>JAEEGI010021522.1_pt1 | contig 12810 bp, 7 predicted proteins | sample 8958751 | NCBI WGS metagenome assembly JAEEGI01 (sample SAMN16246545, study PRJNA631951) | gut metagenome | biome: gut microbiome; feature: rumen; material: KS-attached | host: Bos | place: Iran: Karaj | collected 2018-10 | reverse complement strand
GCACCGATTACTTCGTCACCGGGACGCAGATTACCCAGCATGGCAACAGCCAGGGCATGGGTTCCGGACACAAACTGCGAACGTACCAGGGCTGCTTCGGTTCCAAAAACATCCGCATAAATCGCGTCCAGCTTTTCCCGGCCTAAATCATTATACGCATAACCGGTTGAAGGTTTCATATAGAAATCCGATACCTGGTGCTTCCGGAAAGCAGAAATTACTTTTTCGGTATTCTTTAAAGCAATTACATCATAAAAATGCTTTTGTTTTTCCACTTCCTTTCTGGCAAACTCAAAAATACTTTCAAAACATTTAGAGCTATTTAAATCCATAAACTGATTCAATCCTCACTGTTAGTAAAATATTTTTGCCAACGATCAATGTCGTTGGCCTGAAGCCTGGCTTTCATCTTAATTCCCTCCGCTTCATAATCCTGCGACAGCACTGTGCCTTCTTCAAATAATCTGGCCGCAGCGCCGGAGTCGCTGTAGGGAATTAATAAAGTTACTTCGATTGACTTTAATTTTAAATGTTCGGAAATAGCTGTAAGCAACGTTTCCAATCCGATCCGCTTTTTGGCAGAGATACACACGCTGTCAGGAACTGACCTCAATTGTTCCAGAAAACCGCTGCTTTCGTCAGGCAGTTTATCAATCTTATTGAAAACGCTCAATACCGGTTTATCCTGCGCGCCTGCTTCCTGCAGGACCCTGTATACTGCATCACTCTGCTCCTTATAGAGAGGATGGCTGACATCAATGACATGAACCAGCAGGTCCGCGTCCAGCGTTTCTTCCAGAGTAGATTTAAAAGCCGCAATTAACTGATGCGGAAGACGCTGGATAAAACCTACTGTATCTGTCAGAATAGCCTGCCGCTTATCCGGAAGATTCAGCTGGCGCGTAGTGGGATCCAATGTTGCGAACAACTGGTCTTTCTCGTATACATCGGAATTAGTCAGCACGTTAAGCAACGTTGACTTACCCGCATTAGTATATCCGATCAGGCTGACTGAGGGAACCTGGTTCTTATTGCGGTAAGACCGGTGCAGTTTGCGCACATTCTGAACCTTGTCAATGCAGCTCTTAATGTACGCGATACGGTCACGGATCATACGGCGGTCTGTTTCCAGCTTGGTTTCGCCGGGCCCCCGGGTACCGATTCCGCCGCCTAATCGGGAAAGGGAAAGCCCCTGCCCCATGATGCGCGGCAGCGTATACTGCAGCTGGGCCAGTTCAACCTGCAACTTGCCTTCATTCGTCTGGGCACGCTGGGCAAAAATATCAAGAATCAGCGCTGTACGGTCCAGCACCTTTATGCCCAATGACTGTTCCAGATTCCGTTGCTGGGCGGGAGATAATTCTTCGTCAAAGACGCACAGGTCGATATCTTCCTGCTGTGCATATAATGCCAAGTCACGCACTTTGCCGCGCCCGATAAAAAATCCGGGGTCCGGCTTAGGGCGCTTCTGCAGAAATTTGGCGATTACCTCAGCCCCTGCCGTTTCGGCCAGCTGCCGCAGTTCCTCCAGTGAGTCTTCACTGGTCCACAGTCTGTCCTGCTTCCCATATTCCAGACTTACCAGTATGGTACGTTCCGGTCTCTGCCCAAGCTTCTGATTGTCGTCGGTTACAGCCAGAAGTTTTTCTGCCGAACTGATAATATTTGGCAGAAACAATGTTTCCAATACATCCGGTTTGAATACGCCGTATTCCTGAACCGTGTACTGGCCATACTCGTCCTTTCCCGTAATAATTGCAAAGTTGAACACAAACTCTTCCGGCTTTTCATCGTTCACGCCGATTGCAGCCATCAGATCATATTTATGGCTTCGCAAAGCCGACAAATCGATACCGCTTAACTGCGAATTCCCGCCCGGATGTGTATGGATACAGCGGATCCCGCTTAAGCGTCCGCTCCCCCGCCTGCCCGGCAGATCCGGCAGTGAAACCGTATTACTGTCGCCCACGGAAACGCTTAATACGTTTCCCTTGCGATCCAGAAATATGTTCACCTCGCGGTTTATGGCGCCCGTGATTTTTGCCATCTGTATTGCAATTTCCGGGGATACCAGCTGCCAGGGAGGAACCCGTAACTGGTACAGCTGTTCCAGTATTGCGATAATGTTATTTTTTAGTCCTTCTGTATTCCCCAGAACTTCTTTCATTCCAGATCCAACTCCTTAATCTTTGGAATGCGCCGGTTCAATATTTACCTTATAACCGCGGATGCTGTTTTTATGCATGACCGCCAGCACCTTTTCGGCATACTGCTCCGGCACCTCGACAAAGGAAAATTTATCAAAAATATTAATCAGACCGATGGAACGGCCGGGAATATCCGCTTCCCTGGCAATCGTCCGCACCAGTTCGGGAACCGTAATTTTCTGACTGCGCCCGATATTCAGAAAGAACCGCACCATGCCGGGACGGCCGCCGGTATTAGCCAGACTCTGGTCCGTCAGATCGCTGATGGTGTTCTTTTCTTCCGTTATCTCAAGGGCCCTGTTCCCTTCCTGCATCAGTTTTAAAGCCGCTGCCGCAATTTCTTCCAGTTCGTATTCCTTGCTTAACGCAGTCACTACCGGCATATAATTACCGTAATTCCCCATTTCCAACAGGGACTGCATCCGGGAGATTATCTGCTCCCGCTGATGTTCCAGCACATCGCTGGTGGTCGGCAGTTCACGGCGGCGGATCCGTGTTTTGGCAATCCGCTCAATCAGTTTTAACTGACGGAATTCCCTGGGAAGAATAAATGTCAGCGCCACACCGGTATTCCCTGCCCGGCCTGTGCGGCCGATGCGGTGCACGTAACTTTCCGGATCCTGCGGTATATCAAAATTGATGACATATTGCACGTTATCAATATCCAAACCGCGGGCTGCCACATCCGTGGCGATTAAAATGTCCAGACGCCCTTCCCTGAATTTTTTCATGACGCGGTCACGCTGGGCCTGGCTTAGATCCCCGTGCAGCCCTTCCGCAATATATCCCCTGCTCCCCAGCGATGCTGTCAAATCATCAACACCCCGTTTGGTGCGGCAAAAGATGATGCTTTTTCCTTCAATACCCGCATCCAGCAGACGGGAAATCCCTTCAATCTTGTCACGGGTCTCAAAATAATACTGATCGATAAGAGGCACAGTAATTTCTTCTTTGCTTACCGTTACTATCTGTGGAGCCCGCATATATTTTTTTGTCAGGCTCAGGATCGGACGGGGCATGGTCGCGGAAAACAGCATGGTCTGCCGTTCAGACGGAACGTTTGCCATGATCTCTTCCATATCTTCGATAAAGCCCATGTCCATCATTTCATCTGCTTCGTCCAGAACAAGGTAACGGACATGGTTCAGCTTGATCGTTCCCCGGCGGATATGATCCAGCAAGCGGCCCGGTGTACCGATTACGATCTGCACGCCGCTTTTTAAGGCGCGAATCTGCCGTTCAATAGGCTGTCCGCCGTAAACAGGCACCACTTTAATGCGTTTGTTACAGCCAATCTTTGTAATTTCTTCCGCAATCTGAATCGCCAGTTCACGGGTAGGGCTCATGATCAGCGCCTGGATATGCCGACGGTCTTCAATCCCCTGGATAATCGGAATACCAAAAGCGGCTGTTTTTCCTGTGCCGGTCTGCGCCTGCCCGATTATATCCTTTCCTTCCAGTAACAAAGGAATTGCCTGCTGCTGAATCGGCGAAGGTTCTTCAAAGCCCATCTCTTTTAAGGCAGCGACAACACGCTTTTCCAGTACCAATTCCCCAAAACTATCTGTCTGCATCATGGTCATCAGTGGTTTCCTCCAAATTATCCTGTGCCGGATACTCTTTCAGCCTGTCCAGCGCCAATCCCAAAGCGGCCAAAGCCGCCCTCTGTTTGATTTGTGTACGTGTCCCGGTAAAATTATATTTCCGGCACGATGCTCCATTTGCGTCCGCAACAGCTATATAAACAAGCCCTACCGGTTTCCTGCGGGTTCCCCCGCCGGGTCCTGCCAGCCCCGTAATGCTTACCGCCAGATCGGAAGCAATTACGTTCCGTACGCCTTCGGCCATTTCCAGGGCAGCCTCTTCACTCACAGCCCCTTTTTTCGAAAGCGTGGTTTTGCTGACATTGATTACCTCGTTTTTAACTTCGTTTGTGTACGAAATCACAGACCCCTTCACATATTCCGAACTCCCCGGCACGTCAGTCATCAGACTGGATGCCAGTCCGCCGGTACAGGATTCCGCAAAAGCAATGGTCTGCTTTCTGGCTAAAAGTTCTTTCCCCAGCACTTCAGGCAGGGTGTCTCCGTCATAACCGTAAACATATGCTCCAATGATCTTTTCCACCCGTTCCTGCATGGCAGCGATCATCGTGTCCGCTTCCTCCGCGGAAGGAGCTTTGGCAGTCAGTCGAACCAGTATTTCCCCGTGCCTCGCATAGAGGGCGATAGTGGGATTTGACTGGTGGACAATAATGTCATCCAATTTCTCGGCCAGATTGGATTCGCCGATGCCCCGTATCTTCAGCGTATGGGATTTGATGATCCCCAAATGCGGAAAGCGCTGTTCAAAATACGGGAATAATTCCTTTTCACAAACGTGCTGCAATTCAAAAGGCGGCCCAGGCAGCATAATGAAAGTTGTATTCCCATGTTCCAGCACAAGCCCCGGAGCTGTCCCGGCTTCATTATGCAAAACAATGGCACCGCTGGGAACCAGAGCCTGCTTTTCATTATTGGACGCGATGCAGATGTTCCGTCTGGATAACAGGTCGTGGATATGGTTCCACACTTCCAGGTTCATATACATGTCTACGCCGCAATATTCCGCAACCAGTTCTTTGGTAATATCTCCCCGGGTCGGTCCCAGCCCCCCGCTGGTGATAACGATATCAGCACGTCCGGCAGCGATGTCCAGCACCTCTTTCATGCGTGCCGGATTATCTCCTACTGTGGTCTGATACAAAACATCAAACCCCCGAAGATTTAATTCCTGTGCCAGCCAGGTAAAGTTCGTGTTTAAAATTTCTCCCAGAAGAAGTTCCGTACCGGTTGTGATAACCTCAACTTTCAATTGACTCCCTCCCCATGTGTTGCTCTCATATTTCATAAGTGCGGTTAATGGGCAAAAGAATGTATATAAAACGAACCGCATAATAAAATAGCACAACGTATTACTGTTGTCAACAAACCAACGTGTTTAATTTTTCAATTTACAGATTGCAGGCGGGTAGCTACCACCTCATAGGCAAACCCCTGCTCGATCCTGACTCTGATAAGATCTCCCGGCTTCAGTCCGGGAGCATTTTCCACAAAAATGTTTCCGTCGATATCCGGCGCTTCCCGGTAGCTGCGGGCAGCGGCAAGGTTTTCTTCCTCAACTTCATACCCTTCCACAACCACTTCCAGTTCCCGGTCTTCCATGGCCCGGTGGATCTCTTCCGAAATCCCGGCCTGTATCGCCATCAGTTCATCATAACGGTCCTGTTTGATGTCATCCGGAACCTGATCCGGCATAGCTGCCGCCGCCGTATTTTCTTCCCGGGCATACTGGAACACACCAGCATTTTCAAATTTCTGTTCTGCAACAAATTCTTTCAGAATTGCAAAATCTTCCTCTGTCTCACCGGGAAAACCCACAATGAATGTTGTTCGTATCACAATATCCGGAATCCGTTCCCGCAACTTTTTCAAAAGAGCTTTTGTATCTTTCAGCTTATCCCGGCGCCGCATGGCGTGCAGCAGCCGGTCGCTGGCATGCTGCAGCGGCAGGTCCACGTAATGGCATACCTTGGGCAGAGTGGCATACGCTTCGATTAATTCATCCGTAAACGTATTGGGATAGGAATATAATACACGGATCCATTTTAATCCCGGAATGTCGTTCAGGTCGCACAGCAGTTCAGCCAGGCGCAGCTTTCCGTACAAATCTTGTCCGTAACGCGTAGTATCCTGGGCGATGACCACCAGTTCCTTCACGCCCCTGTCCGCCAGATCTCGTGCCTCCGCCATAACCTGTTCGTAAGGTTTGCTGGTATAACGGCCGCGAATCAGGGGAATCGCGCAGAATGAACAGAAATTATCACAGCCCTCCGCGATTTTCAGATAGGCCAGATACGGCGGGGTCGTTAACTTGCGGGGATCCGCCTGTGTTTCTTTCTCCTGAGGCAAACCAGACCCGGATGAGGAAACTTCCAGAGTCTGCCCTGTTTCCGGCAAAGGCAGCAAATCACTGTCTTTCAGATGCAGGACCCGTTCCCCCTGCATCACCCGGTCAATCACCCGGCCGATGTCTTTAAACACATTCGTCCCCACAAGGGCGTCTATTTCCGGCATATCCCGGAACAAATCCTGCGCATAGCGCTGGGCCAGACATCCGGTCACGATCAGATGCCTGCAACAGCCTTCTGTTTTATAAGCTGCCATGGAAAGAATTGTTTCAATAGATTCCTGCTTGGCAGATTCAATAAAGCCACAGGTGTTCACAATAATGACTTCCGCCGCTTCGGGATCATTTGTAATCTCAATGTCGTATTTTTCAATGATGCCCAGCATGACTTCGGAATCAACCAGATTCTTCGGGCACCCCAAACTGATCAGCCCCAGTTTCATTTTGCATCCTCCCCGGCATCCGCCAAACGGATTTCCCTGAGCCAGTCCGCCGCTAACTGTTCCAGCGCCTGCCCGCTTTTGTAAAATGTATTGGTCCACAAAACATCCCTGTTTACAGCCTGTCCGTTTTCCCCTTTCGGCAATACCGGCAGATAGCCGCTGCGGGTCGTCATAAGGAGCGTCCTTGCTTCGGAAGAACGTAAACACCAATCAATGAACGCTATAGTTTCTTTTTGTCTTTTACTGTTCTGTGACAATCCGATGCCAAACAAATTCACCGGAGTTCCTTCTTCCGGAATCAGAATATAAGCCGGAAAATCATTCTGCAGATATTTGAACACATGGCTCCGCCGGGTAATCGCGATATCAGCATCACCGGTAGCAACCATGCGGACCGGCGTGATGGGGAACTTCGCGAACTGTTTAATCAGGGGACGGATCTGCCTGAAATAGGTTATACATTCTTCCTGCCCCATGCGGGATGACATAGCAGCCAGGAACTGAACCGTGGAATCGTTGTCACTGAGATTTTCCATGATAACCCGCGCTTCTTTCTGCCCGGGTACATCAGACCAGTGCAAAAGCTGTTGCTGCCCAACCTTTCTGGAATAAGCCTGGTTAACCAGCAAAACTGCCGGATCATAAAAAAGAGTGACCCATTGTTCCTCTTTATCTTTCAACTCTGCCGGCAGCAGGTCGGCAAATTCCGCATGGATCTTCTGCAGGGAACCGGCAGCCGCTTTTTGCTGCAGCAGAACAGATCCGCTGATAATACAGTCCGCCTGTTCCACTTCGTCCTCTTTATCCGAAACGGTAAACTCAACCCTTTTGTCTTGTGGCAGGCTTTCGGTAAACCTTCCGCACAGCGCAGCGACAAACGTTTTATCCAGCGTCGTATACACTTTTACAGTTTGTGCCGGTCCGGAAGCAGTAAATTTGCTACAGCCTGCCAAAAGGAAAAGCAAACAGGCTAAGACCGGAAATAATAATTTTCTGTTCATTAGTTTTTCACTTTGCAACTCGTTTGACATGAGGAAGCGCTGATTCATCCGCTCAAGCCCGGTTAATCAGTGTCCCTTATTGTTTTTTCTTGCCGGCTTCTTACCTTTTCCTGATTTATCCGTACCCGTTGTACGGAAACGTTCCTCCCGGATCAGGCAACGGGGCCCGTCGCCGATCAGGTCTGTGCGCCCGCCCTCTTTTAACGCTTCTGCGACCAGAGCCCGGTTTCGTGGATTACGGTACTGCATGAGGGCGCGCTGCATGGCTTTATGGTGCGGATTATGCACGGTGTACACTTTCTCCCCCGTAAAAGGATTCACGCCGGAATAATACATAGCGGTGGAAGCGCTGCCCGGCGTGGGAATAAAATCCTGTACCTGTTCCGGATAACGTCCCGTGTCGCGCAAAAATTCCGCCAGTTCGATGGCGTTCGTCAGCGTACAGCCGGGGTGGCTGGAAATAAAATACGGGACCAGATACTGCTCCTTGCCGATTTCCTTATTCTTTTGCATAAAGGCTTTGACAAATTTCAGATATACTTCTTTTCCGGGCTTGCCCATGTGCTTCAACGTTGCATTCGCAATATGCTCGGGAGCTATTTTTAACTGGCCGCTGACATGATACCTGCACAGTTCATCCAGAAACTGCTGTTTGTTTTCCGCCAGCAGGTAATCGTAACGGATGCCGGAACGGATAAATACTTTCTTCACCCCCGGAAGCGCGCGCAGCTTACGCAACAACTGAATATAATCGCTGTGATCCGCATCAAGATTGGGACAAGGTTTTGGGAACAGGCACTGGCGGTCTTTACAGGCCCCAGACTTTAACTGCTTTTTGCAGGCGGGATGCCGGAAATTTGCCGTCGGTCCCCCTACATCGTTGATATATCCCTTAAAGTCAGACATCCGCGTCATCTCTTCGGCTTCTTTCAAAATAGAAGCATGGCTGCGGGCCTGGATAATACGTCCCTGATGGGCGTGGATGGCACAGAAAGAACAACTGCCGAAACAACCCCGGCAGCTTACGATACTGAATTTCACTTCCTCCAGCGCTGCGATACCGCCCTCTTTGTCGTACATAGGATGCCACTGCCGCGTGTACGGCAAGTCGTAAACCGCATCCATCTCCGCTTCTGTCAGGGGCAAAACCGACGGATTCTGCACCACATATAAACCGCGGCTGTTTTTCTGCACAAGGGTTTTGCCGTAAAACGGGTCAAAATTTTCGTGCTGCAGCCGATACGCTTCCGCCAACAATCTTTTATCTTTACAAATTGCGTCATACCCGGGAAGCTCGGCAAACTCTTCCACACCGTCCAAAGCCTTTGCCGCATAGGCAGTGCCCCGAATATAATGCAAGTCCTCACCGGACGCTCCGCCTGCCAGATAGTCCGCTATTTCCCGGATCTGGGTTTCCCCCATGCCGCATACCAGAAGATCCGCGCCGCTTTCCGTCAGGATAGAGGGCAGAAGCTTATCTTCCCAGTAGTCGTAATGGGCAAAGCGCCGCAGGCTTGCTTCGATGCCGCCAATGATGACCGGGACATCGGGCCATAGCTTTTTTGCAATTCTGGTATAAACCAGCGTGGCGTGATCCGGCCGCTTCCCCATCTCTTTGCCGGGTGTATATTTATCTTCCTGGCGGGGCTTTCTGGCTGCCGTGTAATGGCACAACATGGAATCCAGGTTACCCCCGCAAACCAGCACTCCAAGACGGGGCTTTCCCATTGTTTGAAACGAACGGGGATCACGCCAGTCCGGCTGGGGCAAAATTGCAACTTTATAACCCGATGCTTCCAATACACGGCAGATGACCGCCGGCGCAAAAGACGGATGATCCACATACGCGTCCCCGCTGATAAAAAGAAAATCAAGCTGTTCCCAGCCCCTTTTCTCCATATCCTCTTTGCACACGGGTAAAAAAAACTGATTCATTGTACTTCCTTCCGGAAACGGTATTACGCCTCTTTCCGCTTTTCTTCAGTCAATCTTTGCTTTTCCTCAATACTTCTTTACTATCCTTTAATTAATCTGTGCTGTTTCAACCGGTGTATATGTCCTGGTTACAGCTTCTTTGGGATCTTCCTGAGGAAGCACCTTCCCATTGTACTCCACCTGCAAATCCTTCAGATTTCCAATCCGCATAACAATATCAGAGCTGCTGGTAAAGGTTTTGCTTTCCCCTTTCAGCAAGTTCCCTTCAAACAATACCATTCCTTTCTGACCGGTAACCTTCAGCCAGCATTTTCCGGTCGAGGTGAGTTTTAAATTCGTTACCTTTTTCGTTTCCCCGGATTTTATTTCAGAAGCACTTTTTGTTTCCCCGGGTTTTACTGCAGAATCACTTTTTGTTTCCTGCCGCACAGCAGCCTGTTTCTCCTGTACCGTATTTTCTTTTCCTTTTAAGGCAAATTCTTTGTTCTGATCTTTCGCTTCGATGTTCTTTTCTTTCGTTTCGGCGGAAGTGCCAACGCTGAACGGCAACGACAGATTCGCTGCCCGGCCGGTCTGTGTCAGGTAATAATAAAACCCGCCGGCAGCTGCCAGCAGCAAGGCAAGTATGCCTATAATAATAAACAGCAGTCTGTGATCATTGCCGTTGCCGGAACCGATGTCCCTGTTGGATTTAAAGGTAGGACGGACTTTAACATCCCGGGACTCCCGGATTGCGTTATTGTTTTTAACCGGGCGGTTTCCCGCGCTGGCAGCCTTATACTCTTCTACCAGCTTCGCACCGTCCAGACCGAGATAATTGCCATAGGTGCGCATTATCCCTTTCACAAAAACATCACCCTGAAGCGTTGCAAAATCATTTTGCTCAATTGCCTCCAAATACGCTTTACGAATATTGGTTTCCTGAGCTGCCCTGTCCAGAGACAGATTCTTAGCGACCCGCGCGTCCTGAAGAATTTTCCCAACATCCATAATGGCATCATCCTCCATCATGCAACAATCAAAACCGCGTATGGTTTTTTACCTAAAACGGTTGATTCCAACTTAACTGTTAAAACGGAAAACGTCTTCTCCGTTACTGATTGTCTGAAAAATTGTCCTTCCGCAGGAATTTATATTCCACTTCTTCCCTGGACATCTTTAACTCCCGCGGCTTACTGCCGATAGCGGGTCCCACGATTCCCAGTTCCTCCATGGCTTCCACCAGCCGCGCCGCCCGGTTATAGCCGATACGGAACCGGCGCTGCAGCATGGAAGCAGAAGCCTGTCCCAAATCCAGTACCAGACGGATCGCGTCATCCAGCAATTCGTCCTGCCCCTGTTCTTCCGGCGTATCCCCGCCGCCTGCAGCCGCGTTTTTAGCTTCTTTCTGGCTGTCGCTGGGCAACACTACATTTGTAACTTCATCGCTGTATTCAACAGGAATTGCCTGCTGTTTGATGAAATCGGTCACCCGGTTCAGTTCCTCGTCACTGACAAAAGCGCCCTGGACGCGGGAAGGTTTATTTTCACCAATCGGATAAAACAACATGTCACCTTTTCCCAACAGTTTTTCCGCACCGCCCATGTCCAGAATCGTACGGGAATCTGTCAGGGACGAAACGGCGAAAGCAATGCGGGAAGGAATATTCGCTTTTACAATACCGGTAATAACGTCGACAGAGGGTCTCTGGGTCGCCAACACCATGTGGATCCCGCAGGCACGGGCCTTCTGGGCCAGACGCAAAATGGCGTCTTCCACATCAGCCTTGGCCACCATCATCAGGTCGCTCATTTCGTCAATGACGATGACAATATACGGCATTTTTTCTTCGGCCTGTGCATTATAGGCTTTGATATCCCTTACGCGGGTATCCGCAAAGGATTTATAGCGTCGTTCCATTTCCGCTACAGCCCAGTGTAACGCCGAAGCCGCTTTTTTGGCATCCGTAACCACGGGCACCAGCAAATGGGGAATGCCGTTGTAATTGGTCAGTTCCACCACCTTGGGGTCAACCAGGATCAGTTTCACCTCGTCAGGGCGTGCTTTGTACAGAATGCCGGCCAGCAGGGTATTTACACAGACGGACTTACCGCTGCCGGTAGTACCTGCTACCAGCAGATGAGGCATCTTGGCAAGGTCGATTGTGATTACCTTGCCTTCTATATCTTTCCCCAGTCCGACACACAGCTTGGAAGAACTCTTGCGTACATCTTCGCAGTCCACGATTTCCCGGAAGCTGACCATATCATTGGTAGCATTCGGTGCTTCGATGCCGATTGCCGCTTTCCCCGGAATAGGCGCCTCCACCCGGACGCCGGGCGCCGCCAGGCGCAACGCGATATCGTCCGCCAGGTTTACGACAGAGCTGACCTTTACGCCGGGCGCCGGTTCCAGCTCATAACGGGTAACCGAGGGTCCCCGTGTCACGCCGGTCACTTTGGCGTTGACCCGGAAATCCGCCAGGGTCTGTTCCAGCTTGCGGCACTGCTTTCTTACCTCGGAATCAAACTGATCGCGGTTTGTCTTTTTTATCGGGTTCAGAAGTTCCAGTGGTGGGAATTTATACTCTTCTCTCTTCTGCTCCGATTCCTTCGCTTCATCAGAACCTTGCGTTTCCTTCTCTTCGCCGGAAGCGGATCCGTCTGTTGATTTTTCGGAAACTTTTTCCTTTTTATCTGCAGTTTTCGCTGGTCCGTCCGTAACCCGGGTCACCCCATTAGGCGTCAGGATGAAGCGCGGTTTTCCGGGAGCCGCTTCTTCCGGCGCCAGCAACTCATGATTCCCCTCTGCGTCTGCAGGCATTTCCTCCGGCCCTTCCCCATAACCGGAAACAGAAGTTTCCCGGAACTCCTGCCCCGGAATGATGGCGCCCTTCTCCCAGGGCGCCGGTTCCGGATTGTCGGTATGACCGGTGATAATACCGGAAGCAGGCCGTAAAACCCTGGTTTCCTGTTGTTCAGGATAAATTTTAATTAACGACGGTCTCTCTTTTTCCGTCTTGTCATGGTTGGCCATGCGCTCCACAGGAACATAGTTCCCGGATCCGGTCTCATCCGGCCGGGTGTTTTCCGGATCTGTTCCATCCGTATTCCTGTCCAGCGCCTTTTGGCCGAAATTCAGAATCTTTTTAAAAGCAGATGGTTTGCGCACGTCATCATTAAAATCAGCAAACTCATCTTTGTTATACACATCCAGCGGGCTGGATTTTCTCTCCTCTGTATCCGTGCCGCCGAAAAACGGCCGGGGTTCCTGTTTCCCGGGAACATACCGGTCAG
>JAEEGI010021520.1_pt1 | contig 12812 bp, 12 predicted proteins | sample 8958751 | NCBI WGS metagenome assembly JAEEGI01 (sample SAMN16246545, study PRJNA631951) | gut metagenome | biome: gut microbiome; feature: rumen; material: KS-attached | host: Bos | place: Iran: Karaj | collected 2018-10 | reverse complement strand
GGAAGGCCTTCGCGCCGGAGGCGGGGCGCGAGGCGCGCGCCAAGGCCCGCGCCCTTCGCGAAGGACTTGCGACAACGCCCGACAAGGTCCGCGCCATACGCGACTTCGTGGCGCGCGACATCCGTCTCGCCGGACCGGGGTTCACCGACCTTCCGCTCGCGGCCTCGCCCGCCGACGTCACGCTCTCCGACGGCTACGGCCACGCGCTCGACCGGGCGGCCCTGCTCGTCGCGATGCTCGACGCCATCGGCCTCGACTCCGACGTGCTTCTCGCCGACCCGCTGCGGCAGCTCGTCACCGAACGTGGGGCCGCCGAGGACCCGCGCTACGCCTTCCCCTCGCCAGGCGTCTTCACGCGTCCGCTCGTCGCGGTCGAACCTGAGGCGGGGCACCGCGCCTACCTCAACGACACCGACCAGTACGCCACCCTCGGCATAACCCCGTCGTCGCGTTCACGCGCCCTGCGCCTGACCCGGGACCGCATAACGGACGACCTCGCCCTCGAAATTGAAGAGGACGCTCAGACGGGCGGAGACGCCAACGACGGACAGTCCTTCGCCACAATCCTCCCGGAGCGCGACGACCTTGACAACTTCACCGTCTATTCAACCGCGACGGAACTCGAAGCCAACGGCGACGCGCGCGTCACCGTCGCCACCACTTCCTACGGCACGGGGGCAGCATACATGCGCCGCATCTACGAGGAGATGACGCCCGAGGAACTCAGCCGCCACCACCAGGAGCTCGTCGGAGGCATCTCCGTCGCCGCGCGTCCCGCGGGACCGCTTGAATTCGACGTCACCAACTACCCGGCCAAGGTCTCGTACTCCGTCACCGCGCCGGAATACGCGGTCCGCACGGGCGACACGCTCACGCTCACGATGTCATCCTTGTCGCCGGTCATGTCGCTTCGCTCGAACAGCCGGACCCTGCCGCTCGGCACCTCCGCCCCCGAGGATGTCTTCTCGACAACGGAGATCGTCCTCCCGAAGGAGACCGAGGAGATCCTCCTCATGCCGCCGGAAATTGACTGGAGCTACATGGGGCTGGGCCACATCAGGCGCAAGGTCACAACCACGCGGCGCGAGGAGGACGGCCGTCTCGTCATCCGCATGGAGACATCGCGCACCAACCGTTTCCGCACCATACTCGGCCCCGAGTTCTATCCAGCCCTGCTGGAAATGAACCGCCGCCTCGCATCCCCCGCACAGCGCACCGTCGTTGTCCGTCTTGCCGAGGGCAAGACGGAACAGGGAACAGGGAATAGGGAATAGGGAACGGGGAATAGGGAACAGGGAACAGGAAACAACCGTCAAACCGTCAAACAGGAAGGAACACCATGGACATCGCAACACTCTCCAAAGACTACATCATGCGGCGCGTCGGCCGCATCGACCAGCTCGCCTCCATCCGCCGCTACGTCATCGACGACGGCAAGGGACGCGGCTCGCGCGCATTCGAGGTCCGCAACGGAAGCGGACTCTCCTTCACGGTCTACCCCGACAAGGGACTCGACATCGGCCCCGCCGAATACAACGGGCTCCCCATCGCGTGGATGACGCCCAACGGCGCCGTCGCGCCCGCCTTCTACGACGACCAAGGCGCCGAGTGGCTCCGTTCATGGTCCGCCGGACTTCTCACGACCTGCGGTCTCCTTAACGCCGGCAATCCCTGCGAAACCGCCGAAGGCCACCAGGGGCAGCACGGGCGCTTCGACCACATCCCCGCGGAGGAGGTCAACACGCGCTGCTACTGGAACGGCCCGCGCTACGTCCTCGAAGTCACCGGCACAATCGCCCAGACCCGGGTCTTCGGCGAGAAGCTCGTCGCCGAGCGCACCATCCGCACCTGGCTCGGCACACCTGAGATCGAGATTTCCGACCGCATCGAAAACCGCGGCTACACGACCATGCCCCTCATGGTCCTCTACCACATGAACATGGGCTGGCCGCTCGTCGACGACTGCGCGGAGCTCGTCGCCGCCGATCACGTGGTCATGCCGCGCGACGACTACGGCGATAAGGCGCTTGCCGAGTGGAACAAGATCAATCCGCCAGTGCCGAACATCCCCGAACAGGTCCTCTACCACGACCTCCCCGCCGACGCCGACGGCATGTGCTCCGTCGCGATCCGCAACCCGGCACGCCACGTCGCCCTTGAAGTCTCCTTCCGCAAGCGCGAACTGCCGAACTTTGTTCACTGGAAGATGAACGGCGCGGGCGAATATGTGATAGGCATTGAGCCGGCCAACTGCTACCCGGAGGGACAGAACGCCATGGCCAAGCGCGGCCTGCTCCGCCACATCGAGCCTGGCGAGACGGTCGAGACCCTCGTGAGGGTCCGGCTCTCTGACATCGCCTAGCGACAAATCGGCGCCCGCCAGACGGCGGGCGCATCCGCATAGGACTCGGCCATGGCAAAGGCGCTTCTGCTTCTTGTCACCACAGGCGTCAGCTGGGTGGTTGTCGGCGCGTTTGTCGGCCTCATCGCACGCAAGGGGCTCAATCTGCTCTACTACCAGATTGCCGGCTGTGTCCTGCGCATCGTCCTCAGCCTGTCAATCGGCCTCACGACATCGGCGGATCTTCTGCCGCCGGATGGAATAGGGACAGGTGTCTGGACCGGTGTAATCGCGGGCTGCCTGGCCTTCGGCCTCTTCAACTACGTGATGATCCAATTCATGGGCCTGGCAATGCAAAGAGGTCCGAACGCCATAGTCTGGGCCATAATCCAGTCCGGCTTCATCTACCCGTTTTTCATGGGGTGGATCATCTTCGGAGAACCGATGAGCGCGGGGCGGGCGGTTGGAATAATCATGATTCTGGCGAGCATCGTCCTCTACGCGGCACGGGAAGGCAACGGCGCCAAAAACACATCCGCCGCTGGGAAAGTCCCGGTACGGGCCTGGCTCGTGCCGGCTTTGCTGGGCATGCTTTTCTGCGGGCTAAACCAGTGCGGCGGCAGCATTCCGTCCCACCTCCCGCGCGGCGAGGAGTTTCCAAGCCTCTTCCGCGACCTGTTCACGCAGGTGGGCGGTCTGATTGGATGCGCCTACGGCCTTGTCAGACTTGGACAACGGGGGGAGCTGACGCGGCCAACGCGCCGGGAACTCGGCCAGCTCGTCGGATATGCGGTTTGCGTCTTGTGCGTCAACTACACGGCGTCGGTGAGGATGCTCTATCCCGGTCTGGACATCCTGAAGGAGTACGGCAGGTTATCAATGGGGTTCCCGATCTTGGTCGCCTCGTGCGTCGCCGCCTTCTTCCCCTACGGGCTCATTGTCCTTCGCGAGAAAATCAATCCGCTTCAGGCACTAGGCGCGGTGGTCGGCATCGCGGGCATAATCATCGGCTGCCTGTAGCGCACCCGCTGCGCGCGGTGTTCTTCCTATCCCACATCGAGACTGAAGGCGTCAGTTATACCTGCGTACTCGACGACAAGCCGCCAGACTATGCCTGGGGAATCGATGGCCGCGGGGATTGTCATTGCAAACGTTCCGTACTGGGCGCGCATCGGGTCGTCAATCGTGCAGACAACTTCCTTGGACGCCATAGTGGCGTCGGTTTGTTGCCGGGATGCCATCCCCTGCTGCGTCAGCGAGAATACGACATGCTTCAATCGGCTGGAGTCGCCATTGAATTTGTAGGTCACCTGCACCCTCGCCCCAGGTCGAAGGCGGTCGCAAGCGATTTCGATTTCGTACCGCCCCGTCAGTGCGCGGCGGATGACATCCCGGACACAGGAGATGATAAAGCCAATCCCGACAAGGGGGAAGACGAGGACGAAGAACTTGTCAAACGTCCAGTAGTCCTTCGTCCATGAAAAGTCGCCAGAAGTCTCGAACCAAATGGTGGCGGCGGTGAATGCGATAACACACCAAAAACAGGTGAAGAAAAGTTTTGCTCCAAAAGCACCGCCTGACCGCTTAAGCTTGAGGCCCGTCAGAGGCGTGTCAAATGTTTGGGCCGGACGGGGCGGCAGAAGAATCTTTACGCCAAAAAACAGCGCGACCAAACCAATGAAGATGAAGGGAATCGGAAAGAGCAGCAGGGCATATTCCGTTCTGCCAGCGGGCTCAAGCAGGCTTTCCGAAGGATTAGCCACGTTGTAGTGGACTGTGACATCCGCCCCGGGCTTGTACTTCGCGGCATGGCGGACGACATGTGAGTGGACACTGGTTGTATATTCCGTTGGGGAAAGCTTGTCATTGTTAAAGGTTTTGCCATCGACGACGTAGCGATATGAAACATGCGGACTATAGCCGTCGTCCACATCGCGCACCTCACTGGCGAGAATCGTACCGGTTGTTGTCCGCCAATCGATTGAATGCTGGTCAATGATTCGCCGAATCTGAACGCTGGCCACAAACCCGCCGACGAGGAGAAAAACCAACCCAAACAGGGGAAGGATGCAATTGGCCAACCCCAATTGGCGGCGCGGGGCATCAGTCTCTGTCATCGGCGGCGGCTCAGGCGGCGGCGCTGGCGGCGTCTCCGCAGATGGTGGCGACTCTTCGGCCGGCCGCCCGACCGGGAGACGGCCCCGCCAGAGGGAAAAGAGGCCCGCCAAACCCGCAATGGGGAAGATGGACATAATGAGAATCATGATGACAGCCGGAAATGGCGCCTCGCGCAAGCTGGCCAACTTCTCCTTCGTCAGCATCTCAACGAGCGCCCGGGTCGGCATGGACATCCAGAAGAGGAGGAAAACCGTACCGGCAATCTTGAAGGCAAGCGGCACCTTGCCGCCGGCCACGTCCTTGATTATCTTTTTTGGCGGAAACCGCCCATTGGTGAAGTCTCTAGGCATGCAAAGAATAGTACAGCGCCTCGCGTTCCATGTCAAGACATGGAGCGCAATGCGCTGCGAAAGGCATTCCTATTCCGCCTCGTCCCGGACGGAGGCCTTGTAGAAGCGGGTTGTGCCGGAGGCGTTGAACTCGAAGTCGTCCTGGCCCTGTTCGGCTGCGCCGCAGGGCGTCCAGGTGCCTGAGTCGGGCGATGTCGCGGACAGAATCGTGTAGTAGAGCGCATCCTTGACGTTAGAGAGGTGGATGCGGACCTTGCCGTCCGCGACCTCGATGCCGGGCGTCGTGTCTTCGTCGGCGATGACGGGTCGGGCATGCGTCCAGGACCACCGCGCGCTCTGCTCAACCTCCGGCGGCCTGGTGTACCACGTCTCCATGAATGCCTTGGTACGGAAATCGAGGTCGAAGCGGATGCCCAGGTTGTACTTCAGATGGTCGATCTCCAGATCCTCGCCGGCGTCGTTGCTCGCGTTGCAGTCCTCGAGCTGCCCGCTGCGGAAGATGAGGCCCTGGCGGACGACCTTGCCATTCGCCCCGGTCCAGCCGCCCATGTCGCGCAGGTTCTTGCCCTGGCTACCTGCCTTGGATGGATCCTGCTTGCGGTACACGATGCGCGGGGCGTTGCGCTCCACATAGAAGTGGCCCGTCGCCGACGAGGCGCCTTCCGTCACCGTCCAGCTGTAGTTGCGGCCGATCTCGGGGTCGGTGAAGAGGGCGGACGAGCTGTCCGTCGTCGCGGTGAAGACGACGGCGCCGTCGCGGAGGCGCGTCACGGCGACGGTGGCCGGGCCGGTCGTCCCGCTCCATTCGAGGCGGATGAAGCCGTTTGTGTACTTGTAGTCCTTCTCGTAGGCGAGGCGGGCTGCGGTCCCCTCGGTCCGGTAGGTCTGCCAGTTGAACATGGCCGCCGAATCCTTGAACGACTTGAGGAACGGACTCATGGCCGAGACCGTTTCATAGTCCGCGGGAGACATGAGCGTCGGCGAGGCAAAGGACGAAAAGATCAAGCTCGACACGACGAAGATGAAGGCGGAGTACAAAAAGCTGAAGAAGGCCAAGCCGACGGACGAGGACACGCTTGCGCTTGCCAAGTACTTCGAGCTTGAGACGGCGAAGAAAGGCGCGGCCAATGCTCTGAAAGATGCGAAAAACAAGCTCGAGGAACTTGAGAAGGCCAAGTATCCGATACTCACGGACGAGGAGCTGAAGAGGCTCATCGTCGACGAGAAATGGCTTGACGCAATCCGCTCCGGCATCGACGCGCTATACGCGGCGGTCTCCAACCGCCTCGCCGAGCGCATCGCGATCCTGGCCTCGCGCTACGAGGCGACGCTCGACGAGCTCGACCGCGAAGGCGCGGAACTAGAGACTGCCGTCGCTGACGCAGTTCCTGTTGGAGAAAAGCGGAATCGATTGGGATGCATCGCCGACCTTTAGCGGCTTCAAGAAGATATTCGAGGACTACGCAAAGGACTTCATTAACCCCGGCAGGCGCAATCCCGTGCTTGAATCCCGTCCGGCGTACTTCCGCATAATACTTCCGAACATGATCTACGGATTCACCGACGAACAGTTGATTGCTGCGGCAAAGAATCCCAAGGCACTAGGTGTGCCCCCAGTCGTGCCCCCAGTCGTGCCCCCAGTTGCGACACCAGTTGCGACACCAGTTGTGACACCAGTTGAGAGTCCGAGTGAGGCACTGATCAATGACGTGCAACGAAAGATTCTGCAAGTCCTCCGCGACGATATTCTATCGCCGTCTGCGTTAGCCAAGAAGGTAGAGATAAGTCGAACAAACAATATGAGACGCCGTTATTTGCGGCTTTTGCTTGATATGGGTCTTGTGGAATATACCATTCCCGGCAAGCCCAATTCAAAGCACCAGCGGTATCGCTTGACGGCAAAGGGCTCCGAAATCGCAGCGAGACAGGAGGCCGGCCATGGCGTAAATGGTGGCGTAAATCGTGGCGTAAATCGTGGCGTAAATGGCGTAAATCGTGGCGTAAATGCAATGCCCGTTACAGACTCCGTAATCAACACCTTATGGAGCAATCCAAAGTTGTCGGCAAGGATGATTGCATCACTGTTGGGTGTGGGGACTCGGACGGTTCAACGTGCACTCAAGACCTTGCAGGATGCTGGCAGGATTCGCCGCATCGGTGGTACGCGCGGCAAATGGGAGGTTGTCGAATGAGGCGTCGTGTTTTACGTAGCGGCGGCACCACAACGAAGCGCGGCATGTTGCCTGGTGACGACGCCCCAGTTGGAGCAGCCGCGAAGCGCGAGAAGCTGATCGGAATCAAGAAGGGCATGATGAGCGATTTGCTGACGGGAAAGGTACGGTTGAAGGGAGGGGCTGAATGAAGGATGTGAGTGTGTGCGTAACGACGGCGCCCACGCCGTCGGGGAAAGTTAGTGGGAGCGACGACGAGGCCGTCGTCGCTACGAAGTTACTTTAACAACTGGAGTAAGAGACCATTGCAAAAAACGGAATCAACATCGGTGCGCCTGAGCGCGCGGCGCAGGCAAGCGTGATCGAGCTGTTCGACCAGACACTCGGCTACCAGTATCTCGGCAACAAGACGGACGACGAAAACTACAACGTCTGCGAGGACCTGCTCAATGAGTACTTGGTGGGCCGCGGGTATTCCCGCAAGGTCGCCGAGGCGGCAATCTCGACGTTGCAGGCCGAGGCCAACGACCTCTCAAAGGGCCTGTACGCCGCCAACAAGGCTGTGTACGGGCTTCTGAAGTACGGCGTGAAGGTGCCTGACGGGCGCGGCGGGATCACCACGGTGTATCTCGTCGACTTCGACGACCCGGAGAAGAACGATTTCCAGGTCGCGGAGGAGGTCACGGTAAACGGGTTCTACGACAAGCGCCCGGACATCGTCGTCTATGTGAACGGCATCGCGCTCGCGGTAATCGAGCTCAAGCGCGCCAGCGTTTCGGTGATGAAGGGGATCTGCCAGAACATCGCCAACCAGGAGCAGCAGTTCATCCGCCACTTCTTCACCACGATGCAGCTCGTGACGGCGGGCAACGGGCAACGGTGCGCAGAACAACGAGGCCGTCGTTTCCGCTGTCCGTGAGCTTTTGGCAAAACTACAGCCCAAAGAGCTTCCCGGCCAAAAGATTACAGTTTCCGGCGGCCAACCCTTTACGGAGGATGCCGTGACCGCTGTGAAGAAGCCGAAGTCGCTCGCGTGGGAAGGACAACACTATGCCGAGGTGAGCGGTTGGCAGGAGCTTGTCCTGAAGGTGCTTGAGAAGCTTCAGGAGATAAATCCTGCGAAGTTCGACGAGCTGGCCGTGCAGAAGGAGTACGCGAAGCAGCTCATCGTCATCCAGAAGCCCAAGGAAAAGCATGGCGACTGCTATACCACAAAGTTTGGGGCAGAAGGCAAAATTCGCGTAAAATCCTCGCTTGGCAACAAGGTTTATCTTTGGGATGAAAGCAAAGTTCTCCGCAAGCTCATCGCAGCCTTCGGTGTCGACGTCTCGAAGTTCGCCTTCGTCGCAAAATGACCGGCCTGGCGGAAACGAAATAGTGGAGACAAGACCAATGATCATAAACAGCTTACAAGGTTCTATTTTCTCGCAGTCCTACGATGATGCGGATGGTGTAGCCGTGTTTGTCCCACCTGGATTTGCGCAGATGAGGCTGGATTTGAATGTATAACCTTCATTGATTTACGTGGAGGTTTCAATTTCCTGAAAGAAGGAAGCGTTCACATCTAGAATGTTGCGGAATACGAATTGGAAGAAGACTGTAGCACAGAGCGCCTTCCTGAACAAGGACGGCGGAACTGTCGTGTTCGGCATCAGACCTGAGGGCTCATACGCGTTCCTTGAATCGCCGATTGTTCTCGACAAGTTCGTCAAAAGTGACGGGTTCGTAGTTGTTCACCTCGACAGAGGCATTTAGGATGCGCTCATGTGTCTTGAGATACGGCCAGTAGTCGGCGTTGGTGTTGTCATGTATGTGACCGTGAATCATATACGCCCTCATGCAATGGTTGAATGTCATCATCGGGTAGTGGCAAAGCGTCAGAGAGTGGACTCCGTCGCTTGTTTCAAGCATCGTATGGACGCCATCGAAATAGCGAGACAGTTCAATCTTGCCAGTCCATGAATGGTCATGGTTGCCGAGAACAAGCGTTTTCCGTCCCTTGAGCTGCTTCAGTATTGCCTCAGGACAACTTGCACGGAAGAACAAGTCGCCAATCACAAACACCCTGTCGCCATCTTTGACTTTCGCGTTCCACCGCGCAAGCATGGTTTCGTTCATTTCGTCGAGCGAGGCAAATGGACGATTGCACAGTCGGATGATGTTGAAGTGCCCGAAGTGTTGGTCTGATGTGAAGTATGTCATTGGCTGTCCATCCTATTGTTGGCATATCAATGGTCGCATGGTTCATAAAGAAACCTAACAGTAATCAATCCGCTTTTCCAAGCGGACACAATTATATGACACCCCGTTTCCGATTGTCAAACTCCATGCAATGTGAAAGGATAACCGCAATGGCTAAAAACAGCAACCTCGACTCCGGCCTCGCCGTGGCGCGGCCCTTAAGTTTTGCGCTGTTGCGTATATAATATTTGCATCTAATTTCCAGGAGAGGAACGACAAAGACCGTGGACAAGAGCGAATACAACGTCAGCGGGTTTCGCGTTCGCCGCGTAACCCAACTGCATGAGTGCGGCGAGACCGCAATCGAACTGGCGCATAAGGCGTCTGGCCTCCAGTGGCTGCACTTCCTCTCCGACGATCCCGTTTCGAGCTGCGCGATCGGAGTCGTCACGCCCGTCACGGACGATCGCGGCCTCCCGCACGTCCTTGAGCACATGGTCTTCGACGGTTCAAAAAAGCGTCCGGGCACAGACCTCGCGCGGGGAATGATGAACCGCACGGTGACGGAGAGCATGAACGGCTGCACCTGCCCGTTCATGACAAACTACTTCTTCAACTCGGCGGTCGAGTCGGACATGCGGGCCATCTTCGAGGTCTGGTTCGACGCGATTCTGCGACCCGAACTCTCCGACGACGCCTTCTACCGCCAGGCGGGGCGCTTCGTGCCGCAGGACGCCTCCCGCCCGGACGGCCCCCTCGCCTACACCGGGATCGTCTTCAACGAAATGTGCCGGGACAAGGGCGGCTTGTCCACCAGGATCATCAGCGAGGCGAAGCGCCTTCTCGTCCCTGACAGCTGCTTCGGATTCAACCACGGAGGGTGTCCGCCCGCCATCATGACTCTCACGCCGGACGATGTCCGCGACTACCATGCGCGCTGGTACCGTCCGGCGAACATGCGCATCATCACCCGCGGCCGCGGAATGCCGCAGGCGCTGCTCGCCATCGCCGACAAGCTTCTGGATGGCGTCGAGGCCGGAGAGGCCGCGCCCCCATTCGTCCCGCAACCTCGATGGGAGGAGCCGCGATCCGCCAACATCCACATCGCCTCCCCAAAATCGGCAAGCGGCGAACCCGAAGACGAGATGCCGAACCGGGGCCTCCTCTGGCTCCTGCCTGACGTATCCGACCTGCGCGCCTTGCTGGCGACGGAGTTCTTCTTTCTGGCGACACGCATCGAAAACGCGCTAAACGCCAAACCCGAGCTGGCCATTTTGGAGAACGTCCACAATCCCCGGGCCAGGAGGCTCGCCGAGGAAAGCATTCCGGAGACGCACTACAAGACCATGTCGGACAAGATCGGACCCGACAAGTGCTGGGGCATTTACGGCCATTTCAACCAGGACGACACCTTTGAAACCTTCGCCTCGACGATGGAGGGCAGGCTTCGAAGACATCTTGACGATCCCGAGACGGCGGTGAAAATCGCGGAAGCAGCCAGAATGCAGGCGGAAAGCATAGCCCGCGACACCAACGACAATGGACAGGCGAACTCGGCGCGGAAAGACCAGTTCGAATCGGTATTCAAGGACTGGATCTTCAAGGGCGACCCGCTTTTCGGCCTCGACTCATCGCAGTTCCTGGCCATTTGCCGGCAGTTCGAGCGCGATCCTGATTCGGCTGTCACCATTGTGAGGGACCTTCTGATAGGCGCCCCCCATCGCCTGGACCTGGACATCAGGGAAGCACAGGACGGGGAAGATCCCGAGAACGCCCTGATTGCGCTAGCACTCAAGGAAATGCGCGCGAAGCTGTCGGACGAGGAGTGCGCCGCCCTTGCCAGACGGGAAGAGGAAGTCCAGGAGTCATTGGCCGCTCCGCAAACCGGCGAACCGCTGCCGGAGACAACTCTGGCGGACATCCCGGACGACAGATTCGTCGTTCCACATGACACGTGCAAGGCGTCCCCATGCGGCGCCACCTTCCTGACCGTCAAGGTGAATACGTCCGGCAAGGCATGGGTGACGGGCTTTGCCGACCTCTCGGACTTCACGTCGGAGCAACTCCTTCTAATCCCGCTTATCGCGGAAGCCTTCGAGGAGCGGGTGCAGGGCGGCGGCATCAGGTTTCACAGCGCCATCCATCGCTTCACGCCTTACGCAAAAACCGGAATCATCGACGGGGTGCAACGGCGCGGCATCCAATTCGAAGTCATGGTCGACAACGATAACCGGAATTCCTTTGCGGATGAATTCGCCACCTTCTTCCATCTCCGCGACCCTCTCTCGTTCACAAAGGCCAAGAAAATGGCGGGGGTCGGAAGAGACTCCGTGAAAGTCAGGCAAACCATGCTGCACGACAAGGTCTGGTCGTCGGGCGACACGGCGGAAAAATCCCTGCTGAACGCCTGCTCCGATTGCCGCGCCCTTGAAACGCTTCTTGAGTATCGCATGAGCTGCGCCAGGCCAAGGACGCCCCAGGCCCGCGACGAAATGATGGCCGCATTCGTCCGCGAGGCTTCGGAGACGGCCGACTTGCTGCACAACCCCGCAAGGTGGACTTTCGCCATCTCAGGACCGAAACACCTGACCGAACCGCTCCGAGAATCGCTTCTCGACATCCTTCTCTCCGCACCCGCCCGCCCGATCGGCCCCGTGGCGGAGCTGAAGTTCGCCCCGAAGAAGCAGGACTCGGGAAAGAGGGAGGCCACAAGCATCTCCGGACAAAAGGTCGCCACCATCTTCGTCTCCATTCCCGCCCCGGCCGAGTCGGCTCTCTTCCGACGCCGCCTCGAAATTGGAGCAACCCTGCTCGAGCGGGACTTCGCCGAACCGCGAATACGCAAGGGCCTTGGCGCGTATGTGGCCAGCTTCCAGTGGAAGGAAAACTTCCTCCGACTGGAAAGCCGCCAAAACCCGAACGTGGGCGACACGCTCGGCATCATCCGCGACATAAGGGATTTTGTCGCCGGCGTGAAATGGACTGCCGACGACGTAAGACAGGCGACTCTGCACATGGCTGCCGACTTTGTCAACCGGTCCCAGTCGCCCAGCGGCCTTGTCTCGCGGTGCCTCGAGAACCACATCTGCGGGGAGAAGCCGGCAAGCATCCGCGGCGAGCTGGAAAGAATCGCCAACATGAACCCCGAAGACATCAGGGAGACTCTGCTTGAGGCGCTTGACGCGGGCATGGGCCACGAAATGGTCAGCGTCGAAGCGTCGGAAGAGGCGATAGCTAGGACTCTTTCTTGATTCTGCGAGACGCGAAGATTGCCAGCACAAGTGAAATCCCCATGCCGACAGCCGGCATGATGTCCAAATGCGGAATGACCGCACCCGCTATGCCGCAGACGCCGCCCACCGCCACGGCGGCAAGCCAGAGACGGCGCGCGGCGCGGCCGGCGATGACCGCCACGGCAAGCGGGCAGACCACGCCGGGCGTGTAGATGGAATAGGCCTTTAGCAAAATGCCTATGATGTCACCGCCGACGATGGCGAGCGCAGTGGCGGCCAGGCCTATGACGGCGACGGCGATGCGTGTTGCGCGGACGTTTCTCGCGCTAAAAAGATCTCCCGAAACAATGGCGGCGGCGTTCATGAGACAGGTGTCGACGGATGACAGGATGGCGCAGAAGAGGCCCGCGGCCAGGCA
>JAEEGI010021519.1_pt1 | contig 12813 bp, 3 predicted proteins | sample 8958751 | NCBI WGS metagenome assembly JAEEGI01 (sample SAMN16246545, study PRJNA631951) | gut metagenome | biome: gut microbiome; feature: rumen; material: KS-attached | host: Bos | place: Iran: Karaj | collected 2018-10 | reverse complement strand
CTTCAGATTCTTCTTCTTCCTCTTCTTCAGATTCTTCTTCTTCCTCTTCTTCAGATTCTTCTTCTTCCTCTTCTTCTTCTTCAGTTTCTTCTTCTTCTACTTCTTCAGCTTCTTCCTCTTCTTCTTCTTCTTTTTCTTCTTCCTCTTCTTTTTATTCTTTTTCTTCTTCTTTCTCTTTTTCTTTTTCTTCTTCTTCTTCTTCTTCTTTTTCTTCTTCTTCTTCTTCTGCTTCTTCTTCTTCTTCTTCTTCCTCTTCTTCAGATTCTTTTTCTTCTTCTTCCTCTTGTTCAGATTCTTCTTCTTCATACTCTTTTTCTTCTTCTTCAGATTCTTCTTCTTCTTCATACTCTTCTTCAGATTCTTCTTCTTCTTCATACTCTTCTTCAGATTCTTCTTCTTCTTCTTCTTCTTTTTCTTCTTCCTCTTCTTCTTCAGCTTCTTCCTCTTCTTCTTCAGCTTCTTCTTCTTCCTCTTCTTCAGATTCTTCTTCTTCCTCTTCTTCTTCTTTAGTTTCTTCTTCTTCCACTTCTTCAGCTTCTTCCTCTTCTTCTTCTTCTTTTTCTTCTTCCTCTTCTTTAGATTCTTCTTCAGCTTCTTCAGATTCTTCTTCAACTTCTTCTTCTTCCTCTTCTTCAGATTCTTCTTCTTCTTCAGCTTCTTCTTCTTCTTCCTCTTTTTCTTCTTCTTCATACTCTTCTTCTTCAAACTCTTCTTCTTCTTCTTCAACTTCCTCTTCTTCTTCTTCTTTTTCCTCTTCTTCAGATTCTTCTTCTTTTTCCTCTTCTTCATACTCTTCTTCTTTAAACTCTTCTTCTTCAGCTTCTTCTTCTTCAAACTCTTCTTCTTCTTTTTCTTCTTCTTTAAACTCTTCTTCTTCAAACTCTTCTTCTTCAAACTCTTCTTCTTCTTTTTCTTCTTCTTCAAACTCTTCTTCTTCAGATTCTTCTTCTTCATACTCTTTTTCTTCTTTTTCCTCTTCTTCAGCTTCCTCTTCTTCCTCTTCTTCAGCTTCCTCTTCTTCCTCTTCTTCAAACTCTTCTTCTTCAGATTCTTCTTCTTCATACTCTTCTTCTTCATACTCTTCTTCTTCATACTCTTCTTCTTCATACTCTTCTTCCTCTTCTTCCTCTTCTTCTTCATCATATTTATATTCATCATCTTCTTCAATTAAAAGTTTTTTTTCTTTTTCTTCTACAAATTCTTTTTTTCTTTCTTCAATTTCTTTATCTTCATCTTTAAATTTTTCTTCTTTATATTCTTCTGGTAATTCCTCATTTTTAAAATCATATACTTCTTCCTTAATCTCTTCTTTATCATTAATTCCTTTTTTTTCTTTTTTTTCTTTAATTTTTTGTTTTTCCATTAATTGTTGTTGCTTTATTATTCGTTTTTCTTTAAATGAATTTATAGAAGGTAAAATCATATATTTTTTCAAAAAAATATTAGTTGCAATATTTACAAAAGTGAATTTTAAAGTTGAATTGTTAATAATTTCCTTTGCGGAAATATTAAATAATTTTTGATAAACTGTATCATTGACTGAGGTTATATTTTCGAAATTAAAAATATAATAAGTCAATTTTTTTACAGTTAAAAAATGATCATCATTTTTTGAAAGAACAAAACTAGGATCCATAACTATTTCTATTAATTCTTCAATTGTTTCATTTAATTTTGAATTTTCAATTTCACAATATAATCCAATATAATCATTATTGCATTTGCATTTTGGAATTAAACCACTTTCAACACATTTCCCGTTTTCACAATAGGTATCTAAACATTTTGTTGTTAGATAATCTGTTGATTTTTCTGGAATTGTACAATTATTTTTTTCATATATATAACCTGTCTTACAATTTTCATTCTTTCCATTTAAATAATTATTCAACATTCGCTCATAAAATATATTTAGAGATTTTAAATCTTTTTTTTTTGGTATTTGATTTTTTAAGTTTAATTTCTTCTTGGTGATTGGATTCTTTGAAATAATTAAAATTAATAATAGAACTAAAATTTTATAAAACATTTTTTGGTTTGATAATTATTAATTAGGAATCTTTTAAAAATTATTAAATAAAAAGAATCAAAATTCAATTAAATGTTTTTCAAATAATTAATTATTGAATTAAAAAAGTTTACATTAAATATTAAAGATATAAATAAATTTAATTAAAGATTATCTAAAATAATATTTAACACAAATATTCATAAAATTCAATAATGAAATAAAAATAATTAATTTTGGATATTTATCCCTTTTTTTATTAAAATAAATTATGGGATATGAGAAAAAATTTAATTTTTATTTTATCTTTCTGTTTAATTTAATCAAGTTAATAAACAACCTTCCTTTAATAAATATTAAAAAAGAAGATATTATATTTATCATCTCAAATCAAAAATGTTTGATTCAAGGAATAAATTTTGATTATAATAGTGAAATTTCGCTATCTTGTAAAACAAAGGATAATAATGATGAACTTTATTTCCCTTTTTTATCTAATTTAAATAATTCAATTTTATTTTATTTAAATTACTCAAAATATAAACATTGTGAAATTAATTCAATTAAAAATCATAACCATAAAATCTTTTATTCAAAAAACCAAAAACCTGTTTTTAACTTTTCAGAATTGATAATATTGATAAATAATATTCAAATTAATAAAAGAATAATAGAAAGTCCAATTAAATTAGACAATTATTATTTAAGAAATTCATCTTCTTTTTCTAAAATTATATTAGAAAATCAAACAAATAAAAAATACATTTATTCATTTAAAAATGAAAACAATGATTTATTATTATGTAAAAGTAACATTTGTATCAATCTAAATAAAAATAAGTTAAGAAAATTAGATTCAGTACCTTCAATAATTGATGTTTCAAACCCTACTTATTCTTATTCTGAAGGAGGAAGTCAAACATATTCAACAACTTTATATTTTAAGCAATCTATATTAAATAATCCTCCAAAGTTAATTCAATTTATATATAAAGATAATATAATTATACGACTTCAAAAAACTAATTTTACAATCTTTGAAGACTCAATAAGGTTATCATTTAATGAAAATATTATAAATAAAAAAGTGTATTATTTTTCAATTAATATTACATTCGAAGATAATTCAACTTCTTTAAAAAATAATTTAATTCTTTTTTATATAAATTTAATTCAAGTGATAAATAAGGAATTGAATTATTTAAGAGAAGCACAAAATCAATTCATTTATGTAAAACTAAAAGAACCTATAAGTGATAATATACAAATATCAAAAATATCAGCAAAAAAAGCAAATGAATATTATTATATCACTGAATTACAAATTACAAATTATACTATTTCAGATATAAATCAAAGAAATTTAACAATTAATCTCCCATCTGAAATTATTGAATCAAATGAGGATTGGAATATTAGTATATTTGATAGGGCAAATTCATTAAATCAAATAATAGTATTAAAAGTAAAAGATATTATTTTACCTTCACCTTTTATTTTTACTGTTTATCCAGATAATGCTTATAATAAATCTATAGATTTAGAAATATATATTTGTCAATCTTGTATTCAAACTTATACTACTAATTATTCTATTGAAAATGTAGGAAATTCTAAATATATTAAAGGAATTAATTTAAATATTGATACTCCAAAAGTATTCGAAATATATTTTTTTATAATTGCAGAAGCACTTGATTTTACGTTTAAATTTTATAGTAATTTTTATAAAAAAACAATTGAACAATCATATCAATTAATTGATAATATATATACAAAAATATTAGAAATTGAAATTTTTTATAGTGATATTTTCAATACTAAAATTGAACCTGTAGAATTATATTTTTCATATAATCATGAACAATGTCTTAGAAGTGAAAATCCTAAAAAAATTAAAGATATAATTTCATATAATTATACTTGTTACATTAGAAATTTACCAATAGGAGATCATTCATTATATGCTCTTTCAAATGATTATTTTTTTAATAAAATCAAATTTGATGATGTTATGTTCTCAATATCAAATGTGATAGGAGATAAATTTTTAAAAAAATATGATTATCAAATTATTCATTATAATTCTGGAAGTCAATTATTAGAATTTACTTTTACAGAATATTTTCAAATTGAAAGAATTGGATTGGTAAGTACAACATCTCAAAAATGCAATTCACAAGAGTTAACTATTAAATGTGAATTTTTAGAAATTCCTCCTGTTAATGTAGATAATGAATTCAATGTAACTTTTTTTGATAAAGAAATGAATTATTATGAATATAATGCTGAGTCAAATTCTAAAATATTAATCAAAGAAAAACTTAATTTCAAAATTTCAGAAAATAATTCAACTAGATTTACCTTGACTCTTTATAGATCAAATACTAATGAAACATTATCTAAAATACTTTTAAAAGCTCCTAATGATAATTATTTTTCCACTACACTTAAAGAAATTTCAACAACGCCTTCGCTTTTTTCTGCTGGAATTTTTGGTGGTTTTACTTTAACTAATCCTGAGGATTATTATGGTTATGAAATGTATTTATTATGGAAATATAAAAATAATAAAACAGCTGTCGAGTACATTGGATATTTTTTTAAAAAAGAAAACTTTAATTTCGATTTCAATCATTTATTCTTTGTTATTAATGATGAAAGTGAAAATAAATTAGAAATTAAAGTAAATAAAAATGAAATTGAAAATGATGATTTAGATATTTATATTGAAAATCAAAATCAAATTTTAACAAAAAATGAAGATGAAAATTATATTATTTTTAATTTTTATTTATATGAAGAAGGAGAATATACATTTGAATGGGTTAATATAACTACAAAAAAAAAAACAAAAATTAATCAAGTGGTAAAGGTATATAATTCATATACTTCTTTGTTTATTTTTAACAATGAATTAAGTGATTGTAATTTTTATGCTTTTGAAATGAGAATAAAAAATATAGGAATTGAAGATACTAATGTTAATAATATTAATATTTTATTAAATAATCAAAGTTTAGGTGAATTTCCATTAATAAATGAGGAATTTTTATATTCATTCATTGGAAATGTTGGAGAGAATACTTTTACTATAACCGAAAATAATGACTTGCAAACTGTTTTATATCAAAAAAAGTTTAAATTTACTGATATATATTCTATTGAATTAACAAACGATAAATATTTTAAAGATAATATAATTATAAAAGGTGTTTATTGTGATTTAAAAGGATTAGAAATTGAAAATGATTTGGGAGAAACATATAATTTAGAATGTAAAAAAAGAGGAAATAATCCAGATTATATATCTTGTGAAGCTTTAACTTTAAATTTCATTAATCAAATATATGACACTTTTCATTTATTATATTTTGGTAAAAAAATGTTTGACAAAGATTCAACTAATATTAAATTTCAAATTTATAATAGTATAAATGATGCTACTTTTAATATGAAAATTCCTGAAATAATTTTAGATGATTCAACAACAAATATTACAATAGAATCAAATAATTTTAATTTAATGGAAATTGAAAGTGTAGAATTGAAAAATATTTATACTGAAGAAATAATTATATGTAAAATTAATAGTACAAATTGTATGTTAATTATAAATGATGAATCAATCATTATTTCACCATTTTTAAATCATGAATATTCATATTCAGTTACAATTTATAGAAAAATTTATGAATATGATAATATAAATGAAGTAATAATTAGTCAAATTTTAGATAAATTAATTGTTTCAAGATTTGTCTTTAATTTAGATAAAACAATATTAATTTTATCAACTTATAATTATAATGGAACTTTAATTTTGAAAGCATCAGGTTCTGAAAAAGATCTTATTGAAAATGTTTATTATAAAATTTCTGGTCTAAATGAATTTGATGATGATAAAATTTTAATGAAGTTAAATGATGATGAATATAAATTACATCCAATATCAATTCCTGGAAAATATGAATTTGCATTTTCTTATAAAAATTCAACTTATACTTATAATAAAATTAATATTAATATTAAAATATATGGTGAAGTAAAAGAAGTATTTCATCAAATAAATTATGATACAAAATGTATATTATTTGGTCAACCATTTCTAATTAATATTACTTTAACAAATGAAATAAATATACAATATTCAATAAGATTATTTAATAAAAATGAATATTTGGAATTAATATATGATTCATCTGAAAAATTATATTCAACACTTCCAACATTAGAAGAAAATTATACTCTTGAAATATATGAAATATATAATAAAGATAATATTCTATTTAAATTAGATAATGTGTCAATTAGTAAATTTAATATTAATAACTTTTATTCTTACAAAGATTATATTGAATTATTTAATGTTAAATGTAATTTTGATATTTTAGGAATTTCACCTTTTCTTTCTTCATCTTTAACAATAATTCCTTTAACTTGTGTAAATAATTTAAATGAAAAAATAATATGTAAAGTTTCTAATAATATTTTATATTATGGAGATTATTCAATTTATTTTAGACAATATAATACAGAAAAAAAAATATTTATATCAAATTCTTTAACAAATTCATTATTTTCAATAATTAAACCAAAACAAAATGATATTATTAATGAAGGAACAATCTCAATTACAATTTCAAATATAAAAAATGATTTTTATATGCCTTTTTTATCACATGTTTTAATTAAATCTGATAAAAATGAAACTGAAGATATGATAATAAATTTAAATATTGAAAATAATAATAATAATTATTTTTCTTTTAAGATTTATGTTAAGGAATCAAATACTTATAATTTTTATTTATATAGAAAAGATATGTATAAAAATGAAAATGAATATTATAAATATATATTACTTGATAATCGTATAAGCGTTCAAGATTCATCATTTGAGATAAATGATAATATAGGAATAATAAATAAATCAATTAAAACATTAGAAAATGTAACTTTTGATTTAACATTTAAAAAAGGTGTAATTACAAAAACAACAATAAAAGAAATTTTAATTAATTCAATTCCAAATAATAAAAAGTGTTTAATTAAATCAAATACAATAACAACATGTTATTATATTCCAAAAATAAAAGAACCTACAATATTAACAATCTCTTTTAGATTTTGGACAAAATATTATTATATATTTACATATGAATCATTTGGTTCTTTTTGTGAAAATAAAAATTTAGGAGAAATAATATTCAATTTAGAAATATCAAAATATTTTAATCATCAAATAAATTTTGGATATAATTCTTTAACAAATAAATTAGAATGTGGAAATTATACTGATGATTCTTTTAATGTTTTTTCTTGTAAAGTTGATGTTCATTCTTATTCTTCTAATACAAAAATAATTGTTTCAACTTTAAATATTAATAAAAATATTCCTTTACAACCTAGTGAAATATTTACTGATATTATATCAATTTCAGGTAAATTATATGAAGGTTCTTTATCACAACAATTAAAAATAATATTTAAAAATAATATTTTAAAAGATGAAATTACAAAATGTACTTTAATAAATATAAATGATAATTTACAAAATGTAACTTCAATCCCTACAATAAGTTCAAAGAATCAAAAACAAGCGGTTTTAAATTTTAATTTATATAATATTCAGTATGGAACATATAATTTAATATGTGAAAATAAATGTTTTCAAAAAGCAATGTATGAAAATATAAAGATTGATAGAATAAAATGTTCAGAACCTTTAGTAAGATTTGTTTCAAATGAAAATAATCCAAGTTGTAAGCATTGTAATGAAACATCAAATATAAATGTATTTTATGAAAATGGTCATTGTGTTAAAGAATGTAATAAATCTATAAATTATGCAGTTAAAGCAAAAGAAGTTCATTGGTGTGATTTTTGTTATGAAACAGATATTAGAAATAATATAGAATATTGTATTGATAATTGTGCAAAAGGAACAATAGAATATGAAGGTAATTGTTATTTACCAGATAATCCTATAATTGAAAATATTAAAGATCTAAATGAAATTTGTAAATCTTTATGTGTTAAAGATAAATCTAATACTTGTAATAAGGAAAATATGAGTTGCTCTTGTATTAATAATAATAAAGGATTATATTGTGAATTTGATGAAAATACAAAAAATATTGTAAAAGATTTAGAATCTATTAATAGATATACTTATAATAATGATGATTTTAATTATTCAAATCCTAATTTAATTGCTCAATTAAAAAGTGCTCTTAGTTTATTAAAAAATTCTACTGATTATCTTCCTAGTGAAATTCCTAAAGAATTCATTACTTTCAATAATTATACTATATCAACTTTGGAAACAAAAGAATATAATAATATTATTAATTTATATTATTTTACCCAATTATCTCTTATTGTGAATTTATTTTATTTAAATAATGATAAAAAAAGAAATTTAAAAGATGAAAATGATAATTATGATAATATTAAAAATATCATATTAAATGCACATAATATTAATAGAGAAGGCGCTTATGAATCAATATTACCTTCTTCAGGTTATAAAATTTATTCTCAAGGTTTAATATCGTATATTTGGTATAAAAGTAAATTAATAAATGTAGTTAAAGATTATTTAGAAAAGTATTATTATGATGATGATTTAAGTACTTTAGTTGATTTAACAAATTGTTTAAAAGATGATGATGTAATAATTTTAACTATAATACCTAATAAATTAATGTCTTATATTAATAATATTTATAATGAAAGTTCCCCAGGAGTAAATATTTTTGGAAGTTTAAATAACAGTAATATTGATTTATTTACAAAATGTAAATATTCATTTTATCAATTATATATTCCAATTACATTATTAAAATATAATAATTCAACTTACCAATATTATAAAGAAAAAGGAATAAATGTTTATAATAAAACAGATATAGCTTTCATTGAACCTTGTTTTAAACAAAATAACAAATTTGAAAATGATTTAACATATAATTATAGAAGGTTTCAAATTTATCAAAATTTAACTTATAATAATCAATATTGTTCTTTTGCAGATATTGAAGACAATAAAGTAATTTTTAATTGTACAGGAAATCAACAGGGAATTATAATAATAAATGGATTCAATGATCCTTTTCAAGAAGAAGGAGAATTTAAAATTTTAAATTGTAAAGATATCAAAAATTTAAATAAAAATATTGGATTTATTTTATATTTGATTATTTTTATTTTATTTTTCCTCTCTTTTCTAATAAGTATGGTCTTACATTATTATGGAAATTACAAAAAAAAAAAAGAAAATAATATAATTGAAGAAGAAAACTCAGATAGTAATATCATTCAAACAAATATGAATAAAAGTCAAAGATTATCTAATGGTATATCCTTTGAAGATATACAAATAACAACTAATAAAAATAAGAGTTTTCAAACAACAAAAAAAGAATTGAGTGGTTTTTTTTTGAAAAATATAGTCAATAATACTAATAAAAATACTGAATTTACTTTGAAAACCACTAGCAATAACTTTTTATCTTCGAATTCAAATACTAGTAATAGGCGTCATTCAATAAATGAAAATGAAAAAAATCAATTTTTTAATTGTTTAATGAAGAAAGTTAAATTATTTTGTGAAAATAATCAATTTATTAATTGTTTAAAAAAGAAAGTTAAATTAATTTGTGAAAAAAATCAATTTATTAATTGTTTAATGAAGAATTTTAAATTATTTCATCCATTATATATCCATAAATCAAAAGTACATCCTTTGTTTATAATTCTTTTTATTTTTATTTTTCATATTTCTTCCCTATTTGGTTTTTGTTCAATATTTTTAAAAGAAAAAAGAATAGAAAAAAAAATAAATAATAACACTAAAGCATTTAGTTATGCATTCAAAAATGTAGATATAATATTTTTATCCATTTTTATCACATTATGTTGTGAATTAATAATAAAAATAATAATTTTAAATCCAAATGAAGGGAAGGAAAAAACTTATTATATAAATATGAGATATTGTATTGTTTGTATATTAATGATTGGAATTTCTATTTTCTTTTTTTATTATAACATAATTTGGTGTAATACTTATTATAATTACCAAAAAATTTGGCTTAATATGGGAATTATATGTTTATTGTTTATGTGGTTTTTACTTACTCCTCTTTTTATTATATTAATTACTATATTTGAGAGATATTTTATTTTTAAGAATTGTATTGATTATTTTAAGATTTTATTTCTTTGAAATTGAGTGAAAAAATGTTTTTTTATTATTAATTAAATACATATTTCATTTATATATGTTTATGATTTTTAGAAAAATATTTAAGCAAATTTTAAATCAACTTTGATACAAAGAACTATTTTAGTTTAAATATTTAAACATAAAATAACATATTAATAAATAAAAAAAATATTTAAAAAGTATTTTTTAAAATTATATTTAATTTCAAACCATAATAAAAACAAAACATAAAATTAATATCTTAACATATAAAATTTTAATTCCTGAAACCATTTTTTTCTATATATAAATAAAAAAATTATTATTATTACGATATTAGATAGTAAAGAAATGAAGAAAATTATAATATCAATTAAAAAGACTATTAAAACATAAAAATGACAAAAATTTGATGAGAAGAAATCATTAAATTCTTCTTTTAAACAATAAATTATCAAAGAGAAGAAACCAAAGAATAAAATATTAAAACAATCTAAAATAACATCATAAATTTCTTTGAAATATACCAATTCATGAGTGCCCAAATTAAAAAAATCTTTAACAATACTATTCAATTCTTTTTGGAATGATGCGATTCCATATTTAAAAATATATAAAATAAATAATAAAATGTTAACATAAATATGAAAAAAGGTATTTGCAAATCCAATTAAAAAAACAGTGATCTTATAGATTGAATTAAATCTATTAATATTATAATAACTTATAATTTTAGTAGAATTAATAATCAAAATTTGCCCAAATAAAAAATATAATATATTAATTATTATATTTGTATCATTATTTTCATCACTAATAATATATTCTTTAATTTCATTATTTTTATTATTATCGTTTGAATTATTTTTATCATTATCTTTTAAAGTACTTTGGGATTCTTTTCTTTCATTTTCTCTATTTTCTTCTTTTATTTCACTTTCATTTTCATTTCTTTCTTCATTCATTCTTATATCATTTTCTTCAATATTTCTTATATTATTACTTTCTCTTATTTCATTAACTTCTATATCACTTTCACTTCTTCTTAATGGAGAATTTCTAATTATATCTCTTATTCTTATAACAGGATCTCTCATTCCAAAACTATCATTTGAGTCATCAATTCTAAGAGCTCTTATATCATTTAAGTCAATTCTATGAATTTGAGGAAATCCAAAAGAATCATTTAAAAAATCATCATCATCTTCATTAATATTTATTTTTCCTTCAAAAGCGAGTTGAATTTCTTCTTCATTTTTAGGATTAAAAAATTGAAATCCATTACATTTTCCTTGAGAAAAATGATTCTCAGTATATTTTTGATTACAAAGCCAACACCATTGATATGAACATTCAATACAAGTAATATGATTACATCCTTTATTTTTTTCAGTCCAAATTTTACAATTTGGACATCTTTTAATAAATTGTTTTTTTGCATATTCTTCCATTGATTCATCTATTTTTTTATCACATGATAAGTCTCCATGTGGCTTTTTTAAACAATTAAAACAAAATGAATGTCCATTTCCACATTTCACTATTTTTTCTTCTTTACTTTTTCTCTTTGAATAACTATTACAATTTGGAAAAGGACAAAATTTTTTATTTGGATTGTTTAATATTTCTTCTCTTAATTTATTTTCATTATATTTTTCTATTAAGTTCCTATCTATTTTTATTATTGTATATATAAATTTTTCACTTAGGATTTCATTACAACAATCTGACATGCATTTTATTTTTGTTTTTTTTTTTTCAATAATATTAACTTTTAAATATGAAAGCCAACAATTTTGACAAAATGAATCTGAACAATTTTCTACTTTTGTTTTATTACTTTTTGTATATTCTTCATCGCAAATTGGACATATTGTTTTTTCTATTTTTCCTGTTGCAATAGAAATTTCTTTTATTGAAACAGATTTACTTAAATAATCTTCATCTTTTTTTAATTCAACTGTATTTAAAGAATTATTTTCTAAATTATCTAAAAAATTTATATTTATATTGTCTCTTAAATGTTGTTCTCTTGTTTTATTACATATTGAACATTGATTTTCATTTGATGAATTGAATATAAATGTATGTTGAATTATTCCATTTACTTCTGATAAATATTCTATTGCTTGTTCAATGGTATTTGGTTGTAAAAAAGTTATTAATTTTTTTGATAAATTAATATTGTATCCAAATTCTATTAACAAATTAAAAATTGGATTATTAAGGAATGAATTGGAAATCCTTGAAAATGACATTGAATCATTTCCTAGGTCTATTGAATGGATTTCTATTGTAAAAGATTCATTTTTTTCTTCTTCTTTCATTTTTTAATTAAAATCTTTAAAAAAGGTTAAATAATTTTTAAAATGTAATTATTGTAAAAAGGAATTTTATATTGATTTATCAAAATAAAAATAATAAATATTAATATTAATATTAATTTTATTTTTCAAAAAAATTAACTGAATATATTTTAAATTCATGATAGAATTATTTTAAAAAAGAAAAAAAAATATAATATAATAAAATAAAATAACACTCATCTTTTTTAATATTTTTTCGCAATCCTCAGGAATAAAATTAATAAATA
>JAEEGI010021512.1_pt1 | contig 12818 bp, 10 predicted proteins | sample 8958751 | NCBI WGS metagenome assembly JAEEGI01 (sample SAMN16246545, study PRJNA631951) | gut metagenome | biome: gut microbiome; feature: rumen; material: KS-attached | host: Bos | place: Iran: Karaj | collected 2018-10 | reverse complement strand
ATGGTAACTGCTGCCTGGTAAGTGATATTAATGAAACAGCTGGTGTGGTTAGAGACAAGGGAATCACATTTAAGCAAGGGGATGTCGAGGATTTAAAAGAAAAACTCACACAGTTGCTTGATGATAAACATGAGGTTCATGAATATAAAAATCAGGCTGCTGATTATGTACTTAAAAGATATAATTGGGACGATGTGGTGGCACGTACTATTAAGCTATATTCTGGTGCCTTAAACACATTATAAAGAGATTATGAGAAAAATTGCTATTATTGCTCCGTGTATTCTTCCGGTTCCTGCCCTTAAGGGCGGAGCCGTTGAAGAATTAGTCACAACTATATTAAATCAAAACGAAATATCAAAGGATTTTTTGATTGATTTATATACGATTGAAAATGAGTCGTATGACCAAAGCCTATACAATAACACTAACATAATTCCTGTTTCTACTAATCGTTTTCTTACTTCATGTGATGGAATTATGGATAGTATGTATAGGCATTTTCTTAATGATTTCAGTGCTAAAAGATTCCTAGATAAAACAATTATTAAAAATTTCACAGATAGATTAAAAAACGACAATGATGGTTATTATGCAGTGATAGTTGAAAATCAAATGTCTACAGCCTGTGAATTAATAAAGGCATTAGGACAGGATAGAGATTTTCCAGTTTATTTTCACATGCATAATGATGTTGATATATATAGGTCTCCAGAAGAGATTAGATATCTTACAGCTGCTGGAGTTCAGTTTGTGTGTGTAAGCAAATATATTGCCAGCCAAATATTAAAATATGCTCCAAAAGCAGTTTGTCATATATTGTATAACGGCGTAGATTTTGATAATTATTCTACCACTACAAAACAGCCTACCGATGAGGTTAAGTTTTTGTATGCTGGGAGGGTAATACCAGATAAAGGTGTATTAGAGCTTGCCAAAGCATTCAATAAATCTTTGGCTGCAAACGATACCCCTATTTCTTTAGATATAGTAGGCTTTTCAGGGCTGGATGCAGGCTACGAAAAGCTAGTTAAGGAAGAGGCTGCCCAAAATACTGGGTACATTAATTGCAGAAACATGGTTACTACTCAGGAAATGGCAGATTTATACAACGAATATGATGTAGTAGTTATGCCAACCATTTCTGAGGAGCCTTTTGGTTTGGTAGCTCTGGAAACTATTGCTAAGGGCATTCCACTTATCACAACGAATTCGGGTGCGTTGCCAGAAGTAGTTGGAGATGGGGCCGTAATCGTAGACAAAGATGTTGATTTTATAAACAGTTTATCAGCTGCAATATTAGAATTGTCCAGCAATAAAGAATATAGACTGAAACTTGGCAAAAACGGACAAAATCTGGCAAGAAAAAATGTGGCATTTGACATCAATGGCTATTATCATAGATTAGTGGAGATTTTAAACAACAGAGGAGAGAATTCTGATTATAAAGAAACAATATCTGTAATAGTTCCTGTATACAATGTGGAACAGTATTTAGGCAGATGTGTGGATTCTTTAGTTAACCAGACCTATTCTGATTTAGAAATAATTTTGGTTGATGATGGTTCAAAAGACAATTCCGGGCATTTATGCGATATGTACGCTACGAAGGATGCCAGAATAAAGTCTATTCATCAGGAAAATCAGGGTTTGTCAGGTGCTAGAAACACAGGACTTGATAATGCTACAGGCTCATACATATTCTTCCTTGATAGTGATGATTATCTGGAAGAAAATGCATTTGAATTAATGCTTAATAATATGCATAGATGGAATGCAGACATAGTGGCTTGTGGCATCCAAAATGTATATGATAACAGCTCTCTCAATAATCGTTTCACTTCTGACAAACCAGGAGTATGGAGCGGTAGGGATAGTGTCATCCAGATGATGCGAACCAACAATATCTGTACAGTAGCTTGGAATAAATTATACAAATCAAGCTTGTGGCAGGACCTTAGATTTACTGTAGGTATACTTCATGAGGATGAAGATGTTACATACAAACCATTATATATGGCTAAAATAGTCTCATTTATACCAGATTGTCTATATGATTATTATCAGAGAGATGGTAGTTTGGTACATTTAAAACAAGAATTGAGATATAAAGACTATTTAAATGCCATAGAAAAAAGAATTCTTTATTTCGAAGATAATAATGAAAAGGAGTTAATTGAACACAGCCTTCTTACTTTATTAGACTATTTAAAATATGTATATAGAGAAACAGGAAAAGAAACTCAAATAGAAATAGCAGTGTTGTATAGAAAAACAATTGCTGAAAGAGGCTTACCTAACTGTTGTAGCCTTAAGAAAAAGTTTGCTTTATGGTTGTGGAGATATTATCAGTACTAAAATGGAAAATGTATTAGTTTCGGTAGTAATACCTGCTTTTAATGCTGAAAACTACATACAAGATTGTGTACATGCTACTATTAATCAAACATACAGAAATATTGAAGTGATAATAGTAGATGATGGCTCTGAAGATTCGACGCTGCAGATTTGCAGAGAGCTGGCAAGCAAAGATGCCAGAGTACGCATACTTTCAAGAACAAATAATGGAGTATCTACTGCTAGAAATGAGGGCATTGATGCAGCCAAAGGAAGATACATTGTCTTTTTTGATGCAGATGATTATCCAGAAAAAACACTTATTGAAGAATACATTAGAGCAATAGATGGCTGGAAGGACAAAACAGTTTCTCTTATAGCCACAGGAATGTATTTTGACAATTATTACAACAAGCATGTGGGTAATAAAGATGCTGTCTTAGAGGTTGCCAGAGGCTACGTCAAAGGTGAAGAATACCTGTTATCTCGCAACTCCGCTGCCATGCTATCATGGTTAAAGCTATTCAATTTTGTTACTAACAAATGCTATGATTTAGATTACATTAAAGAGTACCACATCAGATTTGATAAAAATATTCACATTGGTGAAGATTTAAAATTTAACTTAGATTACATAGAGAATAGAGAAGGTAGCATAGGATTTATCAATTCGCCTTTATATCACTATGTAAAACGTACTAACAATAGCTTATCCATTTCCTATCATAATAATGATTTGGAGGATACAAAATATATATACAGAAGATATATTAACTGGGAGTCAGCTCAAGAAGGAGCTACTGAAGATAATATCCTTGTATTAAAAGGTATATACATTTACGATTGGGTCAGCAGACTAACAGCTATATATCAGGAACATTGTAGATGTAGAGAATACGACTACCTAAAGAAAAAGTTAAGATGTGAAATCAGAAGTTGCGAATTTCAGCGAATGCTCAAGGAAATTTATAAGGGAAAAAAGATTAGTACATTAAGATATGTATGCCTCAGAACTGGCATATTCGAAGTATTCTACTTCTTTAGAGGAATATACCAGATTCTTAAAGGCTAGACCTATTTACATAAAAGGCTAAATAAAATTGGTGCATATTCATAAGCGATTCTATGCTTGCTTTTGTGCTGACATGGAGTCGCTTTTAATTCTATTTGTAGTAAACGGATTTGCTCCTTTACGGCATGATTGCCCTTTTTATAGGCCTGCAATAACGTATACATGCTATATTCTATAATAGAATTATAGCTTGCCCATACATAATCCTTGTTAACTACATCAAAAATCTGTGTAAAAGCTGGTTTATATTTAAACACGCCATCATTAAAATAATTGGCACTGTTTGTGGCAGAAGCAGAGTTTTGAATGTAATGATAAAAAGGCTTGTTAACATAGCCAAATTCATCAGATAAATGATTGCATAACAGCTTGGACTGAAACAAAAGATCCTCGCACATGCTGATATCAGTATCAAAAAGATTTTGCTTAACAAGCTGGGCACTGAAAAGACGGGTGAATAAAAATCCTCTGACATTGTCATTTAAAAACATCGCTTCAAGCAATTGTTCGCCAGTAATAGTTGCAGGGAAATCTGCAGTGTATGCAGTAGTGATGCCGTCCTTTTCGGTGAAATATCCACAGACGCAGCCTGAAAGGTTTGTGTTTTCCACAGAATCTAACATGGCTTTGTACATATTAGGTTCCACGTAATCATCTGCGTCTAAAAATGATATCCATTTACCAGTGGCTCGCTGAATACCAAGATTTCTTGCGGCGCTTACGCCTGCATGCTCTTGACTTAGATAGTGAACGTTAGGATGCTTGCTTTCATAATTTTTAGCAATGGTGGCTGAGTTATCAGTGGAACCATCATCAATGAGAAGTATTTCATTTGGTACCACATCCCCAGCAAGAATGCTGTCAAGCATTGCACCAAGACAGTGCTCACTATTAAAAAATGGGATTATTGTTGTAATTGAATTATTCATATTTTGATTATAGATTTTATTTGATTTTAAGGCAACAAAATGGAAAAAACAGCTAATGAATTGATACCTAAAAAATTTCATTATTTTTGGTTCGGAAACAGTGAGAAACCAGATTCGGTTCTCAAATGTATAGAATCATGGAAAAAGTATTGCCCTGATTTTGAGATAATTGAATGGAACGAAAATAACTATGATATTCATAAACATCCATTCATGGAAAAGGCTTATCAGGAAAAGAAATGGGCCTTTGTATCGGACTATGCCAGATTAGATGTTTTATATGAACATGGTGGTATATATCTTGATACAGATGTGGAAATCCTAAAGGATTTTTCACCACTATGTGCAAATCAAGCCTACATAGGCTTCGAAAGACCTGATTTAGTTAATGACGGTCAGGGCTTTGGGGGAATGCAGCACTTTGCACTGTTCAAAGAGATGTTAGCTTGCTACGATGATTTAGATGAATACATTGAAAGTCCTAAGCTTCGTACCAAGGTTTTACTGAACCATGGATTAAAGCAGGATGGCGCTAGACAAAATGTGGCAGGAATGGAGATTTATCCAATAGATTATTTTTGCCCAAAGAGCTTTGCTACAGGACGAATTAATAAGACAGATAATACATATTCAATCCATCACTTCGATGGAAGCTGGCATGGAAAGAATGGTATGAAATATATACAATTAATGAGACTTTTAAATAGAATGTTTGGCGTAAAAAATGGTCAAAAAATATTTGAAGGTTTAATGGAATTTAAAGATAAATTAAGAGGTAAATAACAAAATGAGTAAGGCCCAGGTAGATGTGCATGAAATTACATCAAAAGAAGAGTTTAAAGTTATTCTTGAAAAGTTCAAGGATTACGAATTCTTACATGATGTTACAGATGATGACAAAATCAATGCTTATGTTGAAAAGCAGTTAACATACGGACACGTCATTGCAGAATATCATGATGATGATCCTGTTGGTTTCATCAGCTTTTATGATAACGATAAAGAAAATAAAACAGGCTATATTAGTGTGTTTGCATTAAGCAATGAGCTGGGTTTTATGAAGGGCAAAACAATGGTGCGTATTGCCTTAGAAAGCTTTAAGGTTGCTAAAGATTGTGGCCTGGAAAAAATTAGAATAGAGGTCGACAAGGAAAACAAGGTTGCCAGAAAACTATACGAGCATCTTGGCTTTAAATACACAGGTGAGGAGACTGACCATAGCTTGTTTATGCTAGTAGGTTTTGATAGCTTGGCATCAGTTATGGGTAAAAAGAAATAATGAGTGAAATGGATTATTTAATTTCAGTTATAGTTCCCGTTTACAACGTGGAAACATATTTAGATGAGTGCATTAAATCATTAGTTAACCAGACCTACAGTAAGTTTGAATTGATTCTTATTGATGATGGCTCAACTGATAGCAGCGGACAGCTTTGCGATGCATGGAAGGAAACAGATGACAGAATACAGGTTATCCACAAAGAAAATGGTGGCCTTTCAACAGCCAGAAATGCAGGCTTAGATGTAGCCAAAGGTGATTACATTTGTTTCATAGATTCAGATGATTTTGTTACAGACAATTATCTTTTAAGCTTTGTAGATGCCATAAAGGAATCTGGTGCTCAGATGGCATTTTGTGATATTACATCTTCTAAGCTGGCAAAAGCAGAACATGACATACATAAGCTTTCAGTTTTATCTGCAGCCGATTGCAGAAAATGGTTATACAATCCAATAACCAGAGAGTATGTGCTTATGGTTATTGCCTGTGCAAAGATGTTTGATAAAAAGCTATTCGAAGGACTGCGTTTTGAAGTAGGAAGATATCATGAAGATGAATTCTTGATTAATCATATTTTATTTGCAATCGATAAAGCTGTTTTTATACCAGAAGGCAATTACATTTACAGAAATAACGAAGAAAGCATTACTGGAAAGCAGAATGAGAATAACATTTATCATCTTCATGTAGTTGATGCTTATGAATATCGAATTAATGAAGCCATAAAATATGGTGATATTGAATTTGCAAAGGTTACTGCAAAGTTTGCACTTTTAAAGACAGCACGTTTTTACAAAAATGGTACTGAGGAAGTTCAAACAGAAGCGAAAAAATTATATAATCGTATATACGATAATTATTATCACCTGCTTACTCAAAAGCAAAGAATGAAATATAAGCTATTTAAAAATATGCCAGGTGTATTTTGTAAGGTGTTTTTATAGAAATGCAGAATTCAACAGAACAAAAGCTGGTAACCATTATTATCCCAGCTTACAACGTGGGAAATTTCATAGAAGAATGTATACAGTCGATTATCAATCAGACCTATCAGAACATCGAAGTTATTGCTGTTGATGATGGTTCTACAGATAATACTTATGACGTTCTTGCGAAAATGGCAGCATTGGATTCTAGAATTAAGATTTTCACTAAACCTAATTCTGGAGTTTCTGACACCAGGAATTTTGCCATAGAAAAGGCTGCTGGTGATTATATCCAATTTGTGGATGGGGATGATACGTTGGTTCAGACTGCTGTAGAAACCTTAGTGAATGCAATATCTGACTATGATTTCGTTAATTGCATGTATAATCGTATAGACGAAGCAGGCAATCTTGATAAAGAGCAGTATAGCTTTTGCTGCAAAACAATTGATATAGGTTCCTTTGAGGCTACTGCAGTTTTTATCAAGAATGAATTAATGCCATATCATGTAGGCTTCGAAGTCTGGAACAAGCTTTTCAAGACAGACATCATCAAATCAAACAACATCCTATTCAATAGGGATTGTCACATCGGAGAGGATTTGGCATTTAATATGAACTATTCTTTTTATGCAAAGAATATTAATTGCATTGAAGATAGACTTTATAATTACCGACTTCGCAGCAGCTCAGCCATGACTACAGCTGATAGTTTTTCTAAGAATTTTTCAGAACACGTTGCATTAGCAGATGGGCTAAAACGAGAATACAATAGATGGCCTGATGCCAAAGAAGATTTTGGATGGCTGTTTTCAATAATAATGAAGCATGCCTATGAAGGTCACACAGCTAAAGAAATCGTCAGTGTGCTTCCTGAAATAAAGGATTGCGCATTATTTATAAAAGAAATAGAAAAATCTGCCAGTGAGACTACAGACAGAACCATGAAGCGGATTTATAAATATATATTAAGTCAATATAATAATGATTATTTGGCTAAGCTTTATCTTGCCCTATTTAATCTGTACTGCAGACTTAGAGGCAGACAGCTGATTCAAAACAGAAAGATTTATTAGGAGTTTATTTTGAAAAAACATGCTTATTTAATAATGGCACACAACAATATAGAGTCTCTTAAGCACTTGCTTCAAGTAATTGATGATGAACGCAATGATATCTTTCTGCATATAGATAAAAAGATGCAGCTTTTAGATGAGGCGGAAATTACCAGCTGGGTAAATAAATCTAATATATATTTCATCGAACGTTATGATGTTAGATGGGGACATAACTCACTTGCTATGTGCGAGATAGCATTGGTTGAAGCGGCAATCAAAACTGACAGCTATCATTACTATCACATTATTTCCGGAGTTGATTTCCCAATCAAATCTCAGGACGAAATACATTCTTTTTTTGAAAATGAGGATGGATTATTTATCTCTTATCATCAAGATGGCGAATACGGGGATTACTACATGTACAAGGTGCAGTACTATTTCCCTTTAATGAGATTTGTACAGCGTGGATGTCATGAAGGTCCAGGAAAAAAGAAAGCTATTTTACGATATTTGACGAAGCTTGAATGGAAGGGCGTAGACTGGCAAAGAGCCCACGGAATAGATAGAACCAAAAAATATAAAGATTTCACTTTTTATAAGGGCGATAATTGGTTCAGCGTACCAGATGATTTTGCCAGATACATAGTTGCCAACAAAAATAAAATAAAAAAGATGTTTGCCATGACAAATGGCTCAGATGAGTTTTTCATGCAAACCATGGCTCTTAATTCGCAGTTTAAGGATAGAGTGAAAAACACTTGTTTTCGAACTATAGATTGGAACCGAGGAAATCCATATACATATACCTTGGATGACTATAATGAGCTTATGGATGCGGATGGTTTTTTCGCAAGAAAAATATCCTATGTGGATGAACCATTATTAGTGAATAAGCTTACAGAATCAATAGCAAAAACAGACAGGGGACAGTTAAAAGAAAATCCTTTAGTTAGCATTGTCGTTCCAATTTATAATGTAAAGGATTATTTATCTGAATGCCTTGATTCAATCAAAAATCAGACTTACAACAATATAGAAGTACTCCTTGTAGATGACGGATCTACTGATGGCTCCGACATAGTAGCAAGACAATATACCGAAGAAGATAATCGATTCACTTATATTCATCAGGCCAATGCAGGACTTAGTGGAGCTAGAAACACTGGAAAGACTGCAGCAAGGGGCGAATATATCGCTTTTATTGATTCGGATGATTGGTTGGAATGCGATTATATTAGCAAGCTGGTTGAACAAGCGATAGCATGTGATGCAGATATAGTGGTTTGTGGCTTTAAGAAAAATAACGATGACACAGCAATCACTACATTTAAAGATAAGCAAATCAACTCCAAGACAAAAACTATGGAGATATTGGGAAACATATTTACCCCTGAATATCTTCTTATAAATGTGGCTTGGAACAAGCTGTATAAAAGAACAATATTTGACACTGTAGATTATCCTGTTGGGAAAATTCATGAGGATGAATATTCAATCCATCGTATAATAGACAAGGCTGATCTAATAGTTACCATACCTGATGTCTTATACCACTATAGAATCAGGGAAGACAGTATAACAGGTAATACCAACAATGAAAATCTTAAGCACTTTGATATTGTAGATGCCCATATGGATAGAGTGGCATTCTGCAAAAAGCAAATGTATGAAGGCTATTATCGACTGATTGTATATTCATTATTTGAAGAGATTATTCAACTGATGTGTAGATACAGCGATGATGTATGTAAGAAACATAATTTATATAAAAGATTCAGATGGTTAATGCTTAGGGAATGTATGAAAAACTATAATTACCTGGACAACCATCAGAAAAAGGAATATTTATTAATGATTCTTAGTCCTAGATTTTATAGGAAACGAATTGAAAGGATTTCAGAAAAAAGTGAGTAATATTGATGTAAGCGTTGTAGTTGCAACATACAAACAGGAAAAATACATTGCCATGACTTTGGACAGTATCCTGGCTCAAAAGTTTACAGGAACAATCGAAGTGCTTGTTGGCGATGACTGCTCTCCAGATAACACAGGGGCAATCGTTAAGGAATACGGTGAAAAATATCCTGATATAATTAAGCCGATTGTTCGTCCTAAGAATTTGGGCGCTTTTAAGAACTTTAAGGATTTAATGTCAAAAGCTCAGGGTAAGTACATTGCCATGATAGAAGGCGATGACTACTGGATTAACGAGAATAAGCTTCAAGAGCAGTTTGAATTCATGGAGTCCCATCCGGATTATGTTGCTACCTTTGGTCAGTCCATTATCGTAAATGAAAATAACGAAAGACAGGAAGGCTGGGAGCAGTACATAACATTTGCAGGCGAAGGAGAATACACCGTAGAGGATTATCAAAACTACCTCCTTCCAGGTCAGACAGCATCTTCATTTTACAGAAGGGACGCATTCCTTAAGGTTTATGATGTTGTTACCGCCATTAAAAAGGGAAAACTTAGAGTTTTCTTTGCTCTAACAGATAGAATGCTGGTACTTTCTATTTTAGGAGCAGGACGTGTTAATAAATCTAATGAATACTATTCCGCATATAGATATATTCTTGATCCTAATAGTAATTCATGGTCATCACAGAATGATTTCTTCAGCTTTAGAAACGAATCTATATTCTTACTTACAATATATGAGCTGGAGAAAATTGCAAAATATGTTGGCCTGCCTCTTAACTTTGATGAGAGAAGAAAGTATGAATTTGCAGTTATTGCAGATAAAAAGGGAGAGTTAAACTTCTTCCAGGTTATGGCACTTAGATTTATTGATTTTGTGACCTGCAAAAGTAAAAAAGACTTTGTTAATTTTGTTGTTGAAAGAAAACGCAAATATAAAAATAACAAATAATTAGTCTAGGATTGGAGCATTGTTTTGAAAAATTATAAAAACAAAATTTTAGGATATAAGGATGGCATCATTGGAAGGCTATACCATGATTTGAAATGGATATATGGCTTTTTCAAGGATTATATTGGCAGAATACTAGCTTACATTGGAGTTGAGCTTGTTCATATGGTTGTTGAATTTATCATAACCTACAAAATCGGTTCAATCGTAGATTTTGCCGTTGAAAAGAATGTAACAAAGGTTGCCATAATGGGAGCAATCTATGTCGGATTGTTTATACTCAATGCCGTAATCAGTATTACATCTAACAGATTTGCTGCATGGAATTACAATTCGATGCAGACACATTTGGTAAAGAAGCTTTACTACAAGATTGTAAAGGCGGATTGGCAGGAGCTTACAAAATATCATTCAGGTGATTTAATTACTCGTCTTACAAATGATGCAAAGGCTATTTCTGGAAATGCTAATGGATTTTTAACAACTATTATTACAAATACACTTATGATTATTGGCTGTATCATAGTTATACTTGTAAACGATGCAAGTATGATTTTGGTAGTAGTAATAGTTGCTCCAATTATTCTGTTTTCATCTAAGATATTCATGAACAAAATCTATGAGTGTCAGTCAGAAATCAAAATAATTGAAAGTAAGGAAAATTCATATCACAAGGAATCTTTCCATAACATCCAGGCTGTTAAAGCATTTGGATTGGCAGATGAATTCTATCGCAGAATAGAATTACTTGAAAAGGAACGTTTTGCTGCAGACATGAAGTCTAACCTGTTTTCACTTATGTCTTGGGCTGTTACATATTTGGGCGGAATCTTTTCAGCAATTATCTGTATCGCATGGGCATTCTACAGAGTAAACACAGGTGCTATGACATTAGGTGCACTTACAGTAGTTATCATGATGGCATACAGAATTGCTATGGCAGGAAAGACACTTTTAAACCTTATTCCAGTATCTTTACAGCTGGCTGTTTCTACAGAGCGTGTAAAAGAAATTCTTTCTATCGAAAATGAAATAGAGGTTGATTCTCCAGAGTTCCATCAGTTAGCTAAGGCTGGTGAGACACATGGTGTATCTGTAAAGGTTAATGACATGTCATTTGCTTACAAGGGAAGCAGATTGATATTTGATAAGGTAAGCTTAGAAGCAAATCCTGGAGAGATAATTGCACTTGTAGGTCCATCCGGTGAAGGTAAGACTACAATGCTTCGTATCTTACTTGGTATTTTGAATGTTAATTCTGGTCAGGTATATGCAACAGTTAATGATGATGCATCCCTTACAAGAAATCTTTCACCAGAAACTAGACCTTTGATTGCGTATGTACCACAGGGTAACACAATGCTTTCAGGTACTATAGCAGAAAACATGCGATTAATCGCACCAGAGGCTACTGATGAGGAAATTGTTGATGCTCTTATTCAGTCATGTGCTTATGATTTCGTAAAGAAGCTACCAGATGGTATTTATCATAATATCGGTGAAAGTGGTATTGGTTTCTCAGAAGGACAGAATCAGCGACTGGCTATCGCTCGAGCAATTCTTAGAAAGACACCAATCCTTCTTATGGATGAAGCTACTTCAGCTCTTGATGTGGCTACAGAACGTAAGGTTCTTTCCAACATTATGAAAAAAGATAGTAAGCGCACTTGCATCTTAACAACACATCGTCCTAGCGTATTGTCAGCTTGCGATAGAGTATATCGTATTAGCGACTGCCAGGTTCGAGTTATTAATGATGAAGAAATAACACAATTAATGAACGAATTTTAGGAGATGTTATGAACGAGGAAATATATGTTACAAAACCGGTTCTACCACCGATGGAAGAGTACATGGAATATCTTAAGGATATTTGGGAGACCCATAATCTTACTAATGTAGGTAAGTACACTAGACAGTTAATGATTGAGCTTATGGAGTTCATGAACAGTAGACATTGTTTGCCTACTGTAAATGGACACATGGCTTTGGAAATGACTATTCAGGCTATGGAGCTTTCTGGCGAGGTTATTACAACACCATTCACGTTTGCATCTACAACACATGCAATTGTAAGAAATGGTTTGACACCTGTTTTCTGTGATATCCGTGAAAGCGATTGCACAATTGACCCAGACAAAATTGAAGACTTAATCACAGATAAAACAACAGCAATTGTACCTGTTCATGTATACGGTATGCCATGCGATGTTGAAAAGATTGAAGCTATTGCCAAAAAGCATAATCTCAAGGTTATATATGATGCAGCTCACGCTTTCGGCGAGGAATATAAGGGTAAGAGCATTTCAAAGTACGGCGATGCTTGTATGTTTAGCTTC
>JAEEGI010021510.1_pt1 | contig 12818 bp, 11 predicted proteins | sample 8958751 | NCBI WGS metagenome assembly JAEEGI01 (sample SAMN16246545, study PRJNA631951) | gut metagenome | biome: gut microbiome; feature: rumen; material: KS-attached | host: Bos | place: Iran: Karaj | collected 2018-10 | reverse complement strand
TCACTCAGTATCTGATAACCTTCAGTAACGATGCGGTTGCCGGCGGCTATACCACTTGTCACCGCTATGAAATTGCCCATCATCGGGCCTACGGTCACCTGGGTGCGGTGTGCCTTGTTGCTGCCATCGACCACCCACACGAAGTTACCGCCATCGGGACCGCTCTGCACGGCCATTACAGGCACATACACGCTTGCCCTCGAACTTTGCTGAAGGCCGGGGAAACTCACCCTGGCCACCATACCAGGCAATAGCTTGTGCTCGGGATTGGCCACATTGATGCGCACATCATAGGTATGCGTCAGCACATCGCCCTGCACCCCTTTCTCGATGCGTCCACCATGAAATCCTTTATTGATGGCGTCAACGGTAATCAACGACGGAGTGCCGGGGCCCAGGTTCTTGAGTTCGGCTTCGGGTATCGACACTTTCACCTTCACGGTGCTGATGTCGAGAATGCTCACCACTGCCTGCGAGGGCAAGGCAGTCTCGCCCACATCGAGTTGCTTGCGGCCTACCACACCGCTCACGGGCGCAATGAGACGCGTGTCGGCAACACTCTTGCGGGCTATCTGTTCGGCAGCACGCGCCGAGTTCACACCCGAGCGAGCCGTGCTCAATGCCGTCTCGGCCTGGCGGAGCCGTGTCTCAATCTCCACCCACTTGATTTCGGGCAACGAACCGTTGTCGTGCAATATCTTCATGCGGTCGTAGGCATCCTTGGCCTGGGCATAGGTAACCTCGGCTTGTTTCACCATGTCGTGGGCCTGAACGGTCGAAGCCTGGGCCATTGCCACACCGCTGTTAGAACTCGACGCATCAACCTCGGCAAGCAACTGGCCACGATGCACCATCTGCCCCTCATGCACCAGCATGCGCCTGATTACACCCATTGTGGTGAAACTCACGGCGGTGGCTTCGCGCTCCTCCACCACGCCCACATAGGTCACACCCTGGTCGCCCGAGGCTACCGTTGCCACTGCCGTCTCTACTCTGATTGGTGATTTTTGTTGTTGGTCGTTTTTGTTGCCACAACTGGCTAAAACAAGAACTATCAATAACAGAAAAGTAAAATTTTTCATTGCTTAATTATATTTTTGGTGCAAAATTAAACAAAATACACCCTTTTAGAATATTATAAATAACCATATATATGTTGGTTTTATCTGCATTTTTACATATAGAACAAAATATAGTACAAATCGCACATTCATTACCGCCAACTTTTCGTATTTTTGCAAAAACTATTGTCACGCACATGATTCATCAAGAAGAAATATCGCTCAAGTCGCTCACCGAGCACGAAGGTATACAAATCAGCTACTCCGACAACGACATTGCGCTGGTCGACAGCATCCAGAAGTTTGCCGAGCTGAATGCGGCCCACATCGCAATGAATGCCATCGTGTTTTGCACCAATGGCATCGTAAAAGCTCACATGGGAAGCAAGGTTATGGAATTGCGCAAAAACCAGATTTCAGTCGTCCCGCAAAATGTGATTATCACCGACATCATGGTCAGCCCCGACTTCGACATAAAAGCGCTGTTCTTCACGGGCGAGATTCTGCACAATTCGCTGCTCGAGAAAATGAGTCTCTGGAACGATGTCATGTATGTTCAGCGGCAGCACATCATCACCTTAGAGGACGATGAGTTCCTGTTCTACACCAGTTTCTTCGATATGCTCTCCTCGGCCATCAAGCGACAGCAGGACAACCCCTATAGCGCCGAAGTGATTCGCGCCTTGTTGAGGGCAGCCATCCTGGCCCTGTGTGGAGGAATGAAGCAACTCAATCACCTCAATGACAACGATGGCGTGGCACCATCGGCCAACTCACACTTCCAGCGATTCCTGAATCTGCTGCACAACAGCGAGGTGAAATACCGGCCTGTCGAGGCCTATGCGAGCGAACTCTGCATTTCGCCCAAGTACCTCACCGCCATTTGCAAGAAACACTCGGGCAAGACGGCAAGCGACTGGATTCGAGAACAGGTGCTGGAAGAAATTCGCTACTACCTGAAGCAAACCGACCTGAGCATCAAGCAGGTGTGCGACCGCATCGGTTTCTCCAACCCCTCCTTCTTCGGCAAGTATGTCAGGCAGCACCTGGGCATGACCCCCATCGAGTTCCGCAACTCCTAACCCATCACCCTCATCTGAGCGATTTTGATAAAAAAAACGGGTGTTTTTAACCTATTATGAAAATTTACTTGTAATTTTGCGGCACTAAAACCGAATTGCAGCAGAACGGCTTGTCGCTCGTGAAGGTGCTTGCACCCGACCGAGAGGAAAGTCCGGGCAACACAGAGCATCACATTTCTTAACGGGAAGCCGGGGGTGACCTCGGGGTTAAGGTGACAGAGAATAACCGCCACAGTGCGACGCGTCGCACCGCGGTAAGGGTGAAAAGGCGAGGTAAGAGCTCACCGGGCGCCACGGCGACATGGCGTGCCGCACCACCTGTGAGTTGCAAGGTCAAGTATACCGGCATCTAAGGGCTGCTCGTCCATTGCCGGGGGGTAGACTGCTATACCGCACCAGCAATGTTGCGGACAGATAAATGACAGGCATCTGCGGAAATTTGCCCGCAGACACATAACCCGGCTTATAGTTCTGCTGCATTCTTTTTTGCTACTACGGGGCTTTGCCCTTCACCATAATAACAAGACTACAAACTATGAACATTTTCCGCACCATAGCCTACCGTGCCATCAAGCTCCAGCGCAAGTGCCAGCGAGCCGTGCGCTACTGCAGCACCAGCGTGTGGCAGGAAGAGAAAAAGAGCTGGTGGGTGAATGTCATCAAGACGCTCAACCTCACCGTGCGTTCGTTCACCAACAAGCAACTGCAGCAGCGTGCAGGGTCGCTCACCTATCACACCGTGCTCGCCGTGGTTCCTGGCCTCGCCATGCTCTTCGCCATTGGCCGCGGTTTCGGGTTCCAAAACCTGTTGCAAAGCGAACTTTTCAAACTTTTCCCCGCTCAGCAAGAGGCGCTTAAAGAGGCATTCACCTTTGTCGACGGATATCTCTCGCAAACTTCGCAAGGCCTGTTTGTAGGCATTGGCATCGTAGTGCTGCTGTGGACGCTCATCTCGCTGATGGGCAATGTAGAAGATGCCTTCAACTATGTGTGGAATGTGCGCAAGGGGCGCAACTTCTACCGCAAAATCACCGTCTACACTACCCTATTCGTGCTGCTCCCCATTCTCATGATTTGCTCGGCAGGTATCTCCATTTTCATGTCAAATGCAGTGCAGGAATCAGTGCGACTCGATTTTCTTTCGCCCTTCCTGCTCAAATTGCTCGACTATACCCCGCTGTTCATCTCATGGCTCATCTTCACGGCGGCTTTCTGGCTTATTCCCAACACCAAGGTGAAATTCAAGTACGCCCTGATTTCGGGCTTCGTCTGCGGTACGGCCTTCTACCTGCTCCAATGGCTTTTCGTGAGCGGACAGATTTATGTTGCCAAGTACAACGCCATCTACGGCAGCTTCGCATTCCTGCCCTTGCTGCTGCTCTGGATCTACCTCTCGTGGATGATTGCCATGATTGGCGTGGGACTCACCTACTCCATGCAAAACTATGTGAACTACAGCTACCACGACGACATCAAGCACATTTCGGGCAACTACCTCGACGATGTGACCCTCGTCACTCTGGCCGTCATTGTCAACCGATTCCAGAACAAGCAGCAGCCCTGCAGCGCCAACATGCTCACACGGTTCTACAACATGCCCGCCGAACTCACCGCCAAGGTACTGAATCGCCTCAAGGACGCCAAACTCATCTCGGTGCTCCAGAGCGAGGAAGACGACGACCGCTTCCAGCCAGCCTTCAACATCGACGAAATGACCGTCAACAGCGTGCGCAAGGCACTCGACTCGGCCGGCAAGTCGCACTTTGCCAAGAAGGTCGACACCCGCTTTGCCCACGCCATCGAGCAGCTCCACCAGCTCTACCAGCAGCAGGCCCTCGCCGGCGACCTCCTCGTCAAGGACCTCCTCCCCAACGAATAAATTCTTTCAGCATAAACAAACAAGAGGATGCGCCACTAGGCACATCCTCTTTGTTCTCTTTATCCCAATTCGGTCATTAGGATTTTTGTTAGAACAGATTTTATTTTGTGCAGCTTGTGACGCTGACGGTGCAAGCATAGCGGGCTATGGTAAGATGTCAGCGGAAACAAGATGCCAAAAGAAAACTGTTATGGCAAAAAAGATTATATAACAAACCTTTTCGGCCTAATGACCGATTTGGGTTCAGGGTTTTACTGGATGATAATCTTACGACCATTCATGATATAGATGCCCGGCGTCGTGGGTTTCGTGGTGTATCTGCGACCTTGCAGGTCATACCATGCGTCGTCTTGCACAGGTGTGGGCAATGCGATTTCAACCACACGCGTAATGATACTCTCTTCGTCGGTAATGTTCATGATAATTCTACGCACAGTCTTCTCGCCGGGCAGGCCTAGGCCGTTGCCCAAATCAACAAGAATGTAGGCGTGGAATGCGTTCACATAATCATAACTCGTGGGATAGACCAGTTTGTCGTCAGGTCCCATATACAGGTTGGCGGTTTCCATGATTTTCCATGATTTCCCCACCGTTCCCATCCTTCCCCTCCATCCCCAGATTTCCACCTTTGCAATTGAGATTATTAATAGTAGCGTCATTGCAACCTTTTGTCCTTCTGTTCTTATGTCTAAACTACTTTTGTCCTTATGTCCTTCTGTCTAAATAACTTTTGTCCTTATGTTCTTTTGTCTAAACTACTTTTGTTCTTATGTTGTCTAAATAACTTTTGTTTTTCTGTCTAAAAATAAAGAATTGTTCCTTTCTCGTGTAAAGCGCGACCCTGGAACAAAGAATATCAAAAAAATTCACTACCTTTGCAGCCTGATTCACAATAACCCAAACTATTATGGCATTTTTCAAGAATTTCTTCTCAAAAGAGAAAAAAGAGACATTAGATAAAGGTCTGAATAAGACCAAAGAAGGCGTGTTTTCCAAACTCAAGCATGCCATTGCAGGCAAGTCGCGCATCGATGATGACGTGCTCGACAACCTCGAGGAAGTGTTCATCACCAGCGACGTAGGCGTCGACACCACCCTCAAAATCATCGACCGCATCAACGAGCGCGTAAAGCGCGACAAATATGTAGGCACCGAAGAACTCAACAACTTGCTATGCGACGAAATCACACAGATGCTCGTCGATAACGACAATGCCGATGCCGAAGACTTCACCGTGCCCGACGCCAAGAAACCCTATGTGATCATGGTGGTGGGCGTGAACGGCGTGGGCAAGACCACGACCATTGGCAAACTCGCCTATCAGTACAAGCAGGCCGGCAACAAGGTGGTGCTCGGTGCGGCCGACACCTATCGCGCCGCAGCCGATGAGCAGCTCGAGATTTGGGGACGCCGCGTCGACGTGCCTGTCATCAAGCACAACATGGGCACCGACCCTGCTTCGGTGGCCTTTGATGCCGTGAGCAGCGCCAAGGCACAAAATGCCGACGTGGTCATCATCGACACTGCCGGTCGTCTGCACAACAACATTGGCCTGATGAACCAGCTCACCAAAATCAAGAATGTGATGAAGAAAGTGTTGCCCGACGCTCCACACGAGATTCTCCTCGTACTCGACGGCTCCACAGGCCAAAATGCCTTTGAGCAGGCCAAGCAGTTCACCGCTGCCACCGAAGTCAACGCTCTTGCCATCACCAAGCTCGACGGCACCGCCAAGGGCGGCGTGGTCATTGGCATCAGCGACCAGTTCCAGATTCCCGTCAAGTACATCGGATTGGGCGAAGGCATGACCGACCTCCAGATTTTCCGTAAAGAGGAATTCGTGAAATCCCTCTTCGGCCAATAATTCTGCCGGATGAAACGCAACACCATCCACATCATCTCACTGGGTTGCTCCAAGAATCTCGTCGACTCCGAGCGCCTTATACGCCAACTGCAAGCCAATGGCTACACCGTGGCCCACAACCCCGATGTGGTCGATGCCGACATCGTCGTGGTCAACACTTGCGGCTTCATCAGCGATGCTCAGGAAGAGTCAATCAATACCATCCTGCAACTTGGTGAGGCCAAGCGCCAACGACGCATCAAGCGGCTCTATGTGATGGGATGCCTGGCCGAGCGATTCATGGCACAACTCATCGACGAACTGCCCGAAGTCGACAAGTTCTACGGCAAGTTCAACTGGAGCCAGCTGCTCACCGACCTCGGCAAAACCTACCGACAGGAACTCGAGCACGAGCGCTTCCTCAGCACGCCTCCACACTACACCTACCTGAAAATCTCAGAGGGTTGCAACCGCTTCTGCGCCTTCTGCGCAATACCTCTCATTACTGGCCGACACACATCGGTGCCCATTCCGCAGCTGCTCAAGGAAGTGAAGCATCTCGTTGCCAAGGGCGTAAAGGAATTCAACGTCATTGCCCAAGATCTCTCGTCCTACGGCAAAGACCTCTATGGCCGCCTCGCCTTGCCCGAACTCATTGAGCAAATGGCTGCCATCCCCGGCGTTGACTGGATTAGACTCCACTACGCCTACCCCACCGAGTTCCCTTACGACATCTTGCCCGTCATGGCACAGCATCCCAACGTTTGCAGCTACCTCGACATTGCGCTCCAGCACATCAGCGATAACGTGCTCACCAACATGCAGCGACACATCACCAAGGCCGAAACGTTGGAACTCATCGACCGCCTGCGCCGTGAAGTGCCCGGGCTGCACCTGCGCACAACCCTCATGGTGGGCTTCCCCGGCGAGGGCGACAAAGAATTTCAGGAGCTTCTCGACTTCGTGCGTCAGGCACGCTTCGAGCGCATGGGCGCATTTGCCTATAGCCAGGAAGAGGGAACCTATGCCGCCAAGCATCTGACCGACGACATTCCCAATACCGTCAAGCAGCAACGACTGCAGCAACTCATGGAACTCCAAGAAGATATCTCCATGGACATCCAGCAACAAAAGGTTGGGAAAACGCTTCGCGTCATTATCGACCGAGAAGAAGACGACTACTACGTGGGCCGCACCGAGTGGGATTCGCCTGAAGTCGACCCCGAGGTACTCATCAGTAAAGACAAACCGCTGAAGACTGGTGAATTCTACAACGTGACCATCTCCGAAGCCATGCCCTTCGAGCTCTATGGCACAGTCAAATAAAAAAAGCGGAGTCAATCCGCTTTTTTATCTTCAGTCTTTTCTTCTTCATCTTCATACCTGCCATACTGGCTCTCCTCGCGTTCCTGGCGCAGACGCTCCTTCTTCTTCAGCACAAAGTAGAGCAGCACAATGATGCCGAGACTGATGCCAATCACACCAAAGTAGTAGAGATACTCACCATCGGCAAGCCGTTGACGCGAAAGATAGGCCATAACAGCCAGATAAACCAACATCAACAAGGGTATCACAACGTGTCGTTTAAGCTTTTTCATCTTCTTCCATCTCCTGTTTATAGGGTGATTCTTCGGGATTGAATGCACCGCTCATTAAATACTTGTAAATCTTGCCACAGGCCCACGCATCTATCGCTGCATACTGTTGCTGCGATTCCGAGAGACGGTCAATTTCCCAGTTGGTGAGCTGCTGACCCTTGCTTATCTTCTTGTTAAACAAGATGGCAAAGATCTTCTGCAGGCTCGCTTCGCCTATCTGGTAGTCGCGCACAAACTCCTGCAGGTCAATGAATCCCTCGGGCTCCACACCAGTCACCGTGTGAAGCTTGGCAAAGTCGTCACGTAGCGACAGCCCCACTTTGAGGCATTGCGGGTCGGCAAGATAATCGGCAAGCACCTCGGGTATGCCAATGCGGTTCACCCTGAACAGGAAGCACTCTTCAGGCGTTGCAATCTGCATGAGTGCCATCTTGTGCGTCACGCCCTTCTTGAACGATGGGCGTGTCTCGGTGTCAAATCCCACCACCGGATAACGCCGCAGCACCGACACCGCTGGCCTTACTTGGCTCAGCGCGTCAATCACATAGATGGGACCATCGTAGTGCACCAGTTCCATCTCATGTATCTTCTCCTTGTCAATGCGCAGTGTGTACATCTTTCTTCTATCGTCTCCGTGAGCCATACCAACGGGTTTATTATACCAAATCGGTACTCATCGGCTTGGGCATTGCAAAGGTAGCGAAATTACGCCGCCCACGCAACCCTATTGACATAAAAAAGAGAGACTCGCTGGCAATCTTGCCGCAAGTCTCTCTTGGTATGTTATTTTCAATGAATCTGCTTAAGAATCATTTAAGAGCTTCCTGTACCTTATCGTTAGGCACGATCTTTTCTTCAAATACGTAAGCACCGGTCTTAGGCGAGCGAACCAGCTTGATCACTTTGCTGAACGAACGGCCTTCACCTGTCTGCAGGGTTGCAACTACTTTTTTTGCCATAGCTCAAAAATATTATTTAATTTCTTTGTGAATTGTATACTTTTTCAGATAGGGGTTGTATTTCTTCAACTCCAAACGCTCTGTTGTGTTCTTGCGGTTCTTTGTGGTGATATAACGCGACATTCCGGGCACACCGCTTGCCTTCTGTTCTGTACATTCAAGAATCACTTGAACGCGATCGCCTTTAGCTTTCTTTGCCATAATTCTTCTTCAATTTTTTAGAGTGCTTTGATTTCTGTTAAATGACCCTCGGTGGCGGCTTTCTTCAGAGCTGCATCAAGACCAATGCGGTTGATGATGCGCAGGCCAGCTGCCGATACTGTTAAGCGAATCCATTGGTCCTGTTCGGGCCAGTAGAATTTGCGGTTGTGCACGTTCACGTTAAATTTACGTTTTGTTCTTCTTTTAGAGTGCGATACGTTGTTGCCGGTGATCGCCTTCTTGCCAGTGATTTCGCAAACTTTTGACATAGTACTTATTATTAAATTTGTTTTTCTTTGTTTGATTTTTGATTTCCGAGACGGCAACTTCTTCGTAGCAAGTACAATATTCTACGGCTTCGAGTCACTCAACAAGTGCCACGATGTGAGAAGTGTCATCGCAGCAGCCTGCTTCGTTCATTTTCAGCTATTTCATATCGTCCTACGCTTTATGGCGCGCTTGCATCACTGCGGGCCATCGAAGTTTCAACGATCACATCACAGAACAGGACTAACGGGGAATTCGTTGATTCCTGTCTCGAAATCGACCGCAAAATTACTAACTATTATCGACATACACAACTTTTCCCGCAATTTTCTCAAAACTTTTTTATAAAAGCGGTATTACTCATGATTTCTGGCAAATCTTTACGGGTCGGCAAACAGCTCCGAAATCACGTCATTGCTCACCATCACACCGCTGCGAGCGAGCCTGTAGACGCTATCCTCTCGCTCCATAGTGCCATTCTCGAGAAACCGTTCTGCCTTGGCCCTGAACAATTCGACTTCAGCATGCCCGAAACGACGCTCCAGTTCCTCCACATCCAGTCCACGGCTCGTGCGCAAGGCAAGCATCACCATTTCGTCATACTGCTCAGCGAGGCCCAACTGTTCGCGCTCACATGGCAACACGCCAGCCTCAAGACCGCCCATATAGCGTTCCATATCAGCAGGATTAAAGCTACGCACCGCCCCTCCATCGTAGCTGTGTGCCGCTGCACCAAGCCCCAGATATGGTGTTCCGTCCCAATAGCTCGAGTTATGCTTCGATTCAAAACCCGGCAAGGCAAAGTTCGATATCTCGTAGTGCATATAACCAGCCTGTTGCAACTGTTCCACAAGCACCTCATACATGCGCACAGCCAACTCTTCCTCCACTTCCTTCACCTCGCCGCGCTCACGCATGCGCCACAGAGGTGTTCCCTCTTCATAACTCAAGCAGTAGGCCGAGATGTGCTGCACACCTAGCGATGCTGCCATATCCACATTTCGCCGCCATTTGTCGAGCGTCTGGCCAGGCATGCCGTAAATCAGGTCGATGCTGATGTTCTGAATGTCACCTTGTCGCATCACCCTCACTGCATCAAGCGCCTGCCGTGCGGTGTGTCGTCGGTTGATGAAACGCAGGTCCTGGTCATCAAAACTCTGCACACCCATGCTCACCCTGTTCACACCTGTAGCCTTGTAAGCATCTATCAAATCAGTGGTCACATCATCAGGATTTACCTCAACGGTAAACTCTTGTAATTTAGACAAATCTAAAGCGTGGCTTAAACCATCAATCAAACCAATAAACTGAGGTTTCTCAAGCAGCGATGGAGTGCCACCGCCCACATAGAGCGTGCGCACCTCGCCAACCAATTCGCCACTGCGCAAGCCAGCCTCTTTCACCACGGCCGACACATAACGGTCCATCATCGCCGAGCCACATGCCAGCGAATAGAAGTCGCAATAGATGCACTTGCGCTTGCAAAAGGGAATATGTACGTAAATTCCTGCCATAATCAAGGGCAAAATTAGGAAAACAACACGATAATTAGAAAATAGTCAATCATTTTTTTCATTTTTCTTTATATTTTCGGCTTTTATCCGTAAATTTGTGGGCTAAATTGGCAAGACTCCGTGTCGCGCCGATTCCAAATATTGGAAATTTTAAACTAAACATCAAATAATCAATAATTTCATTAATTAAATGAAGGCTTACAAAACCAACGAGATTAAAAACGTCTCTCTCTTAGGAGGCAAGGGCTCTGGTAAAACCTCTCTTGCCGAATCTATCATGTTCGAGTGCGGCATGCTTAACCGCAAGGGCACTATCGACAACGGTAACACAGTTTGCGACTACTTCCCCGTAGAGAAAGAATACGGCTACTCCGTGTTCTCTACCCTCTTCTACGCCGAGAAGAATGGCAAGAAAATCAACTTCATCGACTGCCCGGGCAGTGACGACTTTGTGGGTAACGTTATTACCGCCCTCAACGTCACCGACGCTGGTCTGATGCTCATCGACGCACAGTATGGCGTGGAAGTTGGCACTCAGAACCAATATCGCACTGTGAACCGCATCAAGAAACCGCTCATCTTCGCCATGAACAAGCTCGAGGCCGAGAAGAGCGACTTCGACAACGTGCTCACTCAACTCAAGGAAGTGTTTGGCAACAAGGTTGTGCCCATCCAGTTCCCAGTTTCTAGCGGTCCTGGCTTCAACAGCATCATCGACCTCCTGCTCATGAAGCAGCTCACTTATAGCGGTGATAGCGGCAAGGCCACCATCAGCGACATCCCCGCCGAACTCGCCGACAAGGCCGAGGAACTTAAGGCAAACCTCTTCGAGATGGCTGCCGAGAACGACGAGGAACTCATGATGAAGTATCTCGACGAGATGGAACTCAACGACGAGGAGACCATCGACGGTATCCGCAAGGGCCTCATCGACTGCAGCATCATTCCTTTGATGTGCTGCAGCGGCGAGAAGAACATCGGCGTCGACCGTATGCTCGAAATCCTTAGCGAGATTGTTCCCGCCCCCACCGACATGCCCGCAGTGAAAGACACCGAAGGCAACGAGGTGAAGATCGATCCCAACGGCCCCCTCAGCCTCTTCTTCTTCAAGACCACCGTTGAACCCCACATTGGTGAGGTTTCTTACTTCAAGGTGATGTCAGGTACACTCAAGGCTGGTACCGACCTCAACAATATGAACCGCGGTTCCAAGGAGCGCATTGCTCAGCTCAACGCAGTTTATGGCCTTGGCAAGACTCAGGTCGACATGTTCGAGGCTGGCGACATTGGCGCTACCGTGAAGCTTAAAGACGTTCGCCGTGGCAACACCCTCAACGAGAAAGATTGCGAACACGTTTACGACTTCATCCAGTATCCCGCTCCCAAGTATCAGCGTGCCATCAAGCCTCAGAACGAGAGCGAGATTGAGAAACTCGGTGCAGTGCTTAACCGCATGCACGAGGAAGATCCTACATGGCTCATCGAGCAGTCAAAGGAATTGAAGCAGACCATCGTTTCGGGTCAGGGCGAATTCCACCTGCGCACCCTCAAGTGGCGCATCGAGAACAACGACAAGGTGATGATCGACTACCTCGAGCCCAAGATTCCTTATCGCGAAACCATTACAAAGGCTGCTCGCGCCGACTATCGTCACAAGAAGCAGTCTGGTGGTTCTGGCCAGTTCGGTGAAGTGCACCTGATCATTGAGCCTTATAAAGAAGGCATGCCCGATCCCGACACCTACAAGTTCGGCAATCAGGAATTCAAGATGAGCGTACGCGACAAGCAGGAAATGACTATGGAATGGGGCGGCAAGCTCGTCATCTACAACTGTATCGTTGGTGGTGCTATCGACGCTCGCTTCATCCCCGCTATCGTCAAGGGTATGATGGACCGCATGGAACAAGGTCCTCTCACCGGTTCTTATGCTCGCGATGTACGCGTTTGTATCTACGATGGTAAGATGCACCCCGTGGATAGTAATGAAATCTCCTTCCGTCTGGCAGCTCGTAACGCATTCAGCATGGCGTTCCGCGAAGCTAACCCCAAGGTGCTTGAGCCTATCTACGATGTCGAAGTCATTATGCCCGCCGAGTGCATGGGTGATGTGATGAGTGACCTCCAGGGTCGTCGCGCCATCATCATGGGTATGAACGAAGCCAGCGGCATGCAGCAGATCAATGCCAAGGTGCCTCTGAAAGAAATGTCGAGCTACTCTACTGCTCTCAGCTCTATCACTGGTGGCCGCGCTTCATTCACCATGAAGTTCGCTTCTTATGAGCTCGTTCCCAGCGATGTTCAGGAGAAACTGCTCAAGGAGTACGAAGAAAGCAAGCAAGAAGAGGATTAATCTATCGTCTTCCACACTTATACAACAACCGCTCTCCCCTGCCGGAGGGCGGTTGTTTTTTTAT
>JAEEGI010021509.1_pt1 | contig 12818 bp, 11 predicted proteins | sample 8958751 | NCBI WGS metagenome assembly JAEEGI01 (sample SAMN16246545, study PRJNA631951) | gut metagenome | biome: gut microbiome; feature: rumen; material: KS-attached | host: Bos | place: Iran: Karaj | collected 2018-10 | reverse complement strand
AAAGGGCTTCGGCTTCGTAAAAGGCTTCGGTTTCAAAAAAGGAGCCATGGCACAGACGGTTGCCCATGATGCGCACAATCTGCTGGTAGCCGGCACCAATGATGAGGATATGGCTCTTGCTGCCAATACGCTGATTGAGTGCGGAGGAGGACTTTGCGCTGTGGCTGACGGAAAAGTCCTGGCGCTGGTTCCCCTGAAGATTGCCGGCCTGATGAGCGAGCTTCCGGTTGAAGATGTTGCCGCCATGATCGATGCCCTTGATGCCGCCTGGAAGGAAATGGGCTGTGTGATAAATTCACCCTATATGACCATGGCCATTATCCCGCTGGCCTGCCTCCCTGAGCTCAGGCTCACCAACCGCGGCCTCGTGGACTGCAGGAATTTCCAGTTTACCGATCTTTTTGTATAAATCATTTCTGCCTCCCGGAACAAGCAATCATCCTCTCCCGGCAGTCTCCGGGAGGGGATGATTGTTTCATAAATGGATTATATGATTATATGATATAGTCAACAGCCTCGTCTTCGGGAATAACCGTGCGGGCGTTGAACATCAGCACAGCTTCGCGATATTCGGTAGGGCCGAAGGAGTAGGGGAGAAGTTCAGTGCGCTCAAACTTTGCCAGCGGGACGATCCTGTTATAGGGAAGATCGGGGTCCGTAAAAGTCCTGATGCCGGGAACAGGGAAAGGTTCCGGAAGGCGGTAAGGATCAAAGACATAGACGCTGTCCGCCTGTATGCCCGTCACCAGAACATAATGCCAGCCTTCCAGATCGATGCGGACGACGGCGGTTCCCCCAAGGACAATACCGCTTCTGAGCCTGCTTCCCGCTTCAAGGGTTACATCTCCGCCTGTCAGATACTCGCTTTTCAGCGCCAGTTTACCTGTCTCTCCGAACTGGTCAAGCCAGTGGGAAAGGAACTGCATGGCTGCGTGCGAGGTGCCTTTCTTCCCGGGAGTTCCGTCCAGGCCATAGTTGTCCAGGCAGAACAGCATGATATTTCTCACAATTTCCGGAGGAATTTCTTCACGTTCAAACAGGTAGCTGATCCCGTTGAGAAGGGAAGTCGGCCCGCAGTCATAATCGGTCATCTGATAACGGAGGGGAATTTTCATGGCGTATCCTCCATGTCAAAGCAGGGTAGCCACAGTATAGGCCTTTTAACCTATCAAGTCAATAGGGAATGGAGTGACGCAGTAAACAGAATATAGTATTTCAATTCAGGCAGAAAAGCGTTTGAAAACTGCAGATAATATGATATAATTTCAAGGTTATGATAATGATAAAACCGGGGGACTGGCAAAATTGGCAGGACAGGCAACAAAATTTGAATCCCGTCTGATGGGTGAAATGCATGAGGGGAAGCTTCTGATGAAGCTGGCGGTGCCGATGATCCTCTCCATGCTGGTGCAGGCACTGTACAACATTGTGGACAGCATCTATGTTGCCCAGGTTTCGGAAGACTGCCTTTCGGCACTCTCCCTTGCTTTCCCGGCGCAGAATATCATGATCGGCCTGGCAACCGGAACGGGCGTCGGTGTTTCAACGCTGATTTCCCGCGCTCTCGGCAGAGGGGACCGGAATGAAGCCAGCCGCACGGCGGGCACTGCCATCTTTCTGTCAGCCTGCTGCTGGGGCCTGATGGCACTGTTCGGCATTTTCGGTGCGGAAGCCTTTATCCATTCCCAGACGGAAGTCCAGAGCATCCGTTCCTATGCATCCGCATATCTCCGCATCGTAACGATCGGATCCCTCTTCATCTATCTGGAAGTGACTGCTGAGAGATTTCTGCAGTCAACCGGCATGACAAAGCTTTCCATGTGGACGCAGATGATCGGGGCTGTCACCAACATCATCCTGGACCCGTTTTTTATCTTCGGCTGGTGCGGTCTGCCCGCCATGGGAACAGCAGGCGCCGCAATTGCCACTGTGATCGGGCAGTGCGTGGGAGCATGTGTCGGCTTCCTGTTCCATGTCCGCCACAACAGGGAACTGCCGATTGCCGCAAAGTACATCCGTCCTTATAAGGATATCATTGCATCGGTTTACCGTATCGGCTTTCCGTCCATTGTGATGATGGTCGTCGGCTCGCTGACCAACTATCTGATGAATATCATTCTCGGCAGCTTTACTTCCACGGCGGTTGCGGTATACGGTGTTTACTTCAAGATCCAGAGCTTCTTCTTTATGCCTGTTTTCGGCATCAACAACGGGCTGATCCCGATCATCGGCTACAACTACGGAGCCCGCAAGAAGGAGAGAATTTACAACACCATCCGCTATGGGGTGATTTTTGCAAGCTGCTTTATGTTTCTCGGTTTTCTCGCCTTCCAGCTGTTTCCGAAGCTTCTGCTGGGAATTTTCAACCCGTCGGAAGCCATGCTTGCCATCGGAATCCCGGCGCTGAGGCGCATCAGCCCGAGCTTCCTCTTTGCAGGCTTCTGCATCGTCGCAGGGTCGGCCTGCCAGGCGCTGGACCGCAGCGTCAATTCCCTCATTGTCTCCGTCTTAAGGCAGATCCTGGCACTGATCCCGGCTGCCTGGCTCCTGGCACAGACGGGAAATGTCAACAACGTCTGGTGGTGCTTCCCGATCGCGGAGATCGTATCCCTGACAGCGAGCGCTTTCTTCCTGCGCTCCGCTCTCAAAGCAGCAGACAAAAAACTGTCACAGGAGGCAAACTGAGACAAGCGCATGAACCAGTTAACCTTATTTCTTCAGAATAAAATTCTGATCTCTGCAGGCATTGCCTGGTGTACGGCACAGGTGTCGAAAGCGATTCTGTATATGATCATCTACAAGCACTTTGACTGGACCCGCCTGATCGGAGACGGCGGCATGCCGAGTGCACACTCCGCAACCGTGGTGGCGGCTGCCGTTGCCTGCGGAATCACGCAGGGAGTCAGTTCTGCCGTTTTTGCGGTTTTCTTTCTCTTTGCAGCCATCACCTGCCATGATGCCATGAACTCCCGGCGGGAGATCGGGAAGCACTCCGTTGTCCTCAATGAGCTGATCAAAAGCATTGAGCAGGAAGAGCCGCTCGAGGTTGTGCTCAAGGAATTCGTCGGGCATACGCCGCTGCAGGTGCTCGTCGGCATGACAATAGGGGCAGTGATCGCCCTTCTGGTGTGTTTGTAAAATGAATATAAAAAAGAGAACCGGAAGTGATTTCCGGTTCTCTTTATGTCTGAGCGCTGCCGGCAGACAGCAGATATCGGATATAATCCAGCGCTGTCTCTGTTCTCTGGCTGTTGACCAGTATGCCGAGATAGATCTCGCTGTCGAAGCCTGCCTGCTGAAAAAGCGGCAGGGAAGAAAGACTGAGTGCATTCGCCACGCTCTGCGTGACGCGTACCTCTTCTTCGGCCACTTTCAGCATCACGTCAATGGAATTGTCTGAGAGGACCACCTCATTCTCTGTCAGCAGCGGTGTGAGCTGTTCCGACAGCGCAGGGTCGTCAGCCAGCAGGGAAGGCAGATCTGCGAGATAGCCTTTCTGCGAACAGAGGTCATAAGCCTCCCGGTTCATGATGGCGATGTCCAGCTTCTGCGTCTGGATGGAACCCATCAGCTTCATCCGCGAGGCATAGGCATATTCGTGGTTGAGGGTGTCCGCATTTTCTGAGAGATAGAGATCACGGTACAGATAGACCTCCTGCCGCTTTCCGTCTGCACCTGCATACCGGAGAAAGCCGTCGTTCAGGCTGCTCTCCATCTCAGACCCGACGCCGACGTTGACCAGCGCCAGATACAGCACAGGTTCTTTCTGCGTCAGCGTCCGCCGCAGCGTCGTGCCGAAAATGAACAGCGCAATCAGCCCCAGCAGGATCAGCCATTTATAATAAATAAAGATATGCTCAAGCTTTTTAGCCGTCGGCATTGCGCGAAAAGCCGCCTTTTTGGCGGCTTTTTCCTGTTCGGAAAGCTTCATGATTCCGTCTCTTCCTCCTGCTCTTCTTCCTCCTTTTCCTCCGGTGCACCGGCAACGGATATCAGCACGTGGTTGAGCATCCACGCACTGATGAGCGCGCAGAGCCCTTCACCGAAGACAATCAGCGGGGTAAAGAGGGCAACCACTGCAAAAAACATCGCAAAGTGCACGGCGAAGACCATAATGGTGGCAAAGAGATAATGGGTGCCAATGAGAAAAGAGTTTTTGAGCATGGCCAGATTGGTATTGCTGAAGCTGGCCAGCAGCGGGAAGATCTGCGTCAGCACAATCACATATACAACGCCTGCTGCAATGAGCAGCGCCATAATCAGCGTCCAGAGCACAGCTGCGGTGCCCGTCGAGCTTGCACGCAGATGATAGACGATGTATCCGTCTGCTCCGAGGAAAAGCCCGATGCCCAGCAGGATCAGCCACAGAACAGTGGCCTGCTTGAAATTTTCCTTGAAAGAGTGGAAGAACTGCCGGCCGATATGATTCTCCTCACCCCTGACAAGCTTCAGGGAGGCGTAATATAGAGCTGTCGTCGAAGCACCGATCGTGAAGATCGGGATGGAACACACAAACCAGAGCAGATTCAGATAACAGGCGTAGCACAGCTTCAGCAGCAGCTGGCTGAACTTGCTTTCATAGGAAAAAAATTTCATATCAGTGTGCCTCTGTTATCAGTTTGGTGGATTCCCGGTATATCAGATCAGATTCCGTATGCACAATACGGTAGTCCAGAGATGGTTCCTTCATACGGGAGAGCAGCAGCTGAACTGCTGTAAAGGCCATAATCTGGGTATGGATATGAACTGTGCTCAGCATCGGGCGGCTGATACGGGATTCCGGCGCATCGTCAAAACCAAGAATCATGACATCCTCCGGAACGGATTTCCCTATGGCAAAAAGGCCGCGGATCAGGTCGCCGGCAACGAAATCGTTGGCACAGATAAAGACATCCGGCAATTGATCCAGGGAAGCGATGGATTCGATAAAATCATCGGAATGGTTTGAGAAGAAGCAGAAATGCTCATCTACAGGAACGTTTGCCATCAGCATGGCCATGCGGAAGGCGGCGTAGCGTTCATAAAATGACTGGCAATGTCTGTAGTTGCCGACAAAACCGATACGCTTATAACCGGCAGCCAGCATATCATTGACAAAGCGTGTGATCGCCTCTGTATTGTCCATATAGAGCTGATCGCAGGGGAGGGTAAAGCCGTCAAACTTCGCCGGGGTGTCAACAAACAGAACGGGGAGACCTAATCCGCAGACCATCTCATCGTAAGCCTGGTTGAACATCTCTATACAGATAATTGCCTGCACCTGCTCCTGCCGGAAAGTGAAGGGCAGGCGCATTTCTTTCAGATCATTTTCCGTAACCCTGTGGGTGTTCATTGTAAAGCCCAGCTGGGAAATTTCCCTCTGGAATTTGTCCAGCATCGTGGAGGCAAAATGGGAGTTTGTCAGAAAAGCGTTTGTCAGCAGTGCTATTTCACCCTGATACTCCGGCCTGTCCGGCGTGGAAGAAAAAGATGAGGCACGGGAAAGAGTATTTACATAGGAAAACTGCTTATATCCCATTTCAATGGCTTTTTCCAGGATCTGTTCCCGTGTTGTGTCAGCCAGCCCGTCGGAATTGTTGATGGCTTTGGAGACTGTGTTTCTGGATATACCCAGGGCATCGGCGATATCCTGAATTGTCACTTTTTTCATGGCTATTCTCCTGCTTTTTTTCGTATGGTTAATTGTAACATATTGATTGTGCAAATGTCAAATAAAAGGTACCTTTGTAGACGGAAATACTATGAAATAGCACCAAAATGGTTTTTGAGCAAATTGCGCAATTGCACACAGAAAAAATTGTGCAAATGTAAAAATATTTTGTTGACATTGCTACAGCATAATGCTATTATCAGTATTGTTAAAGTTAGTCGCGGAGTGTGCAAATGCACAATTCTGCTCTGACAAAACGAAAGAGACCCTGAGACTGAAAATTGAAGGAGGTTTTATGAAAAAAGATCCGGTACCCACTGTAGCCGGAAGCGGCGGTAGTTCCAAGCTGCACAATACCCTGGTTTACATCAGGCAGCACTGGCAGCTCTACCTGATTTTCATGCTGCCCGCTTTCGCGCTCACCATCATTTTCCGCTATATTCCAATGGGCGGTGTTGCCATTGCCTTCCTGGACTATAACCCCTTCCGCGGTATCCTCGGGAGTGAATGGATCGGCTTTGAGAACTTCGAGCGTTTCCTCTCCTCGCCGGACTTCATGCGCTACCTGGTGAACACCCTCAAACTGAGCGTGTATGGCCTGCTTTGGGGCTTTCCGGCTCCGATTCTGCTGGCCTTCCTGCTCAACCGTATCCTTTCCAAGAGCACAAAGCAGAAGATTCAGCTGGTCCTGTATATGCCGAACTTCATTTCGGTTATCGTCCTCTGCGGTATTGTCCGTATTCTTCTTTCCCCGACCGGCATGATCAACTCCCTCCTCGGCACGAGCACCAACTTCATGACTATGCCTTCCGCCTTCCGTACCATCTACATCGCATCCGGTATCTGGCAGGGCGCAGGCTGGGCATCCATCATCTACACTGCAGCCCTTTCCAACGCCAGCAAGGAGCTGAAGGAAGCTGCTGTCATTGACGGCGCCAACATCATCCAGCAGATCAAGGCTGTTGAGTGGCCTGCCATCAAGGACACTGTTCTCATTCAGTTCATCATGTCCGTCGGTAACATCATGTCCGTCGGTTTTGAAAAGGCCTATGCCCTTCAGACGGACCTGAACCTCAACACCTCTGAAATCATCTCCACCTACGTGTACAAGAAGGGTCTTCTTGACGGTGACTATGGTTTCTCCACGGCAGTCGGTCTCTTCAATACGGTCATCAACGTCATTCTTCTTATCTCGATGAACACCCTCGTCAAGAAGATGAACGAAGGCAAGGGAATTTAAGGAGGGATCGGTATGCAAACGAAAAAGAAAAGCGAATTTCAGAAGCTGCCAACCGGTGATAAGACGATACTCATTATCAGCTTTATCATCCTCGGTCTCTTCCTCGCAGCCATCATCGTCCCGATGGTCTATATCATCCTGGCCTCCTTCATCGACCCCATTACCCTGCAGAACAGCGGCCTGACCTTTGACTTCAGCAAGTGGACGCTGACGGCCTATGAGCGTGTCCTTTCCAACCAGCAGATCTGGGTCGGTTTCGGCAACGCACTGCTGTACTCTGTATGCTTCACCGCCATCTCCCTCGTGGTAACGCTGCTCGCTGCCTACCCGATGTCCCGCGCGGACTTCAAGGGCAAGAGTTTCTTCAACACCATCTTCGTCATCACGATGTTCTTTGGCGGCGGATTAATCCCGACCTACCTGCTCATCTCCAACCTCGGCATGCTGGACACCATCTGGGCGATCCTGCTTCCCGGCGCTTTCAGCGTGTGGAACATGATCATTGCCCGTACCTACTACATGGGCATCCCGCGTGACCTCCAGGAGGCTGCCGAAATCGACGGCGCAACCGAGATGATCTACTTCTTCAAGATCCTGCTCCCTGTCTGCACCCCGATCATCGCCACCATCGCCATGTGGCAGTTCGTCGGTATGTGGAACAGCTACTTTGACGCGATGATCTACCTCAACAGCGCATCCAAGCAGCCGCTGCAGCTTGTCCTTCGCTCCATCCTTATCCGCAGCCAGCCTGAACCGGGCATGGTCTCCGATATGCAGAGCACTGCCGAGCGTGCACAGCTTGCTGAGCTGCTGAAGTACGCAACGATCATCATTTCCAGCATTCCGCTGATGCTCATGTACCCCTTCTTCCAGAAGTACTTCGAGAGTGGTGTCATGGCCGGCGCAGTCAAAGGCTAATCTTTGGGTTTATGCGGTATCCCGCTGAACTATATTAAAAAAAGGAGAATCAATATGAAGAATCTTCGCAAATTCCTGCCCATCTTCCTCGCAGTCCTGATGGTCACCGCACTGTTCACGGCTCCTGCAGAGGCACTCTTCTCCAAGAAGGAAGCAGTTCCCGATTCCTACACCTTCCCTCTCGCTGAGAAAGCCGAAATCAACGGCCTGACCAACTACCCCGTAGGCACGGAGTCAGAGCCCAACAACCGTACCATCTTCAAGCGTCTCGAGGAAGCCACCAACGTCCATGTCAACTGGAAGACCATTCAGGGCGACCAGTGGGGCGACAAAATCACCCTTGAGATGTCCAATGCCAAGACTCTGCCTGAGTTCGTGTTCAGCGCCGGCTTCAATGACACTGACCTTCTCAAGTACGCCAAGCAGGGCGCTATCATCCACGTTGAAGAGTACATTGACCAGTACATGCCCAACCTGACCAAGGTCTTTGAGCAGGCTCCTGAGTACCGCACCATGTGCACGGACGAGAACGGCCATATCTGGGCACTGCCCTGGATCGAGCAGCTCGGCAGCCATTATACTGCTATTCAGGCTGTCGGCAACATGCCGTTCATCAATGTCGGCTGGCTTGAGTTCCTCGGCCTTGAAATGCCCACTACCGTTGATGAGTTCGAGCAGGTTCTTCTCGCTTTCCGTGACAATGCGGACGCTCTGAAGGCCGAGTTCAATATTGACGGTGACATCATTCCTCTCGCCTGCATCATCAACGGCGGCAATGAAGACTGCACCATCCTCTGCAATGGCTTTGGCGAAGGCTACGGCGATCCCGATCCGGGCCGTCACATTGTTGTAACGGATGAAGGCCAGGTCATCTGCACCGCTACCACCGAAGGCTTCAGAAAAGGCATTGAATGGCTCCACAAGCTCTATGATGAGAAGCTCATCGACCCCGATGCTTTCACTCAGGAATGGTCCACCTATGTTGCCAAGGGCAAGAGCGGCCGCTACGGTGTCTGCTTCAGCTGGGACGTTGCCAACATCGCTGCCGTCAGCATGGATGACCTGCTCGCCGGCAAAGGCTGGCAGCCCCTGCCTGCTCTGACCGCTGACGTCCGCAACATCACTCCGTGCAACGGCTCCTTCACCTCCGGCTTTGACCGCGGCCGCTGCGTCATCACCGCAAATGCCAAGAACCCTGCTCTCATCTGCGCATGGCTCGACCAGATGTATGATCCTATCCAGTCCCCGCAGAACAACTGGGGCACCTACGGCGAAGATGACGACTTCGATATCTTCGAAATGAGCACCAACGACAAGGGTGAGCCGATGCTCAAGCATACATGGCTCGGCGATGCATCCCCTGTTGAAGTTCGTGAAGCTGAGTGCGTTGGCGGCCCGCTCGCCATTCTCGACAGCTACTACGGCGTCTATGTCACCTGCCCGGACGATGCTCAGTACCGTCTTAACTGGATTAAGGACATCTACACGCCCGACATGCACACCAAGTATGTCTTCCCGAACGTGTTTATGAGCGCCGACGATACCAAGACGATCTCCAACCTGAACGCAGATCTCTACAAGTGCATCAACACTGCAAGAGCAAGCTGGATCATGAACGGCTTTAACGATGCTGACTGGGATAAGCTCCAGAGCGATCTGGCTGCTTACAAGCTGGCTGACTACCTCGCCATCTTCCAGAAGTACTTCGACGCATACAACGCTGCATAATTCTCTCTTTTTCCGATTCCCCGCTCTATCATCCACGGCAGAGCGGGGAATCCCGTAAAATCCGCCCGGCTGCCTCAGCTGGGCAGAGAGAAGGGCTTTCCGCGTGAAAGCCTTTCTCTCTGCTCAATTGACAAAGAGGCTTATAATAGTTAAAATATATCGTGTCCGACAGACAAAGGAGGACGCTTCTATGATCAGCAAAATGCTGCAGCGTGCCCGCGAATTTGAAAAAAAGTATCTCCCCTATACGAGTGCTGAACAGCCCCGCTTCCATGTAACAGGCGGAATCGGCTGGATCAATGACCCAAACGGGTTTGCACCGTACAAAGGGGAGTATCATCTGTTCTTCCAGTATTACCCCTATGATACCAAATGGGGCCCCATGCACTGGGGTCATGTCAAAACCAGTGACTTTGTCCGCTGGGAGCGCCTCCCTGCCGCTCTGGCTCCCGACACGGATTATGACCGCAACGGCTGCTTCTCAGGCAGCTCCGTGGAACTTCCTGACGGCCGCCAGCTGCTGATGTATACCGGCGTCCGGAATGTCCGCCGCCGCAACGGCAAGATAGATTCTTTCCAGACGCAGTGTGTCGCCATAGGGGACGGCGTGGATTATGACAAATATGAGGCCAACCCTGTCATTGATGCCTCTACTCTGCCGGAAGGCGCCAGCGTGCATGACTTCCGCGATCCCAAGATCTGGCGTGAGGACGGAAAGTTCTATGCCGTGATCGGCAACCGCCCGGAGGACGGCAGCGGCTCCATCCTGCTCTATGAAAGCGAGGATGCCATCCACTGGCAGTTTGTAAGCGTTCTGGCTGCCTGCCACAACCAGTACGGCCGCATGTGGGAGTGCCCTGATTTCTTTGAGCTGGACGGGAAGCATGTTCTTCTGGTCAGCCCGCAGGAAATGGCTGCCATCGGGCTGGAATTTCACCCCGGCAATGCCAATGTTGCCCTGATCGGGAAATTCGACCGGAAAACGAACCATCTGCTCCGCGAGTATGTGCAGGCCATTGACTACGGCCTTGATTTCTATGCCCCACAGACGCTCCTGACGGAGGACGGGCGCCGCGTCATGATTGCCTGGATGCAGAACTGGGAGACTTCCACCTGTAAAATTGAGGAGCTCCGCTTCTTCGGCCAGATGACGCTGCCCAGAGAGCTCTCTGTACACAACGGCCGGCTCTGCCAGAACCCCGTGCGGGAGCTGGAGCAGTACCGCGGCGTCCTGATTGACTATCACAACGTGCTCATCAACGGCGAGACGAGCCTGCGCGGCATCAGCGGCCGCTATCTGGATATGACGGTTACCCTGCGCCCGGGCAACGAGAGCAGTATGTACAAGTGGTTCCGCCTCTATGTGGCGAAGGACGGCGAGCACTTCACCTTCATCCGCTTCCGTCCGGAAACCGGCACCATCAAGGTGGACCGTACCCACAGCGGCTTCCCGCACGATATCGTGAATATCCGCGAATTCCCCGTCAATGTGAAAAACGGCACGCTGAAGCTTCGTGTCATTATGGACCGCTACAGCCTGGAGCTCTTCGTCAATGACGGCGAGCAGGCGGCTTCCTTCGTCCTCTACACACCCATCGACGCCGGTTCCATCAGCTTCTCTTCGGACGGCAGCGTGCTGGTCGATGTGGATAAATATGAACTGTTAATGGAGTAACGGGATGAAAAAGAAATTTGATGTGATCGCCCTCGGCGAACTGCTGATTGACTTTACCGAGAATGCCCTCAGCGAACAGGGCAACCCGCTGATGGAGGCCAACCCGGGCGGTGCTCCCTGCAACGTGCTGGCTATGCTTCAGAAGCTGGGGAAGAAGACGGCTTTTGTCGGCAAAGTGGGAAAAGACATGTTCGGCGCACAGCTCCGTCAGGTGACGGAGGATGCCGGCATCTGCATGGACTATCTTCTGGAAGACGAGTTTGTCCACACAACGCTGGCCTTTGTCAAGACATTCCCCAACGGGGACAGAGATTTTTCCTTCTACCGCAACCCGGGTGCGGATATGCAGCTGAAGGCTGACGAGCTTCCGCTTGAAGCGCTGAAGGATACCGAAATCTTCCACTTCGGTACGCTCTCCATGACGCATCCTGAAGTCCGCCTCGCCACAAAGAAGGCCGTAGCTGCTGCAAAGGCAGCCGGAGCCCTGATTTCTTTCGACCCCAATCTCCGCCCGCCTCTCTGGTCCGACCTCGCAGAGGCAAAAGAGCAGATCTCCTGGGGCCTGAGCCAGACGGATATCCTGAAGATTGCCGATAATGAAATTGAGTTTATGACCGGTGAAAAGAGCTTTGACCGCGGAGCTGCCATCCTGCAGGAGAAGTATCCCAATATCCGTGTCCTGAATGTCACTGCCGGCGCTGACGGCAGCTACAGCTATTACGGAAACACCAGAGTGTTCGTTCCCTCTTTCCGCCTGGGAGGCACAATCGAAACCACCGGCGCCGGAGATACCTTCTGCGCCTGCGTGCTGAACTATGTGCTGGAAAACGGCATTGATAACCTGAGCGCAGCTCAGCTCACAGAGATGCTGCGTTTCGCCAACGCAGCGGCCTATCTTGTCACCACGAAAAAAGGCGCCATCCGCTCCATGCCGGAACGCGCACAGGTAGACGCAATCCTGGCAAATCATTAAGTAATTTCCACAGCCCCGGCCACTCCACAACCATGGCCGGCCCGCTGTGAATAAAAAGGAGGATAATCCCCTGGCTCGGGGTGCGGCAGTGTGGAGACCTGTCGTAAAGCAGGCTGAAGAAGAGTCTGCAAGGCTGCATCAGGCGGAGGCCATGCAGTCGGGGCCGAGAAGTATGGCATCAGTACAGCTGAAAAACATCAAGAAAGTGTACCCCTTCGTAAGCGGCGAACAGAAGAAGAGCAGGAAGAAAAAGGCAGACGAACCTGAGAAGAAGAAAGCCAATCTTCAGATCACGGATGAAGGCGTTGTTGCGGTTCAGGAATTCAGCCTGGACATCAAGGACAAGGAATTCATCGTTCTGGTCGGGCCCTCAGGCTGCGGAAAATCCACGACTCTCCGTATGGTAGCCGGTCTGGAAGAGATATCCGGCGGTGAACTGATCATCGACGGCAAGGTCATGAACGACGTAGCACCGAAGGACCGCGATATCGCAATGGTATTCCAGAACTACGCACTGTACCCGCACATGAGCGTGTATGACAACATGGCTTTCTCCCTGAAGCTGCGCCACACTCCGAAAGATGAAATCGACAGGAAGGTCCGTGAGGCAGCGGAGATCCTGGACATCACGCAG
>JAEEGI010021507.1_pt1 | contig 12818 bp, 11 predicted proteins | sample 8958751 | NCBI WGS metagenome assembly JAEEGI01 (sample SAMN16246545, study PRJNA631951) | gut metagenome | biome: gut microbiome; feature: rumen; material: KS-attached | host: Bos | place: Iran: Karaj | collected 2018-10 | reverse complement strand
ATTTTATAAAACATATCTTGCATGTTTGTTCAGAAGTTCCGGTAAAAATCACCCTCAAACCATTATGAGCAATCCAGAAATCACTTATTACGAACTCTCCCCCGCGAATTTCGAAGGCCTCGGCTGGCGTGACATGGAGCGCGAATACCCCTTCGACCGCCTCCCCAAAACAGTGAATCATCTCCCGCATGTCGCCAGCCAAATGCACACGACCTGCGGAATCTGCTGCTTCTTCAACACCAATTCCACTACGTTCCGCGTGAAAATGGAACACGCTTCCGACCATATCGGCGAACCAAATTTCAATGTCTGCGCATTTTCCGGCGTCGATCTCTACATGTACGACGACAAAACTGTCCGTTGGCGGTGGGCGGCTACCTATACCGACCACCAATGTATCCAAAATCGTCATCCGGAATACACGATTCTGGAAGGCATTCCGAAAGCGGACCGCCGTTGCCGTCTGTATCTACCGATGCGCAATCAACTTCTGAAGATCTGGATCGGCCTTGAAACGGATGCCACCTTCGAATTGTTGCCGCCACGTGAAGACAACAAACTCGTCTATTACGGCACTAGCATCATCCACGGCGCATATTCCACCCGTTCAGGGCTTGGAATCGCGCAAATCCTTGCGCGCAACTTGGATATGCCGCTCATGAATCTCGGTCTCTCCGGCGGTTGCCGTCTCGACATTGAAATCGCCGAACTGCTCGTCAAACTGCAAGGCGTGAAAGTGCTCGTCGTCGATCCCATGCACAACATGGTGCCCGATAGCATCCGCAAAAACATGCCCGCCTTTTTGGATTATGTCTGCCCCCAAATGCCTGACACGGAAATCGTTTTCGTCACCTCCCCGCGCCATATCCAAGGCTGGCTGAAGCCCGAACTGGAAGCATGGCAGCTTGAAATGCAACGCCTGTTCCATCACTTCTGCGCAGAACACATGCCCAAATACAAGAACCTCCATTTCATCGACGGACAGGATTTCTACGGCACCGACGAAGTCTCGCCCGATGGCGTCCATCCCAACGACAACGCCGGCTGGCACATGGCTCATGAGCTCACGAAGATCATCTCCGACATCCTACGCAGGCGAGCATAGCTAAAAGCCTAAAGCTTAAAGCTTAAAGCAAATACAGCATCATTTTCTCAAAGCTCCCTCCGCGAAGCGGATCGAAACCGCCGAGCCGCCGGAGGCCGTTGTGTTTTCTGCATTCCCAATTCATAATCCACAACAAAAGTTTCCATGGTTTGTCGGCCCCGGCGGCGAGGCATATTCGTGTCAATTCGTGTTCATTCGTGGTTCAATATAAAGGATTTAATATGATCTACACATCCGATGCCAAACGGCCTTTCGGTCGCTATCCATGCGATGAAAGCAATGTGCCGCCATATGAACTGCCCGATCCGCTCCTTCGTGACGACGGTTCACGCGTCGCCACCGCGCAGGAATGGATGAATCACCAACGTTCGAAGATTCTGGACATTTTCAAAAAGTGGGAGTATGGCGAAATCTTGCCGCGACCGCAACTCCTTCGTTTCGAACTCCTTTCACAGAAAGATGATGCTTTGGATGGCATCGCCGTCCGTCGTGAGATACGCATCCATGCCGCCATGGAGAACGGTCGGTCCATTGCTTTCAACATGCTCCTCTATCTGCCGAAAACTTCTGCAAACAAGCCAGTTCCGGCATTTCTCGGCTTGAATTTCAAAGGAAACCACACCACGACGACAGAAGACGACGTAATTCAGACGGGAACAGACGAACCGCGCGGTTGCCAAATCAACCGCTGGTGTTTCAAGGAGACCGTCCAACGCGGCTATGCATCCGCAACCATCTGCTATCACGATATTTTCCGCGATGTCACCGGCCATGCGGACGAAAGTGTCTTCCGTCTCTTCTACGACCACATCGATATGGTGGAAGTCAACGACGTCTATACGCCCATCGGCGCATGGGCGTGGGGCCTTTCCCGCGGGCTCGACTGTCTGGAGGCCCAGCCGGAAATCTGCCATGGAGCCGTCACCGTCCATGGTCATTCGCGCCTCGGTAAAACCGCCCTTTGGGCGGGTGCCATCGACCAGCGGTTCGCTATGGTTATCTCCAACGATTCAGGCTGTTGCGGCGGCGCATTGCATCGTCGAAAATACGGTGAAAATCTTTCGCAACATTTCCAACAGCATCTCAATTGGAAAGTACCGATTTGGTTCGTCAATCGACTGGATCAGTTCATCTGGCGAGAGGAAGACCTTCCCTTCGACCAACATGAACTGCTCGCACTCATCGCGCCACGACCGCTCACCATCGCCACCGCAACGGATGATCAGGATGCCGATCCACGCGGCGAATTTCTCTCCGCCGTCGCCGCCTCTGACGTATATCGTCTGTTCGGTTCACAAGGCCTTCCCGCCACGGAAATGACGCCGCCGGACACACCGATCACAGGCGACATCAGTTTCCATTATCGCACAGGCAAACACGACCAAACACCGCAGGATTGGCAGCACTATTGGGACATCGCCGACCATTATCTGCCGCGCTAACCGCATGGCAGTCGCTCTTGTAAAATGCGATTTTCCAGCCTCACAAGCGATTTTTTTGCATTTTCATGAAAAAACTTGCTTTTTTTCCTAAAAATATGCGTTTTTTCCAGTTGCATTCGTTTGTTCTCGCTTGTATATTTTTACAGGTGCTTTAGGAAAAGTGCCATAACCCCTACTCTAACAAGGAGATTTATCATGGCTGGCAAATTTGAGCTGAAAACGATTGCAAACGGCAAAATCATGTTTAACCTGAAAGCTGGCAACGGCGAAATCATTCTGTCCAGCCAGCAGTACAAGTCAAAACGCAACGCCCTGAAAGGCATCGAATCCGTCCGCAAGAACGCCGCTGTTGACGCGCAGTTCGAAATCAAGACCGCCGCGAACGGCGAAGTCTATTTCGTTCTGAAGGCGAAGAACAGCCAGGTCATCGGCAAGAGCGAAACCTATCCGACCGAAGCCGTCCTCAAGAAAGGCCTCGCTTCCGTCAAGAACAATGCCCCCGAAGCCAAGCTCGTCGAAGTCGAAGCCGACAAATAATCTTCGAAATGCATTTTGAGACCGTTTAATGGCCTCTAGAAATCAAAGGCATCGCTCGCAAGAACGATGCCTTTTTTGTCACCATCATGCCTATGGACTTTCACCTATCAATGTCACATGACGAGCAGCAAAATCTTTCCTGCCTGCTCGACAAACTGTCATGCGCCATACAGGGGATTCTCGCCGGAAATCTCGTCGGCATCTATCTCCACGGTTCCATCGCACAAAAAGCCTTCCGTTGGAATGTCTCCGATGTCGATTTTCTGATCGTTGTCCAATCGGAGCCTTCTGACGACATCAAACGGCAGTTGCTGGACACGACTCTTCATCTGTCCGAAATGGCTCCACCCAAAGGTCTTGAATGGAGCGTCGTCACGTTGGCCGACTGCCTTCATGTGTCCCATCCCGTCCCGTTTTGCCTTCACTATTCCATTGCGCATAAGCAACGCTTTCTCACGTCAACGGAAGAATATATCCAACATATGAAAGGCCGTGACGGCGATCTGGCGGCCTATTTCGCCGTCGTCCGCCAATGCGGCATCGTCCTTTACGGCAAACCAATTGAAGACGTTTTCGGCCCTGTCCCAAAGGATTTCGTCATGGACAGCTTCCGCCAAAATGTCGTAGATGACGACACGCCGAATGGCATCCTAAACCGTTGCCGTTACGAAGCCTATCGTCAAGATGGCGTCATGCTGTCCAAAATCGACGGTGCCTTATGGGCGTTGAAGCATCTGCCGGCAGACCTGCACGCAAGAATCCTTTCCGCTATAAAAAACTATGAATAATGGTATGGCCTAACCCATTGGAGGAATGGTCGGTGTGGGCTGAACCGCGCCGTATGGATCATGACCATATTTATTCGGACCAATTGTCCCCCTTTTGACAAGATACCTAATAAGCAATAAAATGCCGACTATCGGAATAAAGACAATCAGAAAATGCCACACCGAGAAGTTGATATCATGTAACCGTCTTACACAAACAGCTAACCAGGGAAGTATTGTAAGTAGAATATATATAATTCCAAGCAGATATTCCAAGCCTAATAAACCACTGATGAATCCAGCACAAAATGAGATAATGAAATTGAAAAGCACAAAAAACCAATATTCTTTTCGGGAAGCACGCCCAGTAAATCCAGCATAATGTTTTAACACCTTCAAATAGCAACCGAATGCTCCGATAGAGGAAATGCCGTCGTCTTTGGCATTTGGGAAATTGGCAGGTTGTCTATTGTTTTGGGCATTTGGAAAAGCAGGCGCCGCCTCATGTACGACCGTCTCTTGAATAACAAACTGTTCTCCGCAATGTGGACATTGTATTAGCCGTCCTATCCATTCTTGCTGTATTTCCAAAATACCTTTGCATTTTGGACATTGACCTTGCATTTGTTCATTCCTTCTTGTTTGACTTGCAATGGCTCAGTACATTATCTCATATGTGGTTCCATAAAAAAAAGTACTATAAAGGCACAATGTCTTTTTTGCTAATATTCCATCTTGAAAAGTCTGTCATCTAGACAATAGCAATTCATTTATGTTGTAATCACGGAATAGGCAAGCCAAGTGTCGAACACCTCAGCTTAATCGACGCTTTTTAGATTATTTGTCGGGTAACGTTGGACAAACAACCGCAAGAAGGCTATAGTAGCAATCTAACAAAGGTTTTCATGTCAGGCATTGAGAAACTCAAACGACTGGAAATCAAGAGTGAATGAAGGTCACAGGACTTATTGTATGAGAAAACTATTCAGTCTTTTTTGTATATTGCTTCTATGCCTCTGTGAGACGGGGTGCGTGCGCGTTAACGCTCTTCTAGTTGACAAACATAGGAACTTTCCACCGCCATATCGGTTTTATTTTGGTACAAGGAGCCTCATTGGTCTTCCAGTCAGTATGAGCTTAATGGAGATAGCTTCTCACGGTCATCGCTCCTCGAACACGTTCAACACGGTTTTGCCAATTGCATTCTTTGTCGTGGATTTTCCATTGGAAGTTGTGTTTGACACCGTTCTCCTGCCAGTTGACCTCGGAATATATGCTGCTTATTGCATCAATCCACCATTGGACAAATATCTTGCTTCAAACGACTTGAAAGGATTGGAAGAGAAACTGAAGAAGGGCGTATCGCCGAACGTCATTTCTCCCTGGTTCCTGAAAAATCAGCCATTGCTGTATCAGGCGTACTTGAATCATAACGAAGAGGCATTTGAATTGCTGCTCAACTATGGCGCAAAGGTCCCGATCGAATTGCTTCAGGTTGAGGCAAATTTGGACGACTACACCTACAGAATATTGCAAAGGGTGTTCAGGAATGGTTGTCCGAAAGAGCTCCAACGACCTACAGAGGACGAACTACGCACGGGGTCCAACGCGGTGAATTATCGAAATGAGCAGTTGAAAGGATGCTTTTCCTATTGGATTTTGAAGTACTTGATGGATAAAGATCACGCATCGCCCAATGACAAGCTGCTTGTTGATGTTATGGTTCTGCTGTTGGAGAACGGTTTTTCTCCCAACGACTGGGAAAATATGAGAGGTGAGCTTCATTTTTCGTCTTCAAATTGGAATCCTCTTGATGTCGTGATGGCGAACATGGCAATGAACAGTGCGGAGAAGGAGAGGCTGATAACGGCAATGCGCAAGCACGGTGCCCAGACCTATAGGGAATCCATCCACTTGCCTCCATCGGAGAGCATTCCTCCAATGTTCCAGCCATTCATGGACGCCATTGCGCAAATCCACATAGATCCATATTCGTCACACTTCTCTCCCACAAGCTCGTTTCGGTACTCGGATACCTATCCAGGAGTTGAGGGGCCCGTGCTGGTCATAGACATCCCATTCATACGCAATTTACCGGACAATCAAAAGGAGGTGCTATTCCGCAAGAGCATCCCCTACCACAGGCGTGTCTCGGCGACAGAGTGGAATCCCAAGCGTGAATATCTGGAGGTTCCTGAAAAATGCCGTATCGTGCTCACACCGCTCGGCAAACGACTGCCGTCTAGGCGTCCGCAGGGGATGCCGACGCAGCGTGGTTTCTGGGAGGCATGGCTCACTTTGCCGACCTGCGAAATGTACATAGAGTACGCAAAGGACGAATATAAGTGGTTTGGAAGGCAATGTGTTCGAGACGAAAATCGTGATATGCTCCAAAAACTCATCTACGCTTCCGCGAAAGCCAAACCGGAATTGACGGAAAATCTGAAGTTGCCTGACGAGGAAGTTCAGGCAGGCTCTCCATTGGACACATTGCCTTGGGACGAAAATCAGGATCACGGATATATGCACGCTTACGTTGAGAGGGAGTTTGCCCCCTTGCTGGATGAATTGGGCAAACTTCCTGGCGTGAACAGTCCAGTAACCGCGCTGAAATTCAATAACGGACTCGGACTCGGTCTTTCTTCTGTTTATGTATTCTCGATGATGCATCGTGATATGCGGAAGATTTTCATTGATGATCTTCCACTTGTTCCGCACCCGGAGGAGGTCTTGGTCGTGATGGGGTGGAAACATGACTATCATGCACAGGACACTTGGGCTGAGCTCAAAAGCTTACAAGCTTATTCCCACCAAGGTATCTTGCCGGAGGAAATGCCTCCATCCTTGGAAAAACTTAAAATGGTATTTGACTTCCCTTGGGGAAAGGAAGGCAAAAACTATTGGAATTGGAGAGTTTGCATTAAAAAGTGGGATAATACGTCATTGCGTCGACACATTTATCTTTTCTACGGCGATTCCGTCTCGGAGGAAAGGCTAGCAACCATTCTTGACATTTGCGAAAGGTTCTCCCCATATCAGAGGTAAATTGGTTGTACTTTGTCCATTTTCACAGTTTGGATTTATACTTATACGTTGGGAAAGTTCAAGAAAAGGACACCGAAAAAGAGAAAAACCCTGTAACTCGTTGGAATTACAGGGTTTAACTGGTAGTCCGGGCGAGACTCGAACTCGCTACCTACTGCTTAGAAGGCAGTTGCTCTATCCTGATGAGCTACCGGACCGCTACTTTATTCTATAATATGGCCCATTTTGATGTTTTTTCAACTTATGGCGGAAAACTTTGCGGAGTTTACGGTGTCACAGATTGAAAATACCCATTGTCACTCTATAGTTTAAGGTATAGTCATTATCCATCCCCCAGCCAACCGGAGGACATCCATGAAGAAAACCATTCTCGCCATACTAGCCATCACCTCCCTGCTTCTTCTGCACGCGCAGGAAAACGCGGCGCCACAGGCCGAACAGCAGGAGCAACCAGCCGTCACGTCGCAGAAACGGCTGCGCGAACTCACGCTCGCCGAACTCGACCAGAAGAACCATCGCGCACGGGAGGCGGGAGAAATCGCCGCCAAATTCAAAAACATCTCCACCATCCAGAACGTCGATCTGCGCATCACGGAATATCTCCGCCTGCAGAAACGCATCGCCAAGCTGCAGAAGGAAATCCAGAACGCGAACAGCCGCCAGGCGGATCTGGCGGAGGAAATCCGCGCGGGGCTGCTCGACACGAAACTCTCCCTCCAGGAGTCACAGCGGCTCGTCGAATGCCGCCAGTACATGGACGAATTCGCCCGTGCGCAACGTCTGATGGCCCTTCAGCTCAAGAAGCTCAGCGACAACATCCAAGGCCTGATTCTCAAGATGCCGCCGCCGCCCACCTACACGACGCGCAGCGGCCTGAAGATGCGCCTTGTCGGAACGCTTCCGAACGCCCTCTACATTTCGGAGAACTGCGTTCCGGACGCGCTGTTCGACGAAGTGCGCTCCGCGAAGGCCCTTCAGCGCGAGCCGTTCATCTCCGCCGACTATCCGAACACCAGCGCCGTCGCAAGCTACACGCAAGCACTCGCGTTCTGCAAGTGGCTCTCCGCGTATGAGTTCAACAACTATGTCCTTCCGGATCTCAAGCAGCTCCAGATCCTTCCGGACTTCAACGCCCTGCCGGAGAAAGCCGTCTGGAGCGCCACCGTCTGGTCGCCGGACGACGTCAACTACAGCCGCGCGACGGAACGCTTCGGCATCAAGCTCCAGACCGTATGGGATCCGCAGCATCTGCTTTCCGATCTCGAATACACGGGCGAACTGCCGGACGCCTCCTACAAGAATCTCAGCTTCCTCGTCATCACCCACGTCAAGACAGGCATCCGCCAACGGCTGGAGGCGCTTGTGAAAGCCGTCAATGAAGAGAAGCCTGAAAAAGAAGAGCCCGAAAAGAAATAACCCATTGGGAGACAACACGATGAAAACATACCTGCACATTCTTCTCGCCGGTCTCCTGGCATTCGCCGCCACGCAGGCCTCCGCCCAGACGAAATTCAAACGGCGCGGCCGTTTCGTGGAGGAACAGCTTGAGAAAAAGGAGGAAACGCCAAGCTACGCCGTCGGTCTTGAGCAGACGACGGGCAGCCTGCCCGTGATCGCCTTCCGCAAACAGACGATCCAGACGCTGCACATGGTCAAGATGTATGAAACCATCGTGGAAATCGCCACGCTGGACGACACGAAAGGCCCCGTCTACCGCGAACGCGTCGAACCGCAGGTGGTTCCGGGCGAACTGATGGCAGGCGAACGCTTTACAAAATCAGAAGTCATTGACCAAGGCCCGTTTGCAAATGAGACATTCCGTATTGACGGCATTGACTGCACAACGGACAAAGACGGCCGCGTGGTGGACGCCCACCAACGTCTGCTGGCGCCGTTCGACCAGCTCGCGCATAATTCGTCGAAGATCACGGTCATCCACGCCGCCATGGGCGAAAAGAAAATCGTCATCACGCGCGACCTGCTGAAGAAGCCCACGTCCATCCAGAAGGCGGTCGCGGAGGACGCTCTGCCCGCCTATGATGTCCTTGAATCCTTAGGCCTTGATTTCACGCAACTTCGGCAGAACGGGAAAGACGGTCTCGTCATTTCCTACAAAGTTCCGGAAAGCGTCAAGGCGGGCGAGACCGTGAAAATCACGATCGACATCGCCAACCATGGCACGCTGCCCATCGGCACCGTGCTGATCCGCGCGTTCTCCCGCGAACCGTGGCTAAACGGCAAGATGTTCTATTTCGGAAACATAGCCCCTGGCAAGAAGGCCTCCTTCACCCGCGAAGCCGTCGTTCCGGACGACAAACGGACGGAGGTCAGCCACGTGGCGTTCGCGGAATGGAACCTCCTCGGCAACCAGCCGGAGAAGACACAGACCTTCAAAATCACCCGTAAGTAATTCCCCAGAAACAAAATAGACAAGGAGCAAACGATGAAGAACAACAAATACCAGGCAGGCGTTATCGGATTGAGCATGGGGCATGGCCATTGCATCGGCTACCGCAACCATCCGAACTGCGAACTGGCCGCCATCTGCGATGTCGATGAAGCGCGTCTGAACAACAACAAGGCCGAATTTGGCGTTGCGCTGGCCTCCACGGACTATCGTGACATCATCAACAATCCGGACATCGACGTTGTCTCCATCGCCTCCCCCGACTTCTTCCACGCCGAGCATTGCATCGCCGCCATCCGCGCGGGCAAGCATGTCCTCTGCGAAAAGCCGTTGACGCTCACGCTGCAGGATGCGAAGAACATCATCGCCGAAGTCGAAAAATCGAAAGTGAAATTCATGATCGGGCAGGTCTGCCGCTACGCTCCGGGCTTCGCCCTCGCGAAACGCCTCGTGGACCAAGGCGCCATCGGCGAACTCTATTTCGTGGAAAGCGAATACGCGCACAACTACAACAGCGCGAAAGGCGTCAACAACTGGCGTGTCGACGCGCGGCGCGAACCGTTCGTCGGCGGCGGCTGCCATGCCGTCGACCTGCTCCGCTGGGTCGCCGGCGAAGCCTATGAAGTCTCCGCCTTCGCCAACCACAAGTGCCTCGCAGACTGGCCCGTGAACGACTGCACGATCGCCATCTACAAGTTCGCCAACAACGTCATCGGCAAAGTGCTCGTCTCCATCGGCTGCGTCCGCCCCTACACGATGCGCTCCTGCTTCTACGGCACGGAAGGCACCATCATCTGCGACAACACGAGCCCCGACATCAAGATCTGCTCGCGGAAGTTCATGGCCGGCAAGCTCGACTTCGCGTCCATGCCCGTCAATATCGCCAACCACAACGTCTCCGCCGAAATCGCGGACTTCATGAAGTGCATTATCAACGACACGCCAGTCGAGACCAGCATCTACGAAGGCGCGCGCACCGTCGCCGCCGCTCTCGCCGCCGCTGAATCCGCCAAGCTCGGCGGACAGCCCGTCAAGATCGAACAGCTCTGAACCTTCACACGGAACGCGCCTCAGTCGGCATAACCGGCTGGGGCGCAAAAAGTTATTTTGAAGACCCGTTTCAGCACACCATATTTGTTCATCCTGCCGGCGCTGGCCATCTACGCGCTTTTCGTCCTGACGCCAATCGTCGGCTCGGCCCGCATGAGCCTCTTCGAATGGGGGGGCTCCCCCCTGCCGCGCTTCGTCGCCTTCAAAAACTACGCGCTGCTGTTGAAAGACACGATCTTCTGGCGTGCTCTCATGAACAACGCCCTCGTGCTCGTCGGCTCGCTTGTCATCCAACTGCCGTTTTCCGCCCTGCTCGCGCTGTTCCTCAGCTACAAGACCTTCTGCCGCACGCTGTTCCGCACGGCGTTCTTCGCGCCGATGGTCATGCCGACCGTCGCCATCGCCATTTTGTGGCAGTACATCTACGCTCCGGAAGACGGCCTGGTCACAAAGCTCATCCAGCTTGTCGGCAATGACGATTTCACCTTCCCATGGCTTGCGATGCCAAGCACAAGTCCTTTTCTGCCAAGCGTTTCGCTCCTCTGTATCTTCGTCACGATCTGCTGGCAGTACACGGGCTTCCACATGGTCCTCTACATGGCGGGAATCGCCGCCATTCCGGACGAACTCTATGAAGCCGCCAGAATCGACGGCGCAAATGAACTGCAAATCTGCCGCCACATCGTCCTCCCCGCCCTCAAGCCGACCATCGCCGTTTCCGCGACACTGTCCGTCATCGGATCCCTTAAATACTTCGATCTCATCTACTTGATGGCCGCCGGACTCCCGCAGAACGACCGTGAAGTCATGGCCACCTACATCTACCGCCTCGCCTTCGACCAAGGCCAAGGCCGTTTCGGCTACGGCTCCGCCGCGGCCATTCTGCTCATCGTCATCGCGCTGGCCGTGGTCTTGCCCATACAGGCCTCACGGCTACGCAAAGCCTAAAGCCTGTCGCTTTAGTCTCTTATGTCGCTTATGTCCCTTCATCAACTCACACCCAAAGCAAACACCATCTTACGGCATGCTTTTCTGCTTATCGTGCTGCTCGTCTGCGCCTATCCGCTCTTCTGGATGGCGTTGACGGCGTTCAAGCTTGAAGCGGAAGCACAGGCCGCGCCCTTCGCGCTGCCGCACCGCTGGGTGTTGAAGAATTTCGCCAAAGTCTTCAACAGCGGCGACTTCGGACACGCCTATCTGAACAGCCTGCTCATCTGCGTCACATCCGTCGTCGTGGCCGTCGTCTTCTCGGCCTGCGCGGCTTTCGCGTTTGCCCTCTTCGATTTCAAAGGCCGCAATGTCCTCTTCATCGCCTTCCTGCTCGGCATGATGATTCCCGTCCATGTCACGCTCATCCCGCTGAATCTTCTGCTTGGGCCGCAATACCTTAATATAAAGGAATCGCTGTGGGCGCTGGCGGGGCCGTACATCGGTTTCGCCCTGCCCGTTTCCATTCTCATCCTGCGCGGCGCGTTTTCAACCATTCCCAACGAACTGCTGGACGCAGCGCGAATCGACGGCTGCAACGCATGGGATGTCTTCCGTTTCGTCGCCATCCCGCTGGCCCGCCCCGCCTTCGCGACCGTCATCATCTTCAACTTCCTGACCATGTGGAACGAATTCGCCTTCGCGTTGACGCTGCTCGGGCCCGACAACGCCACGCTGCCCATCGCGCTCAACAACTTCAAAGGCGAACGCGGCATGTATCTCGCGGAGACATGCGCCGCATTGGCCGTCGTCGTCGTCCCGCTGCTCGTCATCTATATTTTCGCCCAGAAACACATCATCAAAGGACTCACCGCCGGAGCCGTGAAAGGTTGACACAACATGCTGAAACACATCGCCATCTGCATCTGCCTCCTTGCCGCCGTCTTGCAGGCCCGTTCATTGTTCGTCGATCCGTCGGAGCTGACCATCCAAAAAGACGCACAGCATCTGTATCTTTTTCAGGACAAGCAGATGGTCGTCGAACTCCATACGGAACCATTTGGTTTCCAAGACCATGTACAGCTCCGCCTTGAAAAGGACGCAATCGTGATGGATTTGACGGGCATCAAGGACGAGCCGAAAATCAAGAAAGTCGTCATCGGCTGGAACAACGTCAAGCAACTGGAATTTTCCGCCTACGCCTACAAAATCGAAATGGATATCTCCGCCGAAAAGGACAAATCATGGACGGGCATCTATTTCGAGGGCCGCACGCTGGAGGGGAAGCACTATTACAAGCTGTTCAACCAGAACGCCTTCAAAGACAAGCGAACCATCGAGGCCGTCTATGATCTGCCGAAAAAGATGAGCAACTTCCACTGCCGTTTCGATTTCACGGAGCCGACCGTCTTCCGCATCTACGATGTCCGTTTTTCCCCTCTGGAAGTCTTTGAAAAACCGCAGGAAGCACGAAAGGCCGAGCTGCTTTTCCATGCGTCGTTCGACGAGACGGCCAAGGCTGATTTCGCCAAAGGCAA
>JAEEGI010021504.1_pt1 | contig 12819 bp, 9 predicted proteins | sample 8958751 | NCBI WGS metagenome assembly JAEEGI01 (sample SAMN16246545, study PRJNA631951) | gut metagenome | biome: gut microbiome; feature: rumen; material: KS-attached | host: Bos | place: Iran: Karaj | collected 2018-10 | reverse complement strand
TAAATTTCGGAACAGGTCCAAGTTCAGTAGGAACATTATTCTACACATTAAGTCATGCTACTACTGGAACTGTAATCGAATTAGAAAATGATTATATTTTTACTACTAGTTCAAGTTCAATAAATATTAATAAAACCATTACTATTAAGGGTAATGGACATACATTTGATTTAAATAATAAAGAATTTACTTTTAAAATGCAAGATAATGGTGTTTTAAAGATTATTGATTGTAATTTTATAAATTTTAATATTTCTACTTCCACTAGATCTCTTTTTAACTTCCTCTCTATACCAGATTCACCTAATAATAAAGGAAAACTAATTCTTAATAATTGTTCTTTTAAAAATGGAACAGTTAATAAAGGATATATAATGGGGAATGCAAGTCTAGGCACTTGTGGTGAAGTAGAAATGAATCATTGTTATTTCTATAATAACACTAACACAAATAGTGGACGTATTTATTATTCAAAAGACTCTAATTTTAAAATACTTAACACGGTTTTTGAAGAAAACACTCTTCCACCAATATATATTGATAATTCTTCAACATTTTATAATACTATAACTACACAACTCATTAAAAATTGTATCTTTAATAATAATGTACAAGCAGTATATGATAGGTCATCAAATTCTTATAAAAAATTAGTATTAGTAAATAATTTATTTTTACAAAGTGGAGATACTTTATATGGGTGTACTAATAATAATTATCTTACTGATGTGGATATTACTGATTTAAATAATATATCTTATGATACATGGCAAATCAATTATACTGATAATACCTCAACAACAGTCAAAATTTTAAAATATACTGGGAGTTAATCAAAATGAGTACATTCAATAATGCAAGTAGCATATATCATAATAACAAGGAAGTTTCTTCAATTGTTGATTTAGGCAATAATAAAGTAATATGGGAAAAAAGTGGTCTTTCTACATCCACTTCAATTGTTGAGCCAGTTATTTTCAATGTTGATTTTAATAATGTTGAAGAAGATATAATAGATAATGGTTGTGGGGTTATTTTTTGTTTTAATGAAAATGGAACATTGTTAAGTGATTATACAGAAGAAGAATATCAGTCTTTGTTAAATACTGAAAAAGAAGAATATGAAGATGGTATTACCTCATCTTTATGGGATTTAGGTGGATTTTATAGTTATAACTTTGATTTAGAAGATAGAAGTTTTTATTTGCAGGAAGGAGAAGGGGGAATAGGAACTATTGAAGATAATGGTGTAGCCACGATAGAAATAGATTTAGAAACAATGTATGCAGGAGCAGTTATTTTTGTCATGTATGATGACCAAATTAATGAAACAAGAATTTTTCCACAACATACTGTTACACACGATGAGAATAATACAATAGTTAATGTAGTAATTTAAATTATAATAGAAAATAGTATATTATAGCAAAAGAATAGTTTAAGATTTTTTCCCAAAAACCCTTTCATATTCAGTATTATACTCTTTTTCGTCACCACCATAGAACTCTGAAAACCATGTATTAAAATATTCTTTTTTCCATTTTTTATTATCTTCATTAAGTTCATTTAATAAATCTGCTAATTGTTTATTGCCAAAATATCTTATACCAGTTTCTTGATCTTCAATTATTTGACTTGCAAAATAATATTTAAATCTTTCATTCATACCATTCACCTCTTAATCCATCATATTTAGGCATTACTAATTCATATTCTCTTATGATCATTCCACCAAACACAATATACCTTTTATTACTAGTATAATCACTTGGAAATCCAATAGCATAATATTTAATTATTCTGTTGATTGTTGATGGCGCATTAAAGATGTTTTGTAAATATTCTTCTATTTGTGAATAAAATTCTTTAAATATTTTATTTATTGTTTCTATTATTTTTTTGTAATTTTCGTTCATAACTATCAACTGCCTTTCGAATTAAACTTAAATATAATTGATATTCTTCTTCAGTTAAATTTTCTTCCATCCAACTTGTATCTCTACAATTCATACCATGACGTTTAAACACTTTCCGTGGATCTTTATATCTATCATCATAATAATAATTATATTTTGAATATTTCTTTACAAATTCATCAATATCTTTATTCATTTATAACACCTTAACATTAAATATAAAGCAGTAATTATGATAATAGCTAATATAATTGTTGCAACAATATCATAAAACATTTATTCACACTCCTTTTATTTTTATATTTTATTTATTAATTTATATATACTTTTGCATTATAAGTTTTAGAAATCATATATTTTTTTAGTTTAAACTGAATGGTGATATATCATGGTAAAAAAAGAAACTATTGCAAAAATAGCTAAAGAGGTAAAAAATAGTGTTAAAAAGAAATACAAAGTTCCTACAGAATCTAATGGAATTAAATATCCAGTATTCACTTATTTATTAGCGAAATCAATTATAACTCCTAATAAAGATATTGCTAAAAAAAGTGTTAAAAAAGCTCCAAATGCTCATGGAACATATATATCACGTACTGTTGATAAAAAAGATTATATTAAACTTGCAAAAAACTTTGTAGCATTTGTAGATAAAAATGGACAATTACCAAATTATATAACATATAATGGATACAAAATAAGGGTTAGAGTTTATATTGATGCATTCGCAAGAATAGTAGATTATTACTATACAAATAAAGCAATGCCTAATTATGTTAATGTTAATAGTAATGCTTTTAAGAAACCAACAGTTACAGAAGAGAACAAAGATGAAATATATAATTATTTTGTTAAAAAGTTTGGAAAAGTTTCTACTATTGATGGGGCATTAGAAAAGGTTAGAGATAGGGGGTATGGATATTATTATGATGATGTGTACTCCAATAAGACATCAATTGACAGAATGTACTCTAAATCAGGAATAAACTGTACAGACAGTTGCCAAGTATTTTGGCATATAGCAAAAGCATTAGGATATACAGTACATTGCATACATGTTAAATGTTCTGGTGGAGATGGTCATGTACGTCTAAAACTAAAACATTCTAAACACACAGAAGGATCTTGGATCTACAGAGATCCAGCAGCAGTACTATCTCAAAATGGACAACCAGTAACTTACAATTGGTGTATATCTAATTACACACTCCTAGCTACAGATCCGTCTTGGTTCTTGGAAAATGTAAATAGATAAAAATCTAAATACTTTTTCTTCTTTTTTTTTATACTTTAGAGTTAAAAAATAATAAATAATTTTATTTTAAAGAGGCTCTAATATGGCAATTATTGATACGTTAACAACCATAAAAGATTATTTTATGAGTTGGCATGATAAATATTATAATGAAATACATAAAGAAACAATTGATGATATAGAACAAGAAATAAATGATAGAACTGCTGGAGATGCAGACTTATTAAGAAGAATTACATATCCTAATTTTTTAGCAGCACAAGCAAAAGATAATACAAGAAATCAAACTGTACAAACAACTTTAGATCAATATAATACTAAATTAAATACATATGCTAAAGCAGGAAAACGTGACTTAATAAAAGATTATTATGAACATCCTGAAGGAGAAGGAGGATATGCAAGAGGATTTTATCATAAAATATATGGTAGAGAAAATGGGTTAATGACATGGCAAGATAAAGCTGTATTAAAATATACTGGTGAATGGTTGGAATATACACATGATGATTGGCCAAGTCTTCATGATGCATTAACAATTTGGGTTAATCCAACATTAAGAATAGTATATTGCTATTTCTATAAAAAAGATTGTACTTGGTTAAAAAGTGATACATCTAATTTCTCAACACATGGTTGTAGTAGTGATACAGCTTGGTGGCATGTAAGACCAATTAGAGCTATTTGGGCTCCTACTAATCTTCATGGTGTATATTTTGGTGTAGGTAGTGATGGAGTATTACATGTTAGATCTGACCGTAAAATAGCAAAACATACACTTTATGGTTCTGCATTTTGGTTTTATAGGGATAGTAATATGTATGATAAATTAAGAACAGGTTAAATATTGGAGAGATAAAATGACAGAAAAAATTACAGAATCTATTGTTAATTTAACAGCAGAAATTACAACCATAGTCCAACGTGTTACTGATAATGCCATAGCATCTTTAAGAGAATCTTTAAATAATTATGTAAGTAAAAACGATGTTAAAAAAACTGTAGACAACAATAATAATACTGATCCAGTTACAGGTAAAAGTGTGGTTGATTATGTTGCAACAACTCTTAATGGATACACTAGTAATACATCATTAGCAACAACATTAGAAAATTATGCCACAACTGCATCATTAGATGATTATGTTACAGAAACAGAATTTCAAAATACTTTTACCGAAGTCATAGGAGCAAATTTAGAAGGTCATTCTTTTAAATTCCCAGTAGAAACTCAAACACCAATTAATCAATTAATTACCGCAGGGTATTATAAATATATTGGTGAATATTCTACTTTTATTTGTGCACCCTATGATACAATACCATATGTTAATTCTTTAATTAGAGTAGAAAGACAAAGCAATCATATTATACAACATATATATTCTACATCACCTGATACAAATAATAATCATAAAATTGATGGTAGAGAATTTATTAGACACGGTTATCTTACTACTAACAACAATAATGAAACTGTTACTAATTGGAATGAATGGAAAGTATCTCATTTACCTTGGAAAAATATAGATAATGAAATACTTGATGAAAAAGGAGAAAATGTAGATGATGATTCTTTTCATATTTATGAATGTACAGCTGGATATGTATTTAAATGGACACAAAAAAGTGTAGATTATAGATATGTATTACCAATGAACCAATATACATATGCTACAGTATATACTTTTAAAAAAGATTTACCTATTTGTGATCCTATAATTTTCAGTAATTATATTGGCCATATTGATTTAAAAATTAGTAAAAGAAAAATAGAAATTAGATCTTCAAGTAATAAAGGCGAATATGTTATTGGAGTAGATGGTAGTTATTTTGTGCCAAGAACTAATTAAGAGGTTTTACTATGGATTATCGCCTTTTAAATGCTACTATTCAATATGAAGAAAATTGTGATTATAATTCTTCTATAAAATATCAAGATATTTCTTTTCCTTTACAAGATGTTAATTTAACAATTAATGTTACAAGTTGTACTGATTACAGTAATTGTGATGAAGATATTCTAAAAAGTCTTTCATATAATGTTCCATTATTGTTAAATGAAAAATTACAAATTACTACTATTGTTACTTGTGGCAATTTAACAGTTACTGCTGGAAAAGTTATTTTTTATTATAGATATAATGATGATGCAATGGGAGAATGGAATCAAATTAATGAAAATCCTATTGAAATCGATAATCATGGTGAAGCATCTATTATATTTATGCCACATGGATCAGGTAAAATAAAAGTAGAATATATTGGTGATGAATATTATGGTGATACTATTTCTGATTTATATAATCTTGAGTTAGATACAATACCAACTAAAATAACTTTTATTCCTCCTGATGAAGACTATCCTCCGTATTTTGTTAATCCTGAAGATACAATAATAATGTCAGTTTATGTTAATGATATTCAAAAAAATCCAGTTAAACATGGTATTGTAACCTTTTTACACTATTTTACACATAATATTGATAATCCATATGATGGTGTTGAAAAGGTTATAGGTAATCCTGTATATTTAGAGAATGGTATTGGTACTATAACATATTCTCCAATGCAAGTTGCATCAATAAATCAATATGATGAAAGTAATGACTATCAGAATTGGAATATTTTTAAAAATATAGAATTAATTAGAGCTGTCTATAATTATGATAACACCCAATATGGTGTTAATTGGCATTATTACAAATCACATTCTAATTATACTGCAATAAGTATTCTGCGACCAAATACAATTTCAATATCCATAGAAAAAATAATTAATCAAAATTTAACACCATTAAATGTTGAATTAGGTGGAACATATAATATACAAGATAATGAAAGTTTTATTTTATCAGCAACTATTACTAATAATGAAAATGAAGAAATAAGTACTGAAGATGATTATATCACATTTGTTATTAATGAAAATGAATATGTAGGTACATATAATGAAAATACTGAAAGATTTGAATATATTGTGACTAATTTACCTACAGGTAATTATGAAATTTATGCTTATATTGCTAATAGACAAAAATTTTTTACACAAGAAGATATAGTTATCAATGATAATGGTGATGAAATAGCAACAGATAATCATGGCAACATATTGGAAGATGCTAAATATTTACAATCTTTAGAGTCTGACTATATTTATTTAGAAGTTGTTCCAGCTACTACACATTGTGAATTGACTTTAACAGCAACACCACCATCTTATATCATAGATAATAATAAAAGTTATGATAAATCAAAATTAAAAGTTACATTTAATATGGCAGGCGAAGATAAACCTTTATTACATGATGAAACTTGTTATTTTAATGTTTTGCAAACTAATCAAACATATACTGGTACAATTAAATATGAAAATGGGGAAGTGTTTGCTTATCCAACAAATAATATTCCAATGGAAGAGGTAAATAATTATACTATTCGTGCTTATATTCCAAATAAAACATATAAATATGATAATGGAATTAAAGAAATATCTAAAAACTTGCCTACAATTTTTAGTAATGATGTTACTATTAGAGCAAGAAAACAAATGAGTATTAGTTTTGGAAATCAAAAAATATTAAATAATTATTATCCTGGATCAATAAAATTTTTTGTTAAAGGAGAAGATCTTTATACAGATATATTAAATGTTCGTGTATTTTTAGATAATAACCTTGAATATGATGAATATCAATTAACAAATAATAATAGTATTATACAATGTTATATTGATAATATTGAAGTTGGAGAACATACAATTTATGCAGAAGTCATTAATAATGATTTTAATATACAACCAGCAACACCGTATACTTTTACTGTTGATAAAAATTATTTAACAAGTGAATTATATACTACTTCTACTTATGCTGCAATAGAGCAAACAATTGCATTTGGTATTAAATCTATTAATGATAATACTATAAACAATATTAATGAAAATAAACTTAATATTACATTACTTGATCCCAATAATACAGAAGTAGAATGTACATATGTACAAAATAATGAATTAACTTCTGATTCATTATTATATTATATCTTAACAGCACCATTACATCAAGTTGGAAAATGGACAATATTAATTGGATACACAGAAGATGATCATTATATAATGTCTACGGAAACTTTTGAGTTTAATGTTGTAAATACTGATCCAATATTTAATTTGTTCTTTGATAAAGAAAACACATTACAAGGACAAATAACACATGATGGTAGTTATAATAATAATCAAATTATAAATTTATTATTACAATTTAATTATAACAATGCCAATCCTAAAACACTTAATGTTATCACAAATGAATATGGTTATTTTAGTGTATCACCTAATAATAATATTTTTAATAATAATAATGCATGGAATGAGTGGAGTTCAATTCAAATTACATTTAATTTAGCAAATAATCAAAATCAAAATATTATTGGGTATAATAACTATGAAAAAACTGTCACACGTCAAGAAATTGGGGTAAAATATGGATTTACAGAGCTTAATGAACAAGAGTCACAAGACTAAAAGAATAACTATTCATAATAAAAATACATATTCTTTAATGGCTGAAATTGTTGTCAAAATAACACTAAAGGATATAACTGGTGAAGAGAGTATTAGATTTACATATGATGGTGAATTATTATCACATCAAAATATAGATAATGACTTTTTTGTTCGTATACCTAATGTTTTAAATAAAGATTTTGATATTTATGCACATTATTTCTCATCAGATTTATATGATTATGAAGAAGATACTGAAATATATTCAATATATGATTTTCAAGAATTATATGACTTTTTAAAAAAAGGAGAAAAAGAAGGTGTAGCTGGACAAAAACTTTACTATTGTTATCAATGTGGACACATGGATAGTGAAGTTCAAACAAATAATGATGTACCAACTTGTGTTAATTGTGGATCAACTAATCTATTTGTATACAATGAAGAATATACTATCCAAGTAGATTATGATAATAATCAAACATATGACTATAGTATAGATGAAAGTGGCAGATTTACTGTACAGTCTAAACTCAAAAATAGTGTAGATACATATAAAAATCCTAATTATAAAAATTATAATACAAAAGATGAAAATAAAACACAACAAGGTTACTTTCCTTTATCAAGTAAATATAGAACTAAAACAAATACCAAAGCACCAAATATTAATCAAAATATAAATGCTTATTGGGAAACAGATAATCCCAAAAATCCTATTTTTTGGGAAGTTAGAATAAATAGAAAAGGTTTAAGTCCTCTCATTAGTAATGGAATTGAAGATGGACAAGGAAATCTAATTCAAGATATTCCTTTAAATGTCTATTTAGATTATGAATATACACCAACTTCAACAGAATATCATCAACATTTTTATGGATTTGAAAGCAAAACAAAAGCAGATGAAATGACTAAAACCATTAATGTTTTAGAAGGGGCAAGATTAAATACTATTAGTAGTAAATTTAATACAGACAATTATAGGATTATTAATTGGGGTAATCCTTATGATAATTCTCGGACTATGTTTGTTAATCATGATCAAGTTATACCAATTAATTTTGATGATTTTTCTCCAGCAATTATTAACAATACACAGACATGTGAATGGAATAAAAATTTATGTCATGATTATTGGATGTATAAACCATTAGATACTTCAAATTTACAAAATCAAAAAGGATATTGTTCTAAAATTATTAATAATTTAAAAGATGATGCATGGTATTCTTTAAAATTCTATATATTCTTGCCAGGATATTTACATAATAATAATATAGTTAATCTTGATTTTGATGTTCAAGTTATTACTAATTATTTAAGTGATGATCCTATTATTTATAAAATTGATGATTCATTTTTACAACAAGACAATGTCCTAAAAGATCAATGGATATATCATGAAGTTCCTTTTATTGCCACTAATAGTATTATGATTAAAATTTATGGTCCAAATTATATAGATGGTCTTGATAATAGTATTTTCTTTACTAATATGTTATTACAAAAAATGCCTCGATATACTCCAACATTAAAATATACAAATAGAGGTCTTTATCTTCTTGATACAGATGATACAACATTAGAAAATAAATATCTTTATAAACCTATAAGCGAAGAAAAAACTCCTATCAATGTCGATAATAGTTTAAGTAATATAACATGGAATAATATTGATACAAAAGAATTACCAACACCATTTAGTGATGTACATATTAGTTCTAATAATAATACTAATCTTTATTATGACAGAATGTCAACAACTATATATTATGAACACTTACCTTTAAATGAAAATTCTAATGATCCTCCTTATTTTGGTTTAGATACCATTAATGAAGAAAAACATTTAGTTACAGACAATAAGCAAATTATTGATATTGTAACAGACCCACAAACTAATGATAAAATTTTACAAATAAAATATGACGATTATATTATTGCTACTAAAGGACCAAATAATAAATTCACTATAAGTTTTACAGATGCAAATAACCAACCACTTAATGAAGGAAATGCAATAGCATCAATTTATACAATGGACAAACGATTAGCCACTCTTGAAGATGAAACTACTTTAACTTTACCAAGAAAAAATGTAGAATCAGGATATATTATTTGGAATGCAGATTTATCAAAATTACCAATAAGTAATGAAAATGAATTTTACTATCTAAAGGTTGAATATAAAAATGAATGTTCACATAAAAGTAAAATAGAATATATTAGATTTATTGTTGTTGAAGAAGATTTACATCTTACTGTTACAGTAAGAGATGCTACAAAAGATAATAATAATGTATATGTTATTCCAAGTATTGAAAATTTTCCAATAAAAATAAGTGCTCATATATTTAATCAAAATGATCATCAAATGATAGATGATGGATATTGTGAATTATCAGTTGATGATGAATTAAATCAAACTACATTAATGGATTATAATGGAGAATGTGATTTCTATTTAGATTTGGACGATATTACATGTGGACCTCATACAATAAAAATAGAATACTACCGTGAATATTATAAAGCATTATGTTTCTATTACTTTGAAATTGATGTTAAAGAATGTGATGTTAGACCATGCATACCAATTGAATTTAAAATATTAAGAGAAGGTAAAACAATTAATATTGGTGATGAAAATTATTTTGAATGTGACTATAATGATTGTATTTTATTTGATATTACCACAGGGCAACATAATGATTTTAAATTAGAAGTGTGGAAAGAAATACATCATCAAAATGGAGATATAACATCAAAATTAATGGTACAAGAAAATATTCCTAATGTTAATAGAAATGATTATACTTTTGTTGATTCTGAAGATATTATTGGAGAACCTAAAACAGAATTTGCAATTAATAATGATTTAACATATTATTATCATGTAAAAACAAGTAATATGACTGATAGTAATGGTAATATTATAAAAAATAAATACAGAGATAATCATAGAACTTTATGTGTAACTAAAAAAGCAGGAGTAGATAGATATCCGGCTCTTTATAAACAACAACATCCTGAATTATTCCCACAAAATAATTCAAATTAAATATATTAGAAAATAAAAAATTATTAATATAAAAAATGAGGCATATTAATGGCATATATATATCCAAAGACAATTCAAACTACTACAGGACGATCTATACAACACGCAACACAAGCTATTTCAAATCCAAAGAATTTATGTTCGGGTAATACAAAATTAGCTTATTGGGGAGTTAAAACTCCACTTTATGTAGGAATATATATACGCAACTATCCTGATAGTGTAACAACAATATCTGGATCTTATTATAAGCCTGAAACTATTTATGCAACCGACTGGGATGTCGGTAATATCCCTAATAATGCTATTGTTAAAAAAATAAAAATAGAATACAAATGGGAACAAGTAAGTTATAGTTGTGGAACAATGGATTGTTATGGTAGATTCGACAAACCTACTATAACACTTATTTCTCATAAGAAAAAATTAACTTCTTTTTCTGGTGCTAAACCTGAAGCTATTAGATATAATAATAATAAAACAGATCCATCAAAAATGAATATTAACAATGCAGAATTAAGAACATTACATTCACATACTATTGATATGTCAAAATATAATATGACTATCAAAGATTTAAAGAAAATGAAAATTAAATTTAATCCTGCAAAAAATACTTATCATAATCATTGTCGTATTGTAATGCAATTTATTAGAATTAAAATTCAATATGAAAAAGTAAAAGAAGTTATTGTTTTACCAACTTTTAGAGTAACATCAAATATTACACCAAGCAAAAGAAATACCGGAGAAGAATGGACGTATACATGTCGAATAAAAACTACTAATAATGTGACAAAACCAACAACTTGTAATATTAGTTTGAATGATTCTAATACTCAAATAAAAAGTGCTACACAATCTGTGTCAGGTAATACTTTTGATAGCAAAACTAAAGTTTGGAAGATTAATAAATTTAAAAATGGAGAAGCAACATTAACTTTAAAATGTGTTTCTGGTCAACCTAAAACAGTTACATTGACATCTACAATACAAAAATATGCTGATTCAGTTAATAAAAAAGCAACATCCTCTATTACAATTGTTGAACCAATAGTAAATGTAACTTGGAGAATGAATATAGTAGGTGATAGTGAACCATATGTTTATGCTGATCCATCTAATGAAGGTATTAGAAGATGTTTAGAATTATATTTAAACAGAAGTAAAGCAGCAACTCAAAATGAAAACTTTATTATTGATACACAAAATTGGTTAACACAAGAACAATATAATTTAGTAATTACAGATTATGATGGTCCTACACCATTAACACCAAGCTATTTAGAAAATGGCAAATGGAAAATAAATAATATTAAAGGTACAGAATTAAAAGCTACTTTTAAAGAAAAAGATAGTAATGAATGTGTTTTAATAGAACCAGGAGATTATAAAGTTATTACAACACACCATGAAGATGGTAAAAAAGATACTCAACAAACAATTAATATTACTGTTACTGGTCCAGCAATGGACAAAGAATTTTTTAAATTACGTTTAGAAGATGGAACTGATGTTAGGTATAATGCTCTAATGTTTACAAGTGGTGATGACTTAACAATACCAATTACTTATGATATTACAGATGATAATGAAGAAAAATTTAAAAAAATAAACATTATTGGAGAAACAATTAGAATCCCAACAAAAGAAGCTCACTATACAACTTATACCATTAACATTAATGAACCTAATATTGATTTTACAGATGTATTATCTGATTTAGAGATTTATAATGAGTATGGTGAAAATTGTTCTGATATTATTATTGGTGTAGACAATCAAATGCAATTATATGAAGGTGATGAAAATAAATATTGTGTTATTAATTCATTAAAATCATCAGAACAGAAAAAATTAAAATTTATTGTCCAATCCAACGAAGAACAAGTTTGTTACTTTAAATTAAAACCATTTAGTTATGATAATTATGAAAGTGGCGAATGGATTTTAACTAAAATTATATTCCAAGATGTTCCTAATATTAAATTATCTATTGAAGCAGATAATACAGATTTAAATACTGAAGATAATAAAGAAACCACTATTAAATATTGTATTGAAAATAAATCATCTGTTA
>JAEEGI010021502.1_pt1 | contig 12819 bp, 9 predicted proteins | sample 8958751 | NCBI WGS metagenome assembly JAEEGI01 (sample SAMN16246545, study PRJNA631951) | gut metagenome | biome: gut microbiome; feature: rumen; material: KS-attached | host: Bos | place: Iran: Karaj | collected 2018-10 | reverse complement strand
CTCAAAGCCATGGCGTTCGCAATACGCCCGCAATCCTTCGGCGACCTTCGCTGACACTGCCGGGTCGATGAAGTTGGCGGTACCGATCTCGATGGCCGAAGCACCGGCCAGCAGGAACTCCACGGCATCGGTGGCATTGCTGATGCCGCCGAGACCGACAACCGGGATCTGCACCGCCTTGGCCACCTGCCACACCATGCGCAGGGCCACGGGCTTCACACAGGCACCCGACAAGCCGCCCGTAATCACGGACAACTTGGGTTTGCGTCGTTCCGCATCGATGGCCATGCCCATCAAGGTGTTGATCAGCGACACCGAGTCCGCCCCGGAAGCTTCGGCAGCGAGGGCAATCTCCGCGATGTTGGTCACATTGGGCGACAGCTTGACCATCAGATGTTTGTGATACACCTTCCGCACCTCGGAGACCACCTGCGAGATCCCTGCGGTAGTCACGCCGAAGGCCATACCGCCCTGCTTTACATTGGGACAAGAGACATTCAACTCGATGGCCGGGATCTTCTCCAAGGCATCCACCATCTCCGCCCCCTTCACATAATCGTCCAGGCAGGAGCCGGAGAGGTTCAGCAGCACGTTGGTGTCGAAGTCCTTGATGCGCGGATAGATGGTATCGATAAAGTATGGGACACCCTTGTTCTGCAGTCCGACGCAGTTCAGCATCCCCGAAGGGGTCTCTGCCATACGCGGATAAGGGTTGCCTTCGCGGGGATGCAAGGTCGTGCCTTTCACGATGATGCCGCCCAACTGGGCAAGATCCACAAAGTCGGTGTATTCCTCGCCGTAGCCAAAGGTACCCGAAGCCGTCATTACAGGGTTACGCAGCACCAGGCCGCGACCCAAATCGATCGTCATGTTCACCATTTCAACCTCCTTGTGTTAAAAACCGGACCTTCCTTGCATACACATACATGGCCGTCGACGGTGTCCTCCACGCAGCAGAGACAAGCGCCCAGGCCGCAAGCCATCAGGTTCTCGAGCGACACCTCGCACCAGACGTTCTTCTCCGCAGCGAGTTTGGCCACGGCTTTCATCATCGGCTTGGGGCCACACACGTAGATCTTGTCGAAACCACGTTCGCTCCACACCGAATGCCGGGTTACAAAGCCTTGCTCGCCCAGCGAACCGTCTTCGGTGGTCACAAACGTCTCGCCGAGCTTCTGATAATCTTCCAAACGGATCAAGTCGGCCTTGGTCTTTCCTCCCAACAGAAGCACCGGGCGGATCCCGCTTTCATTCAGCACCTTGGCGAAATAGAACAGGGGCGCGATGCCGATGCCGCCGCCTACGAGCAAACACCGCTCACCAGGCCCGGGAGCGCTGAAGCCATTGCCCAAGGGCAGCACCACATTGATGCTTTCGCCAAGCGAAGCCTGCGCCAGATGCCGCGTCCCCTCACCCACCTGCTGCACCAGCAGCGCGATTTCATGCTGTTGAAAGTCCACATCGTGGATGGAGATGGGACGGCGCAGGTAGGTCGACGGGGAGTCGTCCACCCGTACCTGGACGAACTGTCCGGGGGCGATGTCGGGCAAGGTCCGTTCCGTCCGCAACTGCAGCAGCACCGAACGCCCGAACGCCTGCTTCCCGACCATTGTAAAGTCCGTGATTTGTTTTGTCATGACCGTTGACTTTTAAGACGTACAAAGATAAACAAAAAAAGCTGCCTACGGGCAGCTTTTATCAGGTTTCAAAGCTTTTTCCTCAGAAACAAGTTATTCAGCGGGTTTCTCTTCCGGCTCAGCGGGCGCTTCGGCAGCCTCAGCCGGGGCCTCAGCGGCCGCTTCAGCTTCCGGAGTGAAATCCAACAGGTTCTTGTCGACCAGCATCTGATACCAGGCAAACACCTTCTTCATGTCGGAGGGATACACCGCATCCTGGTCATAGTCGGGCATCACCTCGAGGAACTTGGCGCGGAGCACGTCGTTAGAAGCTTTTTTATAGTCGAAATCAACTTGGTCGCCCATCTTGTCGTGAATGCTCATGAACACTTCCTTGAGCGGTTTATCCTCATCGACAGAGAAAATGGAGATCTCCTCCAGCGAACTCATACGGTCACGGGGGAAAGCGGGCGAGCACTTGCCGTCAAGCACCGACTCGACAATGATACGGCCGATGGCCTGCGATTTGATCACAAACAGACCCGGACGGCCGGCAATAGATACAATCTTAGTTAAATCCATCTTGTTTACTTTTTCAATTATTTTTTCCGAAAAACGGGCAAAAATAGGAAATATTTTTAAAATGCCTTAAATTTGTTGCCCTAAACCACGCCGTTGCACCGGCAACGACCGCCAAACCGTTTATTCAATGGCACTTAAAAAACAGGAATTCAAGTCCTGGATCAGAGAAAACTGGCTTTCCGCTATTATCCAGACCCTGACGGTCTTGCTGCTGCTTGCGGTCATCGTTCTCGCTTTCTTCAGGGTTCCGCAGCATTTCTGGAAGTGGACCGCTTTCGGGACGGCCCTGTTGCTGATACTCTTGCAGTGTATCCGTCTGAAATATCCCCTGTTGCTCATCGACCGCATCTTCGCCAACTATGCGTGGAAGCAGATTGCCTTGGCGTTGCTATTTTTCATCCTCACCATGGATTTCGCCTTGTGCATCTTTCCCAACTACGGCCTGCGTCGCACCTTCGTCGATTTCATCAGCCCCAGGGTGTTGCTCGAAGAAGCTGAAGACAGCTACAGGTACGAGTTCGACACCACCCTGTACCCCAGCAACTACGACCAAGTCGCCGTCATCGAAGAACCCGCCCAATACAAGAGCCGGGGCTATTATTTCAGACACGGCTTCATCTATTTTTTAGGCGTTTTCATCTTCAACGGACTGCTCATCGCCACCATCAACCGATTCATGGCCACCCGAGCCGACCGGTACAAAAAGGGAAACAACACCTACAGGAATATCCGGGACCACTATGTCATCATCGGCTACGGCCCCTCTTGCCCATCCATCATCCGCAACCTCTACAACCGTGGCGCCATAGGCCCCAGGACGCGTCTGTTGCTGCTCACCAGCCAGGACCCCGAAACCATCCGGCTCAACATCCGTTCACAGCTGCAAGAGCTGGAGGAGAAGACCGTCATCTACGCGGGCGACATGGACACGACATCCCATCTTGAGCGTCTCCGCATCCAAGACGCGAAGGAGGTCTACATCTTGGGAGAAGGCCGTGAAACGGGACGCGATTCCAGGAACCTGGCCTGTGCCAAAAACGTCAAATCCATCAGGGAACAGGCAAACGTAACGGCCACCTTGCCTGTCAACGTGCAGCTCGACAAGCCCGGCTCCTATTCCACCATCAAGCGCATCACCATCCCGAAACAATACTACAAGAACGAACAGGACCGCGAAGTCACCTACCTCCATCCCTTCAACTTTTATGAAAACTGGGCCCGACTGCTTTGGGGATACCACCATTTGGAGGGCTACCGGCCACTCGACCGCGGACAAATGGTGACCTGCGGGCCTGACAACAAGCCCTTGCCCGCCCCCATGCACGTACATCTGGTGATTGCCGGATTCAACGAGATGGGCATGGCACTCCTGCTCCAGGCGCTGCGCATCTGCCACTACCCCAACTACAACGAGAACACCAGTGCCAACAAGACCCGCATCACGGTGGTCGATCCCAACATGGACCGGTTGCTGCCCCAATTCCAATCGCAATACCCCTACCTGCCGCAGATCACGGATATCGAGATCGAATACCGCGCCGAGCGCATCGAAGACCCAGGGATGCGTACCTTCCTGAACGGACTCGCTGGACAAGCCGACACCCTGCTGACCGTCGCCCTCTGTTTCAACGACGCCGACAGCAGCCTGTCCGCCGCCCTTACCCTCCCGGAATCGCTGTATTACCAAGTCGCCGACGGCCAGGTCATCCCTAACCAAAACACAGAAATCCTTGTGCGACAAGAGATCAAATCCGGATTGGCCAATGTGTTGGACGAAGAAAACGGCAAATTTGCCAACGTCAAGGTCTTCGGCACCATCGACAAGGGGGTGGACGACCAGCTCCTGGACGACAAGATGGCCATCCTTATCAACGCCCACTACCATTTCAAATACGGTTGCAACCCATCCCGGGATTTCTTCCAGCTCGTTGCGGACGACCGGGAAAAGACCCTGTTCGAGGCCGTCAATGCGTGGATCGCCTTGAACGAGGACCAGCGCTTTGCCAACCGTTACCAAACCGAGATCTACAAGTCCTACCAGACCTACCGGCCCCTGCTGGACCACGACCCTGAGCTTCTCTACCAAACGGAGCACCTGCGCTGGTGCGCCGAACGAAGCATCACGGGGTATCGCGACCTGCACGAGCTGCATCTCAAGAGCAACACCTACCAGATCCACAACCTCATCGTACCCTACCATCAGCTGAACGACCATGAAAAAGGAAAGGACAAAGACGTGCTCCACATCATGGACCAGATCATTGCCCTGTCCGAAAGCCTCCCGGGAAGCCTACTCTAAAAACCACTGACCATGAAGAAACTGCTCCTCCTGACCGCCTGTATCATGATAGGCTTCTATGCCCTTGCGCAAACCCAGCAAGGCTATGTGAAAACCAAAGGCCGCATGGACGCCCAAGGCAAGCTCCTTCCCGGACACGGCCTCAAAGGCGCCACCGTCTCCATTCAGGGACGCACCGCCGTCTTGGTGAACCAGGACGACGGATCGTTCTCCTTCCCGGTGACCGCCTCCCAGTTCCGTCTGGATTCCGTCAAGAAGAAAGGTTACCAGCTGGTGGATCACGACGCCTGCCCCAAAACCTACACCTATTCCAAGAACCCCCTGTACATCGTGATGGAGACTCCCGACCAACAGCTTCAGGACCAACTGACAGCGGAAAGGAAGATCCGGCGCAACCTCCAGAAACAACTCCAGGAGAAAGAGGATGCCCTTGAGGCGATGAAAGCCCAACAAACCATCTCTGACGAGGCCTATCGCCTGGCCTTGCAGCAACTCTACCAAGACCAGGAAAGCAACGAACAGCTCATCAAGGACATGGCCAGACGCTATGCGGCGCTCGACTACGACCAACTGGACGAATTCTATCGCCAGGTGTCGTTCTGCATCGAAAACGGCGCGCTGGTGAAAGCCGACTCCCTCTTGAAGACCAAAGGCGACGTTGCCAAACAGGTGGAGGAACAACTGCAACGAGGCCAGGCCATCCAGGAACAGGAAGCGGAACTCGACAAGGCCAAGACGGTCCATGCCGCCGACCAGGAAGAGCTGGCCCGCCGATGCTACAGCTATTTCGAGACCTACGCAGCCCAGCACAAGAACGAGGCTGCGGCCCACTATCTGGAGCTCCGGGCGAAGCTGGACACCACCAACGTGGGATGGCAAACCGAGGCGGGGCTTTTCATCAGCGACTACCTGGCCGACTACAACACGGCGCTCACCTACTATCAAAGCGCCCTCAAGCAGGTGCTCGCCTCCGAAGGTCTGTTGAGCCGATGGGCGGCCCTCCTCCTCGGCAACATCGGTGCGGTTTCGACCCAAATCGGCGACTACAACAGCGCATTGAGCTATCAGGAAAACGCCTTGACCATCACAAAACGCCTCTTTGGCGAGTACGATCCCGAGACAGCCCAGTGTTACGAAAACCTCGGAACAGCCTACAGCGATCTGGGTAAGTACAACGATGCCCTGGAATGCCACAACAAGGCGCTTTCCATCTGGCAATCCGTCCTGGGCGAAGACCATCCCGACCTGGCACAGTGCTACAACAACACCGGTTCGGTGTATTACTATCTGGACGAAACGGGCAAAGCCCTGGAACTCCACAACAAAGCGTTGGAAATCAGGAAAAAGGCATTTGGAGAAAACCACCCCTTGGTCGCCGTCGACTACAACAACATCGGCACGGTCTATACGAATCTGGGCGAGTACGACAAAGCCCTGGAATACCTTGGCCACGCCCTCAGCATCTGGCAAAACGTCCTGGGCGAAGATCATCCCGATGTGGCGCAATGCTACAACAACTTCGGGGTTGCCCATTTCCTCCAAGGCAACTACGACACAGCGTTAGACTATTTCAGAAAAGCGTTGGGGATCTTGCAACCCGTCTTCGGCAACCAACATCCCGACGTGAAAGCCACACAAGACATCATCCTCAAGGCAACCGAACGCCTGAATAACGGAAAAAAATAGCCCGACCATGACCACGAACAACACCTTCAAGTACTTCGCCTTCATCAGCTACAACAGCAAAGACACCGCCTGGGGCAAACGGTTGCAGAAAAAGCTGGAGCATTACCGGATGCCCTCCACCCTCTGCAGCCAACATGGATGGAAACGCAACCCCGTCAGTCCCGTGTTCTTCGCGCCCACCGACATCCAGCCCGGCGGGCTCTCCGAGGAGTTGCAGGAACGGCTGAAGGCCTCCCAGCACCTGATCGTGATCTGCTCTCCCAACTCGGCCCAATCGAAATGGGTAGGCAAAGAGATCGAGTTCTTCCACAGCCTCGGACGCACAGAGAACATCCATTTTTTCATCGTCGAAGGCACACCACACAGCGGCGATCCCGAAACGGAATGCTTCAACCCCGTCATCGAGCAGCTGGACCTCCCCGAGATCCTTGGCGCCAACATCCACGAGAAGATCTACCGCTGGCCCTGGCTCAACCGTGAACGGGCCTACGTGCAGCTCGTCTCCAAGCTGCTCGGCGTGGAGTTCGACACCATCTGGCAACGGCACAAACGGCAGTTGATCCGGAAAGCCGTCGCCTGGACCCTCGGCATCCTCGCGGTCCTCGCCGCCCTCATCGTCGTCTGGCGCGGCAACCAGCCCTTCAACGCCGAGACCCGGGTCCAGGAAGTCTCAGTGCACAACGACAACCTGCCTCCTTTGAAAGAGGCCGTGGTGACCATGACCCTCGACAACGAAACAAAAACCGACACCTTGAAAACGCTCGATGACGCCCTCGTCTTCACCAACATCCCACACCGTTTCCTGAACCAACCCGTCCGTCTGACGGTGACCTGCCGCGATTTCCTTGCGGTAGACACCACGGTATCGCTGAGCCGCAACGTGACGTTGAACCTGCAGCGCGATCCCGCTGTATATGGCGATGTCCATTTCCGCCTGTTCAATCCCGACACCGAGACCTTCCTCTCCAACAAAGCCATCCGCATCGACGGCATCGAGACCCTGTCCGACGACCAAGGCAACGTCTCCCTGTTCATCCCCTTGGCATCGCAAAAGACCTCCTACCAGGTCACTGCGGACTTCCCCCTGCTGAGCGACTCCCTGCACATGCCCTGTGGCAACGACGATGTCATCCTCACCCAATGACCCCACGACTCCAACTATGAAAAGGCCCCTGATTCTCACGTTTTGGCTGTTATTTGCAGTATCAGCCTTGGCCCAGACCCAGCAAGGCTACGTGAGAACCATTGGACGGCCCGACCAACCTGGCAGCTCGCTCGAAGGCGTCGTCATCCAGGCCCAAGGCATGGTCAATGCGGTGGTCAGCGACTCCACGGGAAGATTCAGCATCTCCATCCCTGGGAAAAAGGACGGCGACCCCATCGCCTTGCTGAGCATCCGCAAAAAAGGATACGAACTGAAAGACAAGGAGTTGAAAGGAAGAAACCTCGTATGCTCCTCCCGGGTCCCGCTGCATATCCTCATGGTAGACCAACGACAACTGGAAGCCGACCGAAGACGCATCGAGGAAAACGCTTATCGGGTGGCGGAAGAAAACTACCAAAAGAGATTGGACGTTTTGGAGCAGCAAAAGGAAGCCAACGACATCACCATCGAGCAATACCGTCAGGAGCTGCAAACCCTCGAGGACAACTATGACCGCTACCTCTCCCTAATCGACGACATGGCCGACCGATACGCACGCACCGACTACGACCAGTTGGATTCCATCGACTACCAGATCAACCTCTGCATCGAAAACGGCGATCTCGACAAAGCCGACTCGCTCATCCACACCGTGTTCGACCCCGAGACCGTGTTGGAACGCAACCGTGCCGCCAAACAAGAGATCCAAGAGCGCATCGCACTTGCACAAAGCATCATCGATAAGGCCAACGCAGACAAAGCGGCCATCCTGCAAGACTTGGAATATGCCCAACGACTCGCCAATCTTTGCGACAACCTCGCTCAAGAATACGTTGCCGCCGGGAAAGCCGACATGGCCCTCCAATGTTTAGAGAAATCGCTGGAGATCAAGAGGATACTATACGGAGAAACGCATCCAAGCGTCGAGGAGACACAACTACAGATCAATGCTTTGAGACTATGAAAATACGACACCTGCTCATCATGCTCTTCTTACTGCAAAACATAGCCATGGCCCAAAACCAACAAGGCTATGTGAAAACCCTCGGTCGTCCCGACAAAAAAGGCCAGGTCCTGTCTGGGGTCACCATCCGCGTCAAAGGCCAGCATAACCCGGTCGTCAGCGGCAAGGACGGCGCCTTCTCGATCACCATGAACGACATGAAAAACGGGGATCCCTACTCCCTCCAGCAAGTAAAGAAAAACGGTTACGAGCTCAACGAGCCCACCCTCATCGGACGGCAGCTGGCTTTCTCCGACAAGGTGCCCCTCACCATCGTCATGGCCTCCCCCGACCAGATCGAGGCCGACAAAACACGCATCGAGGAAAAGGCGCAACAGGTGGCCGGCAAAAACTACGAAGCACGGCTGGCCCTACTGGAACAGCAACTGTCCGACAACCACCTGACTCAAGTGCAGTATCAGGATTCCATCCGCGATTTGCAGGCCAAGTTCGAGAAATACCAATCCCTCATCGAAGGCATGGCCGAGCACTACGCCCATACCGACTACGACCTGTTGGACCAAGTCAACCGCGAGATCAACCTCTGCATCGAAAACGGCCAACTCGAACGGGCCGACTCCCTCATACAAACCCTTTTCAATCCCATCGAGGCACTCCGACGAAACAAAGAAGCCCTGGAAGCGCTCGACCGACAGATTGCGCAGGCCCAAGACATCCTCTCCCAAGCCGACAACGACATGGCTGCCGTGCTGAAACAACAGGAGAAAGACGCCGAATACCTGTACCAGTTGCACACCATCGCAGCGGCCAAGTTCGATTTCGACCGTGCCCAACAATACCTTGATACGCGAGCCGAACTGGATCCCACCAACGTGATTTGGCAGCACGAAGCAGCATTGTTCGCCCACCGCCAGAACCAACTGGAAAAAGCCGAAAAATACTACCTCAGAGCCCTCGAAGGCTACCGTACCTTAGCCGAGGAAGTCCCCGAGGTCTACGAAGAGGATTTGATGTATATCTTGACTGACTTGGGGTATTACTACCTTGATCCAGAGCGTTTTGACTTGGCCGAAACCTATACCCAGGAAGCCCTGGCCATGGCCAGGCAAAGAGCTCAAGACGCATCGGAGCAAAGCAAACTGGACGTGGCAGACGTCCTGTTACTGCTCCACATCATCTACCTCTCCACAGACCGTGTTGCCGAAAGCGAAACCGTGATCAACGAAGCGTTCGACATCGTCAAGAAGATCGCCAAAAAACACAGCAAGGACCCCATTGTACTCGACCGGTATCAGAGCATCATGGAGCAGGTCGGCTTCACCTACTACCTCAACGGACGCTATGCCGAGAGCGAAAAGTACTATACCGAAGCCTTGGACCTTGCCCGCAAACTGGTGAAGATAGAACCCAAGTATATCATCAACATGCCTTCCATCTTGGATCATCTGATTCGTCTATATACCACAAACCATCAGTATGCCCAGAGAGACCAATGCATCCAGGAGGTGCTGGAAATCCGCCGGAAACAAGCCTCGGACAACCCGCAAGCCTATGAACCGGATCTGGCCATTTTGTTGTACGATTACGGTTCGGATGGAATCGAGGAAAGCAAGTTTCTGGACTCCTCGGTAAACGAGGAAGACGTGGACCAAGACCTGTTCTATGTCTCCATGGACTATCTGGACGAAGCTCTGGTGCTGTTTCGGAAGTATGCCCACCTCGACTACATACCCTATTGGTACACCCATTGCTTGAACCTGCTGTGTGAAGTCTTCATGATGGTGAACGACCACGAGAACTGCCGCATCTACATGAGCGAGCTGGCTCCCCTTTACAAGGCCGAGTACCAGAAGAACCCGAACGGGCAGCAAGTCGTCTACGCCAACCTATTGGAGTACCTGGCAGCGATCTGCATGGTGACCGGCCATCCCGCCGATGCGGAGACCTATGGCAAGGAAGCGCTTCGGGTGGATCCATCCCGACAAGACGTGTACAACACCCTCGCCCCCGCCCTGTTGCTCCAAGGCAAGTATGCCGAAGCGGAGAAGATCTACCTTCAAAACAAGGGCGAAATGAAAGACAGCATGTTGGAAGACCTGGAACTCTTAAAGGAGCGGAATCTCATCCCCGAAGCGGCGGAGAAAGACGTTGAACGCCTCAAACAGCGGCTGAACGAATAGGGCCCTTACTTGACCTTCCTCCAGATCCGGTCCACCAGCCCCTTCGGCAGGATGGCGACCAGAGGCGGCAGGTAATAGTTCATCAAACCCGGTTTCACCACCCGGCGCTTGCGGAACAGCCCCCGCAAGGCGCGACGCACCAGCCATTCCGGCGTGCCGATCAGCCCGACCTTCACGCCCAGCTTCATCAGCGAAGGTTTCAGCTTGTACAAGGGTGTGGCGATGGCAGCGGGACACACCACCGTGGCGACGACCCCGTAGGGACGCATCTCGTAATACAGCGACTTGGTGAAACTCTTCAGATAGGCCTTGGTGGCCGAATAGACGGCGATGCCGGGACAAGGCAGTTTGGCCGCCATCGACGACACGTTCAGGATGTAGCCGTAGCCGCGACGTTTCATCTCCTCCCCTAGCAGCACGCAGAGGCGGGTCGGGGTATAGACGTGCAGTTGCAGCATCGTCAAGGCTTTGGCCTCGTTTTCGGGGCTCAACTCCTCAAAGAAAAACATCCCCGCGTTGTTGATCAGGATGTCCACTTCCAGCGACTGCTCCCGACAAAAGGCCAGCAGCGATTCCGCGGCATCCCGGGCCGAGAGGTCCTGGTACCTGGCGATGGCCCTCACACCGAAACGACCCTTCATCTTGAATGCCGTCTGTCCCAGCTCAACCTCCTGATTGCTCACCAGCAACAGGTCGCAACCCGCCTCGGCCAGTTTTTGGGCATAGATCAGTCCCATGCCCGAGCTGCCTCCGGTGATCAGCGCCAGCGGATTGTGTCCGCAACGTTGCCGTAACCTTTCTATTTGTTTGGTGAGATTCATGGGGTCTCCTTACAGGGTACGTTCCGCCTCGTCAATCTCCTTTTGAAGTTTGGCTGGCAGGTGTTCCACGCAATGATGGCATTTCATCTCCAGGGTGTACATTCTTCCGATACAGTAGTTGGAGTGTTTGCAGCCACTGCGTTCCAGCTCGCCATTCTTCAACTTGTTGACGAAGTCCGTGTCGTGCACCAAGGCGCGCGCCATCTGCAAGCCCGTGAAGCCGGCGTCAAGCACCTCCTCCATCTTCTCTTTGGAGATGAGGCCGCCCACGTAGATCAAAGGCAGCTTCAAGTGGGCACGAAACACCTTGGCTTCGTCGAGGAAATAACCCTCGCTGTAGGGCCGGGTGGGGATCATGATCCTTCCGGCAAAGGCCAGTCCCGCCTTGAGCCACCAGAACTTCTTCATGTCCATGTAATAGCGCAAGGTCTTGAGCGGCATGGCGCCACGCATCACCTCCATCGGGGCCTTGCTCACGAAACCCGCCGTCAGCACCAGGGCATGGACGCCGAGCCGTTCCAGCTCCTGCGCCACCTGGAGGCACTCCTCCTGCTGCATCCCGCGACGGAAGCCGTCGTGCATGTTCACTTTCACGACCACGCCCATGTCGTTTCCCGCGACCCGCATCACTTCTTCGATCACCATGCGCATGAAACGCATCCGGTTCTCGAGGCTGCCGCCATATTCGTCGTGACGGTGGTTCGTGTAGGGCGACAGGAACTGGCTGATGAGGTAGCCGTGTCCCGCATGGATCTCCACACAGTCGAAGCCCGCTTCACGCGCCAGGTTCACCGCCTTGCCGAAGTCCTTCACCAGGCCTTCGATCTCCTCTTTACGAAGCTTGCGGACCAGGGTCGGCGAATACAGGTTGAAGCCCCGGGAGGCGCCCACCGGCATGCAGCCGCAGGTGGCACGGTGCGTCATGTTGCCGCAATGTCCCAGCTGGATGGCCGCCTTGGCGCCTTCGGCGTGGATGGCGTCGGTGAGCTTCTTCAGCTCCGGCACGATCTCCTCACGCATCCACAGTTGGCCGTCGAACGAGAGGCCCGATTGGCACACGGCCGCGTAGGCCACCGTCGTCATGCCCACCCCACCACGGGCTACCGCCACATGATAGTCGAAAAGGTCCTGGGAAGGCTTGTTGCCGTAGGCCATGTTCTCAAAAGCCGCAGAACGGATCACGCGGTTGCGCAGCGTCACTGGGCCGATCTGACAGGGAGTGAATATCGTCGATTCCATAGTGATGAAGGATTACCAGATGAAAGGAATGATACGTTTCGTTTTCTTGGTGTTCAGCGCCTCGCCGAACTCCAATTTATAGTGGTCGTAGATGCGCGATGCCCGTGGCGCCAGGTTGGCGAAGGTCCACCAGGCGAACACCGCTCCTGCCCACGACCAGGTGAGGATGGCAAAGCCCACCCATTCGACAAACTCGCCGAAGTAGTTGGCCGAGGTGACATAGCGGAACATCCCCTCCTTGGGAAGGTAATGCCTCGAATCCCCGTCCTTGCGCAGGTTGCGGATGAT
>JAEEGI010021501.1_pt1 | contig 12820 bp, 9 predicted proteins | sample 8958751 | NCBI WGS metagenome assembly JAEEGI01 (sample SAMN16246545, study PRJNA631951) | gut metagenome | biome: gut microbiome; feature: rumen; material: KS-attached | host: Bos | place: Iran: Karaj | collected 2018-10 | reverse complement strand
ATTTAAATCTTTTCATTCAAGAAGAACATTTACTAATGAAATGCACTTATAATTATCAATTTTATTTAATTATCAGTAAAAGATAATTTTAAAGATTGAAAAGCTATTAAACAGTTAAGAAATGAAGTTCATTTAGCTAATGAAAATATTAGTAAAACATATAATAAAATTAAAATAACTAAACATACTAATAAAAAGACTTAAAAAATAGTTATTCAAAATAAACAATTAAAAGATTTATTTGTATTGTTGTCCTTTTGTTTTTAATTTTATTAGGATTCTTTATATGATAATTAAAGTGAATATATAAATTTGGATATATTTATTTAATATTAAATGTTTAAATTATATTTACAACATAATAATATAATTTTATATTTAAAAAATATATATTCTTTTTTATATTTATTTTTGTTTGTCTTTATTAAATTTTTTACTCTAAATCAAATTTATTTTTTAATTGTTGTAAAGCCATCATCATTTTTTCAATTTTTTCATGGTTAAAAAAACAATTATCTCTAATAATCATATTATAATTATATTTAGCATATTCTTTAGTTTTAGGTAATAAAAATTTATTAATTGCTTTATAATTTGAAGTACTACTTTCTGCATATTTTAAAGCATCTTCATCAGTCATTTTAGTTAATTTATCTGATACTTTTGTTATATCTTTTATTTTTTTTCTACTTCTTTCTCCTTTTAAAGATTCAAATAAAAATTGCCTTGTTTTTGGTTTTTTCCTAAATTTAACTTTAAATCCTGTTATTATTTCAATATCTTTTCTTACTTTTTCTTCCTTTTTATCTCTTAATTCTTTATTTTTTATTCTATTTGATCTATCAATTATTTTAAATAATTCATTTTCAATTTTTGATATTGGTTTTGAAACTTCCTTAATTTGACTAACAATTTCCTTTTTCTTTTTTTTCATTCCTCTTCTAAATTGTGAAGAATCATTTGAACTTGAATAACAAAAATCAGAATTATAAATATTATTATATTCACTAAAATTTGAAGTTTTACTTTTAATATTCAAATTATTATTTCTACTAAGTTCTTCTTTAGAATTAAAACTTTTTATTTTTTTAATACTTGAAAATTGTTTATTTGCATTTTTTGAAATTGTATTCATATAACGATTAAAAAAAGAAGAATAAGTCTTTGAAGGATTAATAGTTGAAGAATTTTCTTTTTCATTAATTATATTTTGTTTATTATTTTCTTCATTTGAATATTTTTGAGTATTTGAATTTGAATTCCCTAAGTTTATTAAACTTTGAAATTTATTTATTTTAGGAATTAATAATCTTTGTGAACTTGTTAAACTTGGTTTTTTTCCAACTTCAAAATTTGAACTATGTAATAAATAATTTTTTTTAATAGTATTCATTTTTTTTATATTTATATTGTCTTCTAAATCTAAAAAGTCAAGGTTACCAGTAAATATTTTTTCATTTAATTTAATTTCACTTATACTTCTTCTTTTTTTCTTAAAAAAACCAAATTTTTTAGAGAGTAAACTATTTCTTCCAAAAAAAATTTGTTTTATTTCTTTTTTAAATTCCATTAAAGCATCAGATGGTTTTTGATTGATAATTTGACTAAATATTGTATTATTAATTTTATATAATCTCTTAATTTCTTTTTGTTTATTTTTTAATTTATATGAAAATTCATTTTGATGTTTTTTAAGTTTTAAATATTTTTCGTTATTTTTATTTTTTTCTATATCTTCTTCAGATAAAAATGGTTTAAAAACTGATTTAATTGCAGTTTCTCTACTTATTGAATCTATATTATCTAAACAATATTTTTTAATTAATAGATTTTTATTTGGAAAACTAGATTCTTTTCTAAGGAAATCTATTGACATTTCAATTAAAAAAAGAAATATATTTAATAATTTAAAAAACATATTATTATTTTTTGATATATAATAATCCTAAAAAAATATAATAATTTTTTAATAATTATTTTTTCGTAGTGTCTTCATATATAAAAAATTTTTCTAAAACTTTATAATCATTTAAAGTAGAAGCAATTTTCTTAAGAACAAAAATATTACTTCCAATATAATATATAATTTCAGTAATTACCATAATAATAAAAAGAATAATTAAAAAATTCAACAATCCATTAATATTATTTTGTAATTCAGGTAAAATATAATTATAAGCCAAATCTTGAAAATAATTATTAAAATAAATTATAAATAATAAATTATTAAATTGGAAAGTTTGACTATGAAAAGTTACTATAGTTTCATATTGACTTCTATCACTTATATTAAAACTTAAAAATTCACTTCTTAATTGATTAACAAAACCACTTATCATTGTTTCTACTTTAGTTTGTAATAAAGGTTCAATAGAACAAATAGCAACTAAAGAATAATAAAATTTATCATTTTCAATAATATTTTCACAACCTTCATATCCATTTGAATTTACCATTTCCATATATTCATTTATACTTTTAAGATTTTCTTTTGTTAATAATTTATTTATTTCTGTGAAATTAGTAAATAAAGCATTTGTTGCAAAACCAAATAAATCTAAATGTTTTTCTAAAGAAGTATCATTTACAAAAATCCCTAATCTAATTTCTAAATAATATCCTAAAATTATTTCTTGTAAGTCTTGAATGGTTTCTGTTTCTTTTCTTTTAAAATTTATTCTATCAAAGAAATATATAATAATTGGAAATCCAATTAATAAAAAAATAATATATACCATTCCTAATATAAATAATATCTTAATTGTTTCACAATATGCTTTAAAATAATATTTTTTTTGTTTATTACTATAATTATATTTTACTAAAAACATATCTTCATCATCTCCATCATCCACTTTAGTATTTATTTCTGTATTTTGCCCTGATGAATTCATCATTATTTGATTTTGTGCTGATGAGGCTTTTATTTTATTATTTGGAGATATTTCTTTTATTCTTTCTAAAGCAGATGAACATTTAATTTCATTTAATATTATTAATTTTGTATATTTCAATTTTTCTTCTAAATAATTTTTACCTTTTTTCGTTAGTTTAATTATTTGTTCAGTAATAATATATATTTTTTTATTTGTCATTTCTAATGAAAGATATAGTAAAATAATTGAAAAGAAATTGAACATTAGAAAACCTAAAAAAATAACATACATTAATATTTTATACTTATTTAATTCTTTTTTAAATCTTTGTTTACTCATGACTAATATTTGATGTAATGAAAGAATAAAGGAAAAAAAATTATAAATAGAACATAATAAAAACTGTTGATTTTCATTTAAATATGTAATAGAATTAGGAATATCATTATAATTCACAAAAGGCATATCTAAGTAAAAACCTTCAATTTGACTTAAAATAAAAAAATAATTTTTTGGTAAATCAAATGCTTCATCATAATTAACTTGTTGTGTATTTCCATCATGTAATAAAATAGTGAAATATGTTTGAAAAATCTGTTTATAAATCTTAGACTTTTTTTTTATGTTTGTATAGTTATTTTTAAAATATTTATTTTTTATACTCAAATATACAGAATAATTCTCTAATAAGCTTTTATAATAATCAGATAAAGAAATATTATAATTTTCAATAGAAATAGCATATTTTTCATTTAAAGAATCATATATCGATTCTGAATAAGGGAGTTTTATCATATTTGTTATAAAAAATAAATTTATAAAATAACATATATTTAACTCTCTAATTACTAACATTTTAATATATTCATCATAAAATTTATTTGAAAAAATTTGAATAAGAAAACAAATCATAATAGCTAAAAGAATAAGAAATAAATTATAAACAAAACTTATTTTATCAATTGTAGTTTTTACCGTTGTTGAATTTACTTTTTTTTTATTTGTAACATTCCAAGAACTTTCTCTTAAAGTTTTATAAGATATTATTGTGTTACCAGGATGAGAAGTATTCATTGATGTTCCATTATTTGGAGTTTGAATATCTCCAGATTCTATTGTTTCATTTTCATTATTTTTTTGCTGGATTATTGATAATTTAAGATCTAAAAATATAATTTGCATAAGGAAAATTTCTTCATTTTTTAATTTCAAAATCCTTTTAAGAATAAATTCTACTTTTATTATTTTTGAATTTTTCAAATTTTCTCTTATTTTTTTTAAACAAGAATTAATTTCCCTAGTTTGAAACCCACCTTCTTTAATTAAATGTGTTTTTACATTTAATAAAAATTCATTCATATTAATAGAAAATGATTGATTATTAGCTTTTCTAGGATTAAAATCTTTAATACCAAAAATTGTTAAAATATTTAATCTTTTTAATTGATTTGTGAAGCCTAAATAATTTTTAAAAAAAATTCCATATTCAAGACAAATTCCATTTAATTGCATTAAAACATAATTACAATCATCAGGAAAATCAAAAGTTTCAATTAGACAAACAATACATACTTTTCCATTATATGAAGGTAATATATTATAATTTAATTTCACTGATACTAAATAATGTTCTGATGTTTCTAAAACAGTTTCTTGTTTTATTGCTTTTTTAGTTAATAATGTTGATTTAATATTTTTACCTTCTGATTTCCTCATTAAATATGGAAAAATATTTATTGAAGGATTATCTATTAATTTTGAAGTTTTATTTCCTGTTAGTTCAAAATAAGTTAATGGTGCTTTTTTTACTATAAATTTTCCTTTTTCAAATAAAATTAAAAAATAATTGTTTTTATCAACAATAGTGTCTAAAGAATTTAAATCAAAAAAATCTAATGATTTATCAAAATTAACATTAAATAATATATCTTCAATTAATTTATATTTTTCATTTTCAGGTTGTTCTCTTATTTTTATTGAATCATTTTTTTTATCCATAAATGATATTATTTTATTTAAAGAATTTCCTATCTCAGAACTTTGACTATCTATTACTCTAATTATTTCTTTTCTTGATTTTGAAAAACTTTTTAATATTTTTTTAAATGATTTTAAAATTTTTAAATATTCAATATTCAATTTATTAAAATAAATTAAATATTCTAATGAGTTTTCATCATTTTTTTTTTCAATTCTTTTAAAATGATATGATAAATATTTAAAAATTGAATGTATTAATGTATTAGATTTATCATATTTTTCAGAATAAACAAATTTTTTTAAATAATAAACAGGTCTAAAAAGTTTATCATCTGAAATACAATATAATAATACTTTATGATAGATTAAAATTTCTAAGCAGTTTATTCCATAATTATCATTTTTCTTTTTTGCTATTTTATATAAAGAGGTAAATAATTCTGAAAGAATAATTAAAATAATATTATAATCTTTTTCTTCATTATTTATAGTTGTTGAAGTTGTTCTTCTTGAATTATGATTTGATTCAAAATTAACAAAAGAAGAAATTAATAAATCATTTCCTCCTGATAAAACTTTATAATCTTCATCACTTATACAAAAATAATTTCTTAAATCTTCTTGATAATTTATAAAAAAAAATTCTTTTGATTTTTCTAACGCTCTATTTATATTCGATTTCATTGCAAAAAATTTGGATAGTGGACTAAATAATTGGTTAGCACCTACAAAAAATTCACAACTCTCTTTTTGTAAATCATATTTCAATTTTGAGAGAGTCACACATTTATTATTTCTATTTAAATAAAAAAATAATATTATTACCGTTAAAACTATTAAAATTCCTTCTAAAATTTTAAATAATTTTACATTATCTATTAAATATTTAATTAAACATACAGAAATAAATCTTACAATAAAAATACCAAAAATTAAAATTCTTAAAAGAAATAAAATTTTTGTTTCTATTGATTTATGAAGTTCATTTCTATAACATTCAGCTCTAATTTTAAAATCATAAATAAATATCAAAGACCATAATAATTGAAATAAAATTGAAAATTGAATATTTAATCTTATTACTATTAAAAAACAACCAAATTCTGATAAGGAAAATTCAAATAAAAATAATTTAGATTGTAAAAAATAATATCTTTCATTTTGATTAAAACAAAAAATAAAAACAGAATAAAAATAATATAAAGATATATTAAAAATAATACAAATAATAACATTTAGAATAAATTTACTATCCATTTCATAATAATTATCAGAAAATTGTAAAAAAATAGTTCTATTAAATATTAATACTAAAATAGGACAAAAAGTAATATAAATAAGATAAATAATATAAAAACTAATTTTCTTAAGAATTCTAATAATAAAATTGTCTATTCTTATTAAATGAATTGAAAATATAGTGATAATAAATAAAATAATAATCATACAAACAATATTATAATTATAAAAATCTTTTTGTTCAATAGGGATAATATCAAATTCCTTTGCTAAATTATAAATTTGATCATATTTATATCTTGAAGGATTTACTTCTTCAGGATTATTTTTATTTGAAATTTTACAATTTAAAATTTCAAAATAAAATATTGGTGAAATATAATATATAAAATAATAAATATTTCTAAAATCTCTTTTAAAATTGAAAATAATGTCTATTACTATTATAAAACCTGTTAATTCAAAAATACATGATATAAAAAATAACAAATTTGAATTTATTGCATTTTCCTTCATACTAACATAAATTCTTGAAATTATTTTTGAGAAGGAATTTTGTTTTTTTTTATGATTTCTCTCCATTTTTTGGATTAAAATATTTCATATTTATATTTTGAAACAAGGAAAAATAATTTACTGAATTTATTTTTTTTTAATTAAAAAATAAAGGAAAATATAAATTATAAAATTTGAAATAAAGATATAATGATAAAGGTTTAAGAGAATTAAATTAAGAAAAAATGTTTTAAATTAGAAATAAATGATTTAAAAGCAAATTTAGTGTTTATAAAGATAAATTGTTAAATACTTTATTATAAAAATATAAAAGAAAAGAATATTATAAAAGAGAAAAAAAATAATTAGATTTAGATAATAAAAAATTTAAGAAAAAAAAATTAAATATTATGAAAAAATAATAAACGTAAGTGTTGGAATTTATAGGGAAAAAAATTTAAACACAAAAATTAAATAAAAAGAATTCTTTATTATTCTCTTTAAAATAATAACTTAAATATCTAAGAGACAAAGTTTCAAAGGATGAATTATCAAATGATGATGATTAAGAAGATAATGAAAATGATTATGATAAAAGTGGTGATAGTGTGAATTGGCTAAATTCCTAATGAAATATATTTTTGGTCCAATTGAAAGTTAAATCTTATCAAGAATTAATTTTATATAAAAAAGTTAAGTTTTTGATAAAATTGACTTTAGAAATTTAATTTATAAATATGAAATAAAATTTAGGGATTTAAATTCTCATATTCATTCATTTATGAATTCTGACCAAATAAACATTCATTCCCATAATAATTTTAAAACAATACATTCTTTATAATTTGAATCATAAAAAAATTGAAATAATGAAAATAGATATAATTGAAATATTAAAATTCACAAAAATGAGAGATTTTATACAAAATAGATATCAAGTTTATTATTTGAAATAAATCTTAAATTAAAAGAGAATTAAAAGATTCTTTAATTAAAATAACGGTTAAAAATTGAATATTCTATAAAACAATAAATACTGCAGTTTCATATTTGAATACTGATGCAATATTGGTAATATTAAAGAAAAAAAAAAAGCTTATATTAAATAAAGAAATGAGAAATAAATATTAGAAGAAAATTTTAATTGAATTGTAGATGATATTAGATATTTAGTTAATGAATAGAAACAATTAAAAAAAAATATTTTACTGAAATTAAATCTGAATAAACTATAATTAAGAGTAAATTTTTTTCATACACTTTAATTTTTCACTTAATTTTCCAAAATATATATTTTAAAATATTATTATATATATTTTTTGTCTATTTATTACTTATTTACTAAGTGATTTTTTTAGTTTTTCTTTTAAATTTCTATTTGACGTAGAATTATAATTTATTATCGGTATTTTAACTATTGTATTTGGATTTTTTTGCTCATTTTCAGAATAATTGGGATTTGTAGATTCATCTTTTTCATATTGAAGAAAAACATTTTCAAGGTCTTTAAACCAAACAGATTTGTATTTTTGTTCACTTCCGTTAATTTTATTTTTCATTAAAATTAGAAAAAAATAAAACGAAATGAATTAATTAAAAACAAATTATTGAAAATAAATCATTTTTAATAAATGAAAATATACATTCAAAAATCAGATTAATATTCAATTATAGTTATATTTTAATTCTTAAAAAATCTACAAATATATTCCAAATTTTGTAGAAGTAAAAGGAGAAAGAATTCAGATAATTATTAATTTAAAAAATAATATTTAATTATATTTTTTTTCAAATAAAATAAAAACATTTAGTATAAATCATAAAAAAATTACATAACATTCATAAAATATTGTTTTTAATTTTTATTTATACATTTAAAAAGGTGATAAATTAGAAAATTGTCTAATTATTATTTTTTTTTATTATAAATGTTTGATATTTAGAAAATAAAGAAAAATCAAATGATATAGAAAAAAAGAATAGAAATAAAAGTAAAATAAAAAATAAAAAACAAAATTAATTTTGTATGGAATTTAAAAAAAATTATTTATCAAATCCTTCTTTTTACATACATTTAAAAAGTAAACATAAAGAAAATAAAAATTTAAAGCCAAAAAGAGGAAGAGCTAAAAAAGTAGTCTTTATAAATAAAGAAAAAGAAAAAATAAATATTAATCCTTTGACTGATTTTGTAGAAAATGAAAGAAAAGGAAAAACAAATAAGGAAGATATTGAAAAATTATTATTGAAGCATTTAAATAAATAAATCAAAATGGAAATTATAAAATAGAAAATTATCCATTTTTAGAAAATTATTTATTAAATGATCATAAGGTTAAATGTATTATAAAAGATGAAAATGAAAAATGTGACTATATTTTTATGGAATATTTAAATAAAATGGCTTTAGAGACTAATCCTTCTTCTTTTATAAAATTAATTGAATTTATTTCTTTATTTAGAGAATATGTTAATAAAAAAATTAATATTAAAAATGAAAATCCAGAAAATTTGCCTCCACCAATCTACGTTGGGGATGGGCTAGCTGGCCAGCCGAAGCTGGCGACGAAATGCTTTGTGATGCCAACCCTCAGATCTACAACGGTAAGTTAATCCTTCGTCAGCCTTCGCACGTAGTTGCTGTGGTATTAGGAAAAACAGGAATTGGAAAAAGTACATTAATTAATGGAATCTTTGGCTTCAATCAAAATGAAGGAGCTCTGGAAGGAGTTGGAAAGCCAATAACTCAAAAATTTGAAGAATTTGTATCAGATAAAAGAAAAGGTTTACGACTTATAGATTCTAAAGGAATTGAAATGGGAGAGTATAATATTAATTCAGTAATAATTTTATTAATAAATTTATCACAAAACATGATTTTGGATTTAGTAAACAAGAGTCAATTTAATTATTTAAAAATTTTTATTTTAAATGATTCGCATTATTCTAAATTCAAAATATTACATTTACATAAATAATTTGTATAATGTTAAGTTAAGTTTTATTTCTTTCTCAGTATTTTTAAATTTCTCTTTTATTATTTGGTTCAAAACCCTTTTGAAATAACTAGACTTACAATAATAAGATATAGTCATCCAATTTTTTTAAAGTATAAATTCTTTAATTGTTTTGACAAATATTAATTAATTTTCACATAAAATTGAATAATTTATTATATTCATTATTTTTATCACTAAATTTTTTATAATTCTATTCATTATATGTGTATTTAGAGTTTCTACTTAGATGAACTATTTCAGACATTATTAAATTAGCTTATATACTTGATACTTTTATATCATCTGTATTTAGATGAAAATATTTATCTTAAAATAAATTATTTGATAATTGTAAAAAAATTTAAAATACAATTTTCACATTATTATAAAGAATAATATGAATAATTTACTTTTTTAAGTTTGATAATTAAAAAATATTGTATAATATTTAATTATTATTTAATAAATTATAATGCTCTCTTAATGACTGATGAGCAGAATTTGAAAACTTACTAAAATTATCATTAGTAACTTTTCTAGTAAGATTTTGTTCAGGAACTTGAGCATAAACTTCTGAATTAAATAACCCTATAATATTATCTTTATTAGCTTTAAATTCATTATCTTTAGGTTGATAAACTTTTAAATTAAATTTACCATCTTTATATGTTCTATTAGAAAAAGCCTTTAAATATTCAGTTTGATAATTCTTTAATTGATGAATATTTTCAGTTGAATGATTTAATTTTCTTTCTTTTGTTTCAATTTTTGCATCTGGAAATAATCTTTTCTTTTCTTTGTCTAAATCTAATAAATTTTTTTGAGAACTATGTATATTAATAAATTTAGGGTTTTCATGTAATAAATCTTCTCTCTCTTTCGGATTATGTAAATTTCTTCTTGTTTTTTTCCAATCATAATTAGTATTATTTTTACTATAAATTTCATAATTATGAAATAAATTACCAACATTTGATAATCCATGGTATTTATTTATAATTTGTCTTTTTTTAGGATATAAATCTTTATCATGATTAATTATTACTTTTTCTAAAAGTGTTCTTTTAGGTAATTTATTTTGAGTATCATTAATTAATTGAATATCATGAATTAAATGGTCTCCATGGGGAATTGAGACAATGTGATTTCTTTCTTTTTTTTCTTGAGTATTTTTAAAATAATTGATTTTTGAATTATCTACTTTTGGTCTTTTTGCTACTTTTATATTTCTTTGAATTATTGGATCTGTTGAAGAATTTCTTTTTTTGTTTTGAATAGCATTTTCTTTATTTTGTAAATATATATTTCTAATCATTGAAGTATAATCACAGTTATTTGGCTTTGAATAATTTAATTGAGCATTCATTATATTTAACAATTATTATTATTTTTTTCTTTTTATTTTAAATTTTATTTAAAAAATACAATTAATTTAAGTATCATCATTTCATTTTCCAAATAATTATAAATTTAATAAAAAAATGAGCTAAAAAATTAAATAATAAACGTAAATACAAACAAAAAAAAAAGAAGAAAAGAAAAAAAAAATATTAATTTTTTTTAAGAAGAGTATTAAAAAACCAAAATAAAAAAATAAATTTATCTTCCTTTCAATCTACAAACTTGGAATTTTTTATTATCTAAAGAAAAAGCCATAAAATCACCTCCAGTAACAGTAGTGAGTGAAAAATCATAATCTTCAATTCCAACATCAGATACAAAAACAAACCAATCACCTCCTAAAGAAGATTTAATATAATTAGCAGCAATATTAGATAAAGGCATTTGTCTACTCATATAAGCTTGAGTTACTGAATTTACTATTAATTGAAATTCTTTCATATCTATTCCATGACCTACTGCTATTTGACGATAGACTGGTTGATTTACCATCATTCCTCCCATCATTGGATTTCCTGACATCATTCCTCCTGATTGAATTCCTGGTTGCATCATATAGTTTGGATTGAACATTTTTTTTTTTTTATTTTTTTTTTAGATTTATTTTTTTTGATTGTTTTAAATTTTTTTTCAAAGATTTTTTTAGGATTTTATGTTTTAATGTTTTTAAGAAAAATAAAATAAAATAAAATATTCATCTTGATGAAATATATTTTTAATGAAGATAATAATAAGATTAATAAATGATTTTAACTGTATTTTAAATAATTAAAAATTTTAATATTTTTTTATAAAATAAGTTACCTTTATTATATTTATACTTTTTCTTCTTTTTCTTTATATAAATTGCGATGAAAGAAAGGGAAATATTATTTAAGAAAATATATTTTTTTTAGATGATTATTTAATCATTAAAAATTTATAAATTTATTTTTTTTCAATCCATTAAAAAAATTCAAATAAACTTTTAAATAAATATCTAATGGTTTTAATTTCTTCATTCAAAAATAATAAAATTAATGTTTTTCACTTAAGAATATTTTATATTATTTAAAATTTCTTTTTTATAAAAATTTTTGATACAAATAAGAATTTTAGTTATATTTTTAATTTCTTAAATTTACATATAGAATACATACATATTTATTTTATATTTATGATTTTAATATTATGAAATTAATATATTTTCCAAAGTAAGAGTTTTAGATTCATTTAAATTTTCTTTTTGAGGTAAAATTGATTTTATTTGTTCATAATTATTTTTTACATCATTTTCATTAATATCATCTCTTGGAATTAATTCAAAAATTTTTTTATTATAAGTAAGTAAAATAGGTAAATTTGAATTTGATTCAAAAAAATGATTTAAATCATTTTCTTCATTTATTAAAGAAAAGTATTCATTTAAATTGATATTATTTTTCATATTAGATTTTAATGAATTTATTTTATTTGACAAGAATGAAAGTGATTGAATATCATTTTTATTATTTTCTAACAAATTTAAATTTAATTTTAATTGATTTATTTCAGATATTAATAGATATTCTTGTTCTTCAATTTTATTTTCATCATTTTTTTTTTTTTTTTTTTTTTTAACTAAAACACTTTTCTTTTTTTTTTATTTTTTTTTTTTTTTTTTATTATATTTTTTTTTTTTTTTTTTTTTTTTTTTTTTTTTTATTTTTTTAATACTTGAAAATTGTTTATTTGTATTTTTTGATATTGTATTCATATAACGATTAAAAAAAGAAGAATAAGTTTTTGAAGGATTAATAGTTGAAGAATTTTCTTTTTCATTAAACACATTTTGTTTATTATTTTCTTCAT
>JAEEGI010021500.1_pt1 | contig 12820 bp, 3 predicted proteins | sample 8958751 | NCBI WGS metagenome assembly JAEEGI01 (sample SAMN16246545, study PRJNA631951) | gut metagenome | biome: gut microbiome; feature: rumen; material: KS-attached | host: Bos | place: Iran: Karaj | collected 2018-10 | reverse complement strand
CTCCTGATAAAGCTTCTAAAGCCGCTTTGAATGCTATCACAGTGGCGTTAATTGATTCTAATTTTCTTAGTAAGAAATTAAGATCTTTGGAATTTTTATTACCGATATCCAAAGCACGTTCTACTGTTTCTTTTAAGTTTCGCATCATTGCTGTGTTTAAATTTACTTTATTACTTAATTCATAAAAATCTTTTTCGTCTATTTTTTGCATTAATTCATTTTCAAGTTTTGCTACTTCTTCTTTAAATTTTGCTATGTCTAAACTATGATATAATATTTTCATTTGTTTTTCTAAGTCTGTTATTCTTTTGGTTAATTCGGCTAAACATCTTAAATCACTATCGGATAATTCACCTCGCAGATTATTTTGACCATTTTGATTTAATGCATTATTTTCTATATTTTTTATATAATTTTTTAATTTATCATAATTTTTTTTTTGATTTTTTTTTTCTTCTTCGAATTTTTGTAATAATTTTTTATATACTTCATTTATTTTACTATTTGTTTCATTTACCATATTACTATTTTGATCATTTGTTTTTGTTACTTGCTCTGATATTTCATCAACTGCTGATTTAAATCCGATTAAACTCGTATTTATTACTTGGGCTTCATTTTTCACATTTTGAAATTCATTTTTTAAGTTATGCATTTCATCCTCATTTTTTTTTATTTTCTCATCTATTATTTGCGTTTTTTTAATAAATTTTTCTTCTAAATTACTTACTAATATTTTACTAGCATCAATTGATCCTTCTGAAATATTCGCTTCTTTTAATAAATCTATTATATTAAAATCAACCATTTTTATTTTCATTTCATCTAAATCTTTATTTATTTCAATTTTGTCTTTATTTAGTTCGTTTATTTTTTCTTCTAATGTTTTTTGATTTAATTTTATTAATTGAATTTCTTCAGAGTTTCCTGTATTTTTTAATAATTTATTTGGATTAAATTTTGAATTATTTTCTATTCTTTTTATATTTTGTTCTAATGATTCCAATTTATTTTTTATATTTTCTATTTCTTCATTATTATTATCAATTAACTTTTCTTTATCATTTTTTTCTTCTTCCTCTTCTTCTTCTTCTTCTTCTTCTTCCTCAGAACTTTCATTATTATATATATTTTCATTATTTTTTGTAGAATAATTCTTACTTTTAAATTCATTTTTAGTAGTTGGAAAAGAATTCGAATTATTATTATCATTTGAAGATATATTAATTAAATTATTATTCTTTTTTTTTTTCTTCTTCTTATTATCTTTCTTTTTTTCTTTTTTACTTATTTCATTATGACATTCATTTTTACTATTAATATTACTACTAATAGTATTAGTCATTGTAAAATTCAGAATATCAGGATTTTTATTTAATGAAATTGTATTAATATACTTACTTGTCATTGAATTATTTATTGATGATTCATTTATTAATTGCTTATTTTTATCTTCTTCTTCTTCTTCTTCTTCATCTTCTTCTTCTTCACTTTCGTTGTTTTTAGTTTCTTCTTTTTTTCCTAATGAATCATATTGTAAATTATTTTTAATAGCATATGATTTACTAAAACTTTCTGTTTGATTTATATTATTTGAAAATATATTTATTATATTTTCCATTTCTTTTTCTTCTTTTTTTATTTTTTCTCTTTTTTTCTTTTTTTCTTTTTCTATCTTTTCATAACTTTCTTCTATTGAATTATTTTTTTCTTTTTCTTCTTCTTTTTTCCTTTCTAATAATTTTTGTTTACGTTCTTGACAAAATTTAATTTTTTTATATATAAAGTTATTTTGATTAATATGTTTTTTTTCTTCATTTTCTTCATTTTTAATTTTTTTTTCAAAAAATGGTTTTATTATTTTTTTATTATTCTTTTTTTTATTATTATCATAATTATTCTTATTTCCAGTAGAATTTTTTTTTTCTTTTAAATTAATTTGTTTTTCAATTAATTGAGAAATTGCTTTATGTAAAATAGAAAAATTATCATCTTTCATAAAATCATTAACACACTCATTTAATTCTTTCATAGATTTATTTTTATTTATATATTGAATATTATTCTTTTGTTTATTATTTACAACAGAAAGTGATTTTTTTAAATATTCAATTTCTTTATTTTTTTTTTCTTCAATACTTAAATTATTATTATTTTCATTTTCATCATTCATTGAAATTGATTTTGAATTACTCCGTTCTTTATCATATTTTCTTTCATCATATATAAAATTTACATTATCTTTCTTTTTATTTTTTTTTTCATTTGATGGTTCATTTAAATTTTTATTTTTTTTTTTTTGACTTTCAATTATTTTTTTTTTATATGAAGGAAAATTTATTTCTTCTTCTTTTTCATTGTTTTCTTTTTTAGAATAATTTAAATTTTTACTTATATTTACTTTTGGAATTTTTTTTTTCTCCAAAGATGATTTTTTTATTATTTTTTTATTATATATTTTTTTTTCATTTTCTTTTTTATTAAACAATAAGATTCTATTTAATTCTTCTTTTTTAAAATCTTCTTTTGATTTATTTTTAATATTTGACATTGAATAAATTGAAGAATTTAAGGTTGTTAAATCATCTTCAATTTTATCTTCTTTTTTTTTATTTATAAAAATATTCGGATTAAAAGTTTTTTCTTCTTTTTTAATTTCTTTATTTTGTTTTACTTTATTTTTAACAATATCATATGGATCTACTTTAATATTATCATTAAATTTATAAAAATTTGGTTTTCTCATATTATAATATTTATCTTCAAGGTTATAATTTTTTCTCCTATTAATTTTTTTTCTTAAAGAATTATTTTTGTTTAATTTATTCAAAGAAAAATGTTGTGAAGATGACTTTTTGATTTTTTTATTATTTTCAACACTTCTATTTTTATTTTTAACTTGTTGAAAAATTTCAATTTTATTTTTCCCAAATTTGAATAATTTAAATTATTATTAAAAGCATTAGTATAATTAATAAATGATTTATTTTCATTTGAAATAGTTTGAGTATTTAATCTTTTTTTAAAATTAAATAAAATTAATTCACTAGCACTTTTTTTTTCAAATTTATTTCTTGATTTCATATTATTAAAAGGAGAATATAAATATTTATATTCTCCTTGAAAACAAACTTTTATATTATCTATATTTTCATTATTATTATTATCATTATTCAATTGTTTATCATTTGAATTTATTGAATTTTCAGAATTTGATTCATTATCACTTATTGAAGGTATATTTTTTTCAATTATTTTTTTATAACTTTGATGAAAAGATGATTTTTGAAAAAAAGAAAAAGTTTTCTGAGTTTTAGATTTTTTTGAATTTCTTTGACTATTTAATTCTTGTAATTGAATTAATTCTTTTGCTTCTTCTTTGATCTTATCATTTTTATTATTCAATTCTGTAAAAATATAATTTAAAATCAAAACTGGATTTTTAAAAATAAAATCTTGATCTGGATTATTTACAAAAACATCTTTATATAAAGAAACTAAATAATCTTCATTTAAATTTAAATAATTCTTTAAATCTTTATTATCTTTTTCTTTTTCTTCAAGACATTTAGCAAATTTTTTTTTAAATTCAATATAACTTAAGTTTTTTTTTCTTCCTTTAGAAAATAAAGAATTTTCTTTTTCAAAATTTTCATCATTTTTTTGAATTTGACTAGTTGAATATGAATTTCTAAATTTATATAATGATTTTCTAGCTTCTTTAATTTCTTGATCTTCTCTTTTTAAATAATCTAATTTTTTAGAACATTCAATAGCTAACATATTTTTTATTTTTTCCGATTTTAAATATTTAGATAAACCAAACAAACAAGAATTTTGATTATAATTATACAATTCATCTCTCCATTTTTCATTTTGAAAACAATAAAAAACTTCTTTAAGTAAAAAATTACTTTTTAACTTTTCAATAATTTTAACAAATTCTTCAGAATAAATAGGATGATAATTAATATTAAAAGGTTCAATTTCACCTAAAGAATCTCTTAATATAATTTCTCTTTTTAAAAAATCTGATTTTATATTATTTATTTCATTTTGTTGTTGTCTTGATAAAGAATCATATAATTCAAATTTAATTTTAATATCTTCATCATATTTTTCTGCATTTTCTTTTTTAACATCAACAGTATTTTTCTGTGATTGTTCATAATTATTATATGATAATGATCTTTCATGATGAAAATCTTCTTTTGATGAAACTTGCTTTGATGGATTATCATGATGTATTTTATTTAATATATTTACAGGTAAATTGAATATAAAATGTAATACTTTTATATATTCTTTTAAATTTTGTTCTGAACTTATTTTCTCTTTGTCTTCTTCTTCTAAAGCATATTTTATTAATTGCTTCTTATCATAATTTTTGTTTGTTTTTTTTAATTGTAATCTTGTTTTTGTTATAAAAGAATATTCATATAAATCTATTATATAATTTAAATATATATTTAATTTAATGCTTTTTATTTCATTTTCTTTCATTTTTATTTTTTTTCTTTCATTAATTGAAGTTTGAATTAAAACATAAGATTTAAATAACATTCTTTGATTTAAATAAGCAAGAGCTAAACTATCTAAAACAATTAATAAATTTTTAGTAGATAAATTATTATCAATAATTAATTTATAGCAAATTTCTAAATTATGAATTCCATTTTTAAAATCTTCAATTGCATATTGTAATAAACCTAAATTATATTGTGTTAAAACTCTTAATTTATTATCAGTTTTATCATTAAATGAGTCTACCATTCTTGATAATAAATGTACTGTTTGAGAAACTTTTCCTATTATAACTAAATAATATGATATACTAAAATTACAATATGGAGGAATATTTTTAGTTAAATGATTCTCATTAAAACGATCATCAAATATTAATGCTATATCTACTAAAGTTTCTTTCACATCTATAGATGAATTTATTTTTATTTTAAATTTAACTGGAAGAGATAATATATATAAATGCTTTATTATGTAATTATCTCCTAAATCTATTTCATCATTATTATTGTAAAATGAATCAAAATCAAAAAATAATTTATCTTGAATAAAAGAAAAATAATTATAATTATTTACTAATTTTCTTTTTATTCTATCGTATTTTAATGTTAATAATCTACGATTATTTTTTGGAGTTAATTTTGGAATTAAGTCATTTTTTATTATTTTTAAATAACAATCTGTTAAATTATATAATCCACTTTTTAAAGTAAATTTACATTTAAGGAAATATAATTGGAAATAAAAAAATAAACTTTCTTGAAAAAACAAACTTTTTTCAACTCTTTGTCTAACCATATCATTAAAATAAACAATATTATTATAAGTATATTCTTCTAAATTTTTTTTAAATCCAAAATTTTCTAAAATATCAATCATAACAACAATAAATTGAATGAAAAAATGATAATCTTTAAAAGAGAAAATTCTAGAGAAAATAAAATTTAGAATTTTACTTAAAAGTTTAATTAATTCATTATATAAAATAATATATTTTTCTTCTTTGTTTGCAATTTTAATAATATCATTTCTTCTAAAAAATTGAATAAATTGACATTCAAAAAAATGAAAAGTAATATAATCATATTGAAAATGTTCATTACAACAATAAAATTTACAATTACATTCAGGACATCTTATATTAGTTTCTTTACCACAAATTTCACAATTTCCAAAAATATTATTTTTATTATAAAAATCAAATTCTTCTTCATATATTATTTTATTGTCTTTTGTTTTAATAAAATTTATTTTTTTTTTATATTCTTCCCAAATATCTTCTGGATAATAATCAAAAATTGGGTAATTTAAATTTATGGGTGTTTCATATATTTTAAATTTTTGATAATCAAAATTATAAAATTGTTGAAATCTTTGATTGAAAATAATTTTAAATAATTTATTAGAAGTTAATAAAAATAAAGAAGCAATACCTTCAAATTTTAAAAATAAATTTAAATTTTCTTCATAGAATTCATATGAAAAAGCAGATTTTTTAGTAATTGGATCATAAATATAAATTTTATTTTTTCCTGCTAATATTAAATTTCTATTAGAAAAAGCGCAAATTGTATTTTGTTTAAAAATATATTTATCTGGAAAATCATAATTATCCCAATCTTTAAAATCAATATGAATTTCTGATTGTTCTGGTTTAATATTATTTAAAATAAATATTTTCTTTTTTATTTCTTCTGGTTTATCATTAAAATAAAAGTTTTTTGTTATCACCACTCCATCTTCAAAAAATAAAATAAAACTACATAATTTATTTATATTTATATGAAGAAAAATTTTAAGTGATTGTGCTATTTGCTTTTTTCCTTGTTCTATTCCTACTTTATTTGCCCAAATTTTTTTATTTATATTTTCTTCACATTTAAATTCTTTGCACTTAGTATATTTTTTAAAAAATTGATGTAAAGTTAAATTATCATAATCAGTAATTATTTGAAAAATTCTTTGAGAAGAACAAAAACAAATAATAAAAAACCATTTTTTTTCATTTTCTAAATTATGTGAAATTTTAGATATTTTTAATCCAATTGGTTTCGCATTTCCTAAATCAAAATCCATCATATATAAAGTAAAATCTTTATTTTCTAAAGTTCCTTTTTTAATCTTTAAATATTTATATGAAAATGTTGCTCCTTTTTTTTCTTGATTTGTAATTGATATAAATACATATGTTCTTATAATTATTTGATTATTTTCTAAAAATATTTCATCAAATGTATCAAAAATATTATATAATGTTTCATATTGTTCATTTGTTTTTTCAAATATTGTTGTATAATTTCCATTTGTAAAATCTAATAATATTATCCTATTATCAATATCATTTATTAATAAATAATAATCCGATGCTAAAAATATTTTAGTTACAATTTTATTTGAATCATAAATTGACATATCATTAATTTTTGGTAAGGGAAATTCAATAATTTGAATTAATGTCAAATTAATATTTTCACTTCTATAATCAATTTCATTTTTATAAATAAAAATATTATAATTCTTTTTTATTTTATTTAAATATAATTGAGCAGTATATTTAGAGTTAAAATTAGATGATAATAATTCTAATTCAGAAGTAATTTTAGTATTATAACTCATTGTAGAAACAGCAAAAAAACTTGTATCAATTTCTGAAGAATTTTCTCCTCTATAATAATATTTATATTCTCCTGGAGCTCTTACATTTGAAGTTATATTTATTGAATTTAAAATATTATTTTCTTCACTTTCTTCATAATTCATTATTGACATTTTTTTTATTCATTAAATTAAATTCAAATATTATTTAATTTTTTTAATTGTTTAAATTAAAAGTTTTTAAAAAACTATATTTAACTTCTTCTTTTAAATATTTAAGATTAACTTTCAATATATGTTTTAAGTAAATTTCCAATTATCATTAATGGATTTCCTTTTCTTCCTCCTAATAAAGGTAATAAAATTTTAATTTTTTCTAAGTAAATTTTTAAAGCATCTTTATCATATTTTAATCTAACAATAGCAAATCTTCCAAACATATCAAATTTATCAATAGGAGTATTACTTTTATTAATAATGTAACACAATAAACTTTCTTCATCTAAAATTTGAATATCTTCTTTACTAATTTTAATATTTTGGGATTTAAATTCATGATAAATTTCATCAATTAATTCAAAATTAGTATATCTTTCATTATCTAAACCATAAAAGCAAATATGGAAATTAAAAGATTTACTATAAATTGCATTTTTGTTATTTTCATTTAAACTTTGAGTATTAATACATTCTAATAAATCTTCATTAACTTCAAGATAAACTTTAGGGTAACTTTCATGATAATTTCCTTTTGTAAAATCATATTCTAAGTAATAATCTCCTTTTTCATCAAATCCTTCTTCAGTATTAAAATAATCGAAATTTTTTACAATAGGTTGTTCAATTTGATAAGTATAAATTTTATACATTTTATCATTTATTTTTAAAGGTTGTTCTCTTTTGTAACTTGGATTATCCATTATAATAGTAAATTCTTTATTCATATCTAACATTGCTCTAGTTATATCTGTATTTGATATTGGTCTAAACCAAGTAAAATCTCCATTTCTTAAATTATTTAATAATATTATTTTTATATTTGCTTTTCTTAAATTGTAATTTTGAAAATATAAATTTATACTTTCATTATTATTTGAAAATGTATTTAAATATTCAGTATATTTTGAGATCTTATTTATATTTGAATTTAATGTTTCTTTTATTATACTTTTCTTTTCTCTTTTACATGGACATTCTCCTATTTTTTTTTCTATTAATTTTTTAATTAAATTATTATTTGCATTATTACAACAATCACAACATAAATCAAAATAACAATTTGGATTTTTAACATTAATACAATTAATACACAAATTTTGATAAGATATACTTTTATTACGTAATAAGGGGAAAAATTTTAAATGATTTAATTTATGAATAATAATAGCTTCAAAATAAGGTTGGTTTAAATAAAATTTTTCAAGAAGATTTTTATCTTGGAAAGTAACAATATAATATTCATATGACATTGATTCATTAGATAAAACATTTTGGCAATTATAAATTTTAAACTGAGAAGAATTAATATTTAGAAAAGATTCAATAAATTCAGAAAATTTTTTATTTCTTTCTCCTTTTGAAGGAATAGTTTTATAATTTTTAACAATACTAGAAATAGGAACAACTAACAAACAAGATGATAAAATTAAATTAGAGTCAATTTTATTTATTATATCAGTTATATTTTCCATTAAAGGTTGAATGGAAATATCATATTTTGAATTTTTAATTATTTCTGTTCTACTATTATAAATTAATTTTGCTTCTTCATAAGATTCACATTGAAGATAAACAAATTGAATTTTCTCAAGTGAAGTTTTATAAAGAATTTCTATATTATCCCAATTTATTTTATATGTTTTATTTGATGAAAATATTTTTTTTAAAATATTTTTATTAATTGTATTTTTTCTAATTAAAATTCTGATTGTTTTACTTCTATCAAATGATTTTTCTATTTGCTCAAATGAAAGAAGATAATTCATTTTATCACGATAATAATTAACAAAATCATCATGAATAACACAAAAATTTTTATTTGGAGAAATTTCACAACATTTTTTACACATGTTATTTTCACAATAAAAAGAAGCAATATTAGGACATAAAGAAAAAAAATTGTGACAATCTGTTATTCCATGTAAATCAAAATTATCTTCACACAAATAATACATATCCATTAATTTTTGTTTTAAAATTAAAATTTTTTCACTTTCAGAACAGAAATATTTATTACTTGATAAAGAAAATAAATTAGAAAATAATTTTATTAAATCATCATTTAAAATTTCAATATCAGAAGGTATGAAAGGAAAATAAATAATTGCATTAGTTAAATTATTTTCAGAACGTTCTTTTAATAAATTTATAAAAAGCATTTGTCGATCACTTATTTTTGTAAGAGAATTATATATTTCATTATATGAAATATCTTTTCTCATTTGATTTATTTCTGGAATTTCAATATATATTGCAAGGGAATTATTTATATTTTCACTTATGAAATTTTCATTCAAACCAAATTTTTTTTCAAATAAATCTTGATTGTAATATTTATGTATATCTTTTAGATTTGGAATTTGGATTTCTTTGTGGAATAAATTCAATGATATTTCATGCTGTAAATTTTCTCTTTTTCCAAAAATTTCTGAATTTAATGCATATGATAATGCTCTTACTCTATAATAAGGTGATTTTACTGATAAATAAAATTCTTTTGTTTCTTGAGCATTTAATTTGTGTTCTTCATTGTAGTATTCACTTCTTAGTAATTTATAATTCATATTTGATCAATTTTATTTTTAAATATTTGTTTCTTATTAAATATTAATTTTTTATTTTTTATTTTTTTTAATTTTTTTGTTTCACAAAAATAAAAAGGATTAAATCATAAACAATGTATTAAATTTAATAATAACTTAAATGTCAAAAACAATATTTCCAAGATTGAATAAATCATTAGAGCATCAAATAGAAAAAACAATGGCAAATACTCCATTAAATATAAAAAAACAATTTAAATTAGCTTTAACTCCACATAAATTTGAAACTGAAGTTTATATTCCAAAAAATTTAAAATTAAATAAAACAGAATATGCGAAAAAAAATTATTTTATAAATAAAATAATATCATTTGATACATTATATAAACCAGAAAAAGAAAGAAGATTAAAAATAAAGAAAGAAACAGATGTTTTTTCTCAACAATATAAACCAATAAATGATGATAAATTTAATAAAAAAGATAATTATGTTAAAAAAGTAGAAGAAAATTATAAAATAAAAGGATATGACATGAATGATTTAAGTTATTCAAGAAAAGATAATATATTTGCTCCTTCAATATTATTTAAAGACTCAGATCATGATTTAAGATTAACTTGTAAAATAGAACCAAGTAAAAATATTATTAGAGATAATAATTATTTATCAAAAGTTGAAGATTCAATTACTAATATTAAAAAAAATAAATCTGGTCATATTGAAGATGAAGAAGACAAAAAAAGATTTCGACCAAAAAGATTTTCTATTTTAAGCGATGATTATATTAATGCTATTATTAATGTAAGAAATAAAATTAAAGAAGAAATTCAATATAATAAAATGTCTTTAAAACAAATGAAAAAATTAAATAGAAATTTACGTAAGGAAATAAAACAAATAAATTTAAGTTTACATGATGCAAATGAAGAAAATAAGAAAATGAAAGAAAAAAGAAATAATGAAAATGCATTTTTAATATCAAACAGATTAAATAAAGATAAAAAGAAAAATAATGATAATCATTTGAATATTAATGGTAAAGAAGATGATAAAATAATGATAATAGATAACAATAGAAGATTTAAAAGAAATGAAAAAAGAAATAAAGATTTATCAAATACAGAATTAATGAGAAAAGAAATTTTTGAAAAGAAAAAAAATGAAAGATTAGAAACAGTATATAATGAAATATTAAGAACCAATTTTATTTTAAGTGAAAAAGAAGCAGAAAATTATATAAATTTATATACAAATAGAAAAGTCCCTTATACTGATTATAAAATAGGAAGTAATCTTCATGGAATTTTTCAAGAATTTCAAAAGAGAAGTAGAGAAATTGATTTACCTGAAAAGGCTAAATTAATTAATCATACTAAAAGAGATATTTATAATCAAACTTACTCTGGTAACATTGATTATGAAGGAAAAGCTTATGATCTTTTACAAAGAAATTTATATGATGTTGAACAGTTAAATGAAGAAGAAAATAAAATTAGTAATTTACCTTTTGATTATAGTTATGATATTTTAAATGGACAATGAGTGTTTTTATTTACTTTTCAAATAATTTATTTATAATTTAATTATTTATTTATTTTTTATTTTTTGAATTGTAAAAATTAACTTTTTTATTTTTTTAAAAAAAAACAAAAGAAAACAAATTAATTATTATAAAATTATACAAACATAACATTAAAACTTTTTTTATTCCAACTAAAATAATTATCACAATCATATCTTCCAGGTCCAATACTATAATTTTGAGATTTAAGTAAATTATTTCTATCAGAAGTAGAATTAAAAGGAAATTTATTTAAATTATTATTTTCTTTTATAAAAGAAGGTATATCATATTTTCCAGGACCTAAATTAACAGAATTAATTAATTTTTCATTTTTAAATCTTTTTTCCATAGAAGAAAAAGGAGCAATTTTATTTTGATATTTATTTATTTTTGATTCAATATTATTTTGTAAATTATTTAAAAATTTATCATTTTGATAATAATTAAAATCTGGTTTTTGTTCTTCTTCTCCTAACATATTTTTTTTTATTGATTCATTTAAATTAACAAAATATGATTTATGAATATATTTATTTTTAAGATTTTTTTCATTGAATTGATCTGGTAATGAATAAGCACCAGGACCAGGAAATGATTTTTTTATTTCATCGTTTTTATTTATTCTTTCTCTTCTTTCACAAGAAAATCCTTGAAAATTACTAAAAGATTTTTTTATCATTGAATTTTCTATATTATATGTTCCAGGACCAATATAAGGATTTTTTTTATAAAATAAATTTTGTTCTACTGCTTTTTTAATTTTATCATTTATTCTATAATTCATTTGAGATTTGCATTTATTTAATTTTTTATTATCATTTTTTTTATAATCATTTTGAAAATAATAACAAGGACCTACATTATTTATTTGATCTTGACTAATATATGATAAATTATTTCTTTCAGATGAACTTCCAAAAAATTGGAATTTTTCTGGTTTATAATGATATCTTAATAAATTAAAATTTATTGGATATTTTCTTTTATTTTCTAATTCTTCATATAAATCTTCTTTTTCTTTTTGCATATCTTCTTCTTTTTTTTTATCCTTTTTAATAATTTTTGAATTTTGTCTAAATAATTTATTTCTATATTCTAAAAATTTTTCTCGATAATTCAATTTATTTTTTTTAGTTTTAGAATTATTTTTTTGAAAATGAATAGAAGAAACATCAGTATCAACTTTACTATTAATAGAATTGTTATCATCATTATTTAAATTAAGAAAAGATAATATATCATCTTTAGTTGATTTTTGATAATTATCATCATTATTATTAATTTTAAGAATTCTTTCACTCATTCTTCCCCAATCAACAATTTGATTATTTTCTTTATAAAAAATATGATCATATCTTCCAGGACCAACACTAT
>JAEEGI010021492.1_pt1 | contig 12821 bp, 13 predicted proteins | sample 8958751 | NCBI WGS metagenome assembly JAEEGI01 (sample SAMN16246545, study PRJNA631951) | gut metagenome | biome: gut microbiome; feature: rumen; material: KS-attached | host: Bos | place: Iran: Karaj | collected 2018-10 | reverse complement strand
AGGCAGACGGGGGAAGTGGGCGAAGAAGGTTTCGGCTTTGGCCTTGTCCCGGATGCCCAGGTACTTCACCACCTCGTCGAACTGCTCCTGGCCGGGGACACATTCCACGTTGCCGAAGCCGATCAGGGGGTTCCAGCACCAGTGGTCCTGGGTGGTGAGGCCGATGGTCATGCCTTTCATGCGGGCATAGGAAAAGGCCTGGCAGAGGGCCATGTGCTTTTTCATGTCCCGCAGGGGGAAGGTGGTGCCCTGAGGGGCGTCCGCCGCCTTCTCCAGGAACTTGACGCCGATGGGCATGCTGCGGAGCTTGTAGGCCTCCTCAAACTGTTTCGCTTTTTCGTTGATGGTCGCAATATCCATGTTTCCGTCCTCCACTATCTGAATTTTATATAACTGCTCATTCCATCCCCATGGATTCCAGGGGGATGCCGTATTTGTCCTTCAGGGCCTGCATGGCTTCCCTGTCCTGCAGCCGGGCGGGGTCGTAGGTGCGGACGGATTCATAGTCCTGCAGGAAGGCGAACCACCGGGTCTGCCCGCCCATGTCGTAGACCTCCGCGTCCTCCAGGGCCGTCAGGGTGAAGGGGGCCAGCTTGGGCACGTTCACCAGGCAGGCCTTCCCCGCGACGTATTCCTCACCGAAGACGGTGAGCTTCACTTTTCCGTTCCGCACATAATACTGCTCCCGGGTGGGGTGGTAGCCCCAGTGGAAGGTAAAGCCCGCTTTCATTTCCGCCAGGGTACATTCCGTCACGCCGCCGTTTTCCCAGCGGGGGACCAGGATCTTGGCGGTCATGCCGTCGAAAGCGTAGGAAGCCAGAGGCCGGGCGGGGTTGCGCACAGCCCCCATCTCCTCGGGGGGCACGTCCCGGAAAACCGGCTGCTCGCACTTGAGGAAATCCCTCGCGCCCCGGGCCTTCTGATAGGCCGGGTCGTCGGCGGCGGAGGGGATGCGCTGGGTGACGGCGGTGGACTGCCAGCCGTCCACGAAGGAATCCAGGTCATGGAAGAAGCCGCGCCACTTCACGTCCTCAAGGGAGGCCATGGAATGCATCTGCCCCGGCTGCAGGTGGACGAGGTCGCCGGTTTTGACGATGGTGCGCTTCCCGTCGGCATAGAGATACATGCTGCCGCTGTCCACAAAAAAGGTCTCATAGCCCAGGTTGTGGAGGTGGGCCATCCGGCTGGCCTCCTCGGGGGTGACGCCGGTGGGCATTTTGCACATGACGGTGTCCGTCACGTTGAACAGGCCGTGGGGGCCCTCGCCGTCCATGACGGGACTCATTTCCTCCTCCCGCTCGCCATTGGCATGGTAGCGGATCAGGGTGGGGATGCCGCTGCCTTCATGGTCGTCCAGGTCGATGACGTAGGGGATAGTGATGGGGATGTTTTCCATGCTCCTGCTCCTTTCCGCGCCCCGCAGGACGCGCCTCTGTTTTCTGTTTCCAGAATATCACAGAAACCGGGGGAAAGCAATCGGCGTATTGCAGGGTCCCGGGATCCCCTCGCTCACAGCGTGATGATCTCCGCGCGCAGGGGACCGTCACCCAGGCGGAGGAGGCCGTAGGAGGGGGGCCAGCCCCGTCCGACGCTGCCGGGATTGAAAAACTCCACCTTTCCTTCCTTCTCATGGAGCGCCCGGTGGGTATGGCCGAACAGCACCAGGTCGGCCTCCGCCTCCAGGGCGGTGAGGTACAGCCGTTCCAGGTCCTCCTTCACCCCCTGCCGGTGGCCGTGGACCAGGAGCAGGGTCGCGCCGCCCAGGGTCAGACGCAGCTTGTCCGGGCTGCCGGGCGCGTCGCAGTTGCCCCGCACCCCCTGCATGGGGATCTCCGGGAAGCGCAGGTGCAGCTTCACCATGTCGGAAAAGTGGTCCCCCAGGTGCAGCACCCGGTCGGGCCGCCAGCGGGCGGTGAGCTCCGCCATGGTTTCCACGTCTCCGTGGGAATCGGAAAAGACCAGGATGTTCATATCCAGGGACCTCTTTCATATACTCAGAATAGAATGCTTTGGCGGACGGAATCCATGATGGCCGCCGAAGGGAGGTGCTGAGGATGCGCAAGGAGGAAGAACAGGCTGCCGAACTGCTGACCTCCGGCAAGGTGGACCCTGCACAGCTGAAAAGGCTGGCGGAGAGCCGGGACGGGCAAAAGGTCCGGTCCCTGCTGGGGGATGAAAAGGCGCTGGCCCAGGCCGTGGAAAAGGGGGACGCCGCCGTGCTGCAGGGAGCCCTGCAGAAGCTGCTGGCGACCCCGGAAGGCCGCCGCCTCTTCCAGCAGCTGGGCGGCATGATGGGCAAGCGCTGATGGACGGCCTGGAGGAAAAGCTGGGGAGCCTCCTCAGCGACCCCACGGCCATGGAGAAGCTCAAGCAGCTGGCGGGGGCCCTGGCGGGCGGTATGCCCGACCCGGGCCCCGGCATGGGCCCCGGACCGGAAAGCGCCGGAGGCCTCTTCGGCGGGAGCGAGGGCAAGCTCACGGAGCTGCTGGGCAAGGTGATGGGGGCCTACGGCGCCCCCTCGGAGGCCACGCGGCTGGTGGCGGCTCTGGGACCCTGGCTGCAGCCGGAGCGGAGGGAGCGGTTGGAAAAAGCCCTGCGGGTGGCCCGTTTCGTCCGGGCGGCCCGGAGCGTGCTGCCGGAGCTGCTGCCGGGCACGGCCCGGCAGGGGCCCGGGTCCCCCGGCTTGGGAGGACAAGATGTATAACCGCTTTCTTCGCGCCCAGGCTTCGCCCCCGGAGCCGGGCGCACCGCCCCCGCCGCCTCCCCCGCCGAAGCCGGGAGGGCTGTCCCTGCCCGGGAAGCTGGAGACGGGGGATCTGATCCTGATCCTGATCCTGCTGCTGATCTGGCTGGAAAAAGAGGACGAAGAGATCCTGATCCTTCTCTCCGCCCTGGTAGTTATGAGTTTGTAGAGCCCTCCGGGAGCCGGAACACCTCGTCGTCCGGCGCGGCCAGGTCCGCCTGTTCGGCGGTCATGCGATAAACGATCCTGTCTCCCTCCCGCCGCTCGGCGGCTTCCAGGAGACCGGTCTCGGTGGAAACATAGTAGACCATCAGATAATCCGTCGTCTTTTCCCGGACGGCGGCCATGATGCGCCAGGTCCCGTAGAGATTCACGTATCCGGCGTCCTCGATCAGCGCCGGGTCCAGGGTCAGCAGATCCTCATAGCTGGGGATCATCTGCAGGATATCGGCGGAGGTCTTCCGCGCCGCCTCGTCCCGGAACACCTCCGGCCCGTCGCCGTACCAGATGCTCAGCTCCCCGTCCTCCAGAAGGAGGTTCTTTTCCTCCTCCCCGGCTTCCTGGGAAGTGATGCGGATGCGGGTGGCCTTGTTCTTCTGCCAGACCTGGACCATCCAGGACTGGCTGCCGCCCTCCCAATAGCTGCTCACCAGCAGACGGCGGCTGTAGCTGTCCGGGCGGGCCAGGGTGGAGACCACGGCCTGCACCGTTTCCGGCGTTACCTCCGCCAGAACGGCCCCGCCGCCGAACTCGCTGCCGCCGGAGGAGGTGGGCAGGGCAGTGGTGTCCGGCAGGATCACCGGCGCCGTGGCCGTGTCGAACCAGCCGAAGCGCAGGGCCAGCACCACCACGGCGGCGATCAGCACCAGGGCGGCCAGCACCGGGAGGATCCGCCGGGCTTTCATCGCTTTTCATCCTCTCCGGGAGGATGGGGAGGCTCCGCATGGCAGCTGTGGGCGTCCTCATGGTGACGGTGGCTTCCGGAATAGATGAAGGCGGCGATGGAGACGATGGCCATGAAGGCCAGGGCCACCACCAGGGCCTTCACCCGCCCGCTGGTAGCCAGCACCACTGCCGCCAGCCCGAAGACGGTGCTGATGCAGTAGAGGATGGCCACGGCCTGCTTCTGGCTGAGGCCCATGTCGATGAGGCGGTGGTGGACATGCCCCCGGTCCGCCTGCATGGGGCTCTGCCCGTGGGCCAGCCTGCGCAGGATGGCGAAAATGGTGTCGAACAGGGGCAGGGCCAGCACCAGGAAGGGCAGCAGGAAGGAAATGATGGCATAGGTCTTGAACATGCCGATGACGGACATGGTTGCCAGCACATAGCCCAGGAGCAGGGCCCCCGTGTCCCCGGCGAAGATCTTGGCCGGGTTGAGGTTATAGGGGATGAAGCCCACGCAGGCGCCGGCCAGCGCAGCCATGATGATGGCCACGTTGCCCTCGCTGACCAGCAGGGCGATCACCAGCATGGCGACGGAACCGATGCCGCTGACGCCCACGGCCAGCCCGTCCAGCCCGTCGATCAGGTTGACGGAATTGGTCACTAAAACGATCCAGATAACGGTGATGGGCACGCTGAGCCAGCCCAGGATCAGCCAGCCCTCGGAAAACAGGTTGGGATTGGTGAATACCTCGATCCGGATGCCGTGGCCCACGGCGATGCCAGCTGCGGCCAGCTGCAGGAGCAGCTTCGCCCACCATTTCAGGGGGGAGATGTCGTCGATGACCCCGGCGGTCACGATCACCACGCAGCCCAGCAGCATGCCCCGCGTCTGCACGTCGATCTGGGAGAAGATCAGGGTCGCCAGCAGGAAACCCAGGAACATGGCCAGGCCCCCCAGCCGGGGGATGGGATGGTCGTGCATCCGCCGCCCGTCCTTGGGCACGTCCATGGCCCCCACCTTCTGGGCGAAGATCTTCACCAGCGGCGTGGCGGCGAAGCTTACCACCAGTGCGGTCACCAGGGAGGCCAGAGCCGTCAGCAGCAGCCGGATATCAATGGGTGTCGTCATAATTACTCCATCTCGCAGAGCTCAGCGCTCCACGAAACCGACTTTCTTGTATACCTTCCGCAGGGTCCGGTTGGCGACGGAAGCGGCCCGCTCTGCGCCTTCCCGGTAGACGGAGGTCAGATAATCCTTGTTCTTCATCAGGTCCTCGGCCTTCTCCCGGATGGGCCGCAGCAGCTCCACCACGCTCTCGCCCACCGCCGTCTTGAAGTCGCCGTAGCCCTTGCCCTCGAACTGACGCTCGATCTCCTCAAAGCTGCAGCCCGTGGCGCAGGAATAGATCTGCATCAGGTTAGCCACGCCCGGCTTTGCGGCGGGGTCGTAGCGGACGCAGTTGACGGTGTCGGAATCGGTCTTGGCCCGCTTGAAGGAGCGGAGGATATCCTCCGGTTTCTCCATGAGGTAGATGCATCCGCCGGGGTCCTTGTCGGATTTGCTCATCTTGTTTTCGGGGGTGGTGAGGCTCATGATCCGGGCCCCGGTCTTGGGAATGAAGGGCTCCGGCAGGGTGAACACATCCCCGTAAACGCCGTTGAAGCGGATGGCGATGTCCCGGCAGAGCTCCACATGCTGCTTCTGGTCGTCCCCCACGGGCACAAGGTCCGTCTGGTACAGCAGGATATCCGCCGCCATGAGGGCGGGGTAGGTGAAGAGACCGGCGTTGATATTCTCCGCGTTTTTGGCGGACTTGTCCTTGAACTGGGTCATGCGGCTCAGCTCGCCGAACATGGTATAGCAGTCCAGTACCCAGCCCAGCTGGGCGTGGGCGGCCACATGGCTCTGGATGAAGAGGGTGTTCTTCTGGGGGTCCAGGCCGCAGGCGATATACTGGGCCAGCTGGCTCAGGGCCCGCCGCCGCAGGTCCGCCGGGTTCTGCCGCACGGTGATGGCATGCTCGTCCACGATGCAGTAGTAGCAGGTATAGGTGTCGCTGAGCTCCACCCAGTTGCGGATGGCGCCCATATAGGAACCCAGGGTCAGTTCGCCGCTGGGCTGGATGCCGCTGAAAATGACTTTCTTTTTTTCGTCCATGGTGTTTCCCTCGTTTCCGTGATTCGGAATTGTCGGCACTATTTACCGATTTTAGGAATCATACCACAACGGCACGGGAAATTCAACTGATTTCCGGCATGGAAAACCGGGCCGCAGGACGCGGCCCGGTTTCGGCACAAGTACTCAGTATTTCCCGTATTCCCGGACGGTGTCAAACATGGCGACCACATTTTCCTTCTTCACGTGGCTCAGGCCGGAGCCGGTCATAAAGATGAAGCCGCCGCCGGGGGCGCATACGTCCAGCAGCCGTTTGGCCTCGTCCCGCACCTTTTCCGGCGTACCGAACTGCAGGAGGTTGGTGTTGAAGCTGCCGGCGATGCAGGCGATATCCTTCAGCTTGGATTTGGCGATCTCCATGTTCACTTCCTCGAAGTGGTAGAACACCTTGCCGGGGGTCACCTCCGTGAGGCAGTCAAGCCGGGTGTTGTAGCGGCCCTCGCAGAAGATATAGGGCACCATGTCCGCCTTGATGATCTCCTCGATGATCATCTGCAGGTGTTTCCAGTAGTATTTGCGGTAATGCTCGTCGCCCATGAAGCCGTCGATGCCCTTGTGCAGAGCCATGAACACGTGCTTCCCCCTGGCCCCGGGCATCCTGCCCTGCATGCGGATCATTTCCAGCATGGGGCCGATGGCTTCCTCGATGTACCGTTCCACCTCTTCCGTGTGGTCATAGAGGTCCTGCAGGGAGAGAATGGTGCCCCGCAGCCCGTCGGAATAACTGTCGAAGGGTACGGCGGCGCCGCCCTGGCGGAAGACGGGGTAGCCCATCTCATAGACGGTCTTGTTCAGCCGGGCCGCATTTTTCCGGTATTCCCGGTTCAGCTCGTCCAGCTTCCACAGGTCCTCCAGCATGGCCTTGAACTCCGGCGTGGAGACCTGGGCGGCGAGGCCCCGGGCGCTGAGCCTGCCCCCCTGGAGGGCTTTGCACAGGGGCTCCAGCAGCTCCGAATTGCGGGGGGTCTGCTTGAACAGGGTCCAGCCCGTGCGGTCCCGGAAAAACTCGTCAAATTCGTCGTCCAGCAGGGTGGGGTATTCGATGAACTGCTGGATGGAGTTGACGTCGATGATATCCCCGGGCATGCCCGCCCAGCGCATGTTCTTGGGCCTTTCCAGCTCCAGCATGGGGCCCTCGCCAGCGTAGTTGGTGCCGGTGCCCAGGCCGCAGTCCGGGTCGAACTCCTCCAGATACTTCACGATGGACTTCTCCATCTTTTCCAGGGTGGTGTCGTAAATGACCTCCGCCACCGTGTACCCCGCGTTGAGCATGGGGAACAGGGCCGCCGAGGGCATCATGGGCACCCGGTCCGGCTCCTTCAGGGCGATGGCGGCCTGGACCCTGGCCGTTTTTTCATCGTAGCGTTTTTGTGCTTCCGGTGTCATCCTCTTTCCTCCGTTCCGTGAAATTTGTTTAATTCTACTATATGGGACGGAGGCAATCAAGAGGGATTGGGGCAATATTGCCAATCGATTCAGCGGACGATTCGCATTTTCTTCAGCAGATGGATGTATGCTCCCAACGAGACGACGGCGTCAAATGCATTTCCGATGCCGAACAGCAGCGCGATCCCGGTCAGCGACGGCGTCCAGGCGCCGCACAGATAGAGAATGAATGCGGCGCCGTAGTAGATCGTATTTGTTGCGACTGACTCAAAGAGCATATACTGTGTTTTTCCCAAACCGTAGAACGTGGCGTCGAATACATTCTGAAAAGCGTACAGCACATAGAATCCAAGCAGAACCAATACCAGTTCAAACAGCTTGTTGACATCGGAAAACTGCAAAACATGTGTCATAAACGGCTTCCATAAAGGGATGCTTACACACCACGAACGCATACGACGCCGGTGATCGCGAAATACCCGAGAGTGTTCTCTCTGACACTATCTCTGTTTGCGGCAGTTTCCTCCTTGATGAGCTCACCTAACTGTAAGATCGGAAGGAGCAGCCAGCCCCAGATGAAATTGTTCGCGACCCAATAGGTGCCCTGTTCCCCCACGACGTTTACCATGCGCGCGACCATCAGCATATACGCTGCGTTGCGTACCAGAGATTCAAGACCGGAGATGCCGCCGACTTTCAGAAAGCCCTTGATCCAGCCAAAGTCCGGCGTTCCTTTTATGAACACATTGACGCCTTCTCTGCGTAGAAGCGCCAGGGAAACGGCGAGAAGGAGCAGATTGACAAGAATGTTTGAGTAACCGATCCCGTTGACACCGAGATTGAGCGATACGGGCAAAGAGGAAACAAGAAAGGTATCGAAAACCAATGAGAATACCAGACGAAAGCCGGTGAGGATATAGATATAGCGGCTTCGGTTGAGCGACACCAACGCCACCAACGCGAACTGGGAGAGAATAGAAAAGATATTTGCCATACTCTCGATGCGAATGTATGTCGTCGAAGCGGCGATAATGCTCGGGTCTGCCGCCATGAACGCCAGCAGCGGTGCCGCAAATATGGAGATGACCGCCGACAAAACCGCATATACGATACCGGACACGAGCATGCCCGTACGTACGCAGTTTGAAAAGGCCTTTCTGTCCTGTTTTACTTTTCCGATAAAGAAGAACAGCGGAAGGATTAAGGCTTCACTGATCACTTCATACAGCAGATTGACCCAGGACAGCTGCCCGGCGATCGAAAACGACCAGTCTCCCGGAAACTGCCCGAGAAAGAACACTCGAACGGTGGTGTATATGGTCGGACACAAGCCGAGGACGATCAGGGAAAGGAAAAGCCTCAGGTCGATATTGGATAGGGATTGTTTCAATTTGCCCATGGTGATTCTCCAAAGCACGACGTTACGTTTTCACTCAGATACAACCGCATTATAACATAGGTTTCAGCGGCTTCAAGACGAGGATATAACGGATGAAATCGCGCCTTTGAGCGTAAAGGCCAATTGCCGACGCTTTTCAAACGAAGTGAGAAAGTATATTGGAGGGTTGCGGGGAAAGGGGTGCAAAGGCGGGGAAAGTGTGGTATGATGCTGTCCGCTGCCCCCGACGGGGCAAATCCCATGAAACGCAGGAGCCTCGATGAAACGACCCGACCTCTCCCTCACCGGCACGGTGTTCCGCCTGGCGGGGCCTACCATGCTGGAACAGCTCATGCAGACTGCCGTGCAGTATGTGGACACCGCCATGGTGGGCGCCCTGGGCACGGCGGCCACTGCCGCCGTGGGCTCCACCACCACCGTCAACTGGCTCATCGGCTCCTCCATGGGCGCCATGGGGGTGGGCTTCCTTGCCATGATCTCCCAGGCCCGGGGCGCGGGGGACATAGACAGAGCCCGGCGGGCCTCCGCCCAGGCGGTGCTGATGATGCTCCTCATCGGGCTCCTGTTCACGGCGCTGCCCCTGGCCCTGGCGAAATACGTGCCCGGCTGGATGCAGCTGGAGAGCGCCATCCGCCCCCTGGCCACCCGCTATTTTTTCATCATCTATCTCCCCACCGTCTTCCGGGCGGCGGCCACCCTCTCCGGCACGCTCCTCCGGGCGGCGGGGGACAGCCGCACCCCCATGGCGGCGGGCATCCTGATGAACCTGGTGAACGTGGTCCTGAATTTCCTTCTGATTTTCCCCCGGCGGGAGATCTCTCTCTTCGGCCTGCGCATCCCCCTGTGGGGGGCGGGCCTGGGGGTGGTGGGGGCCGCCGTCGCCACGGCTTTGAGCTTCGTGCTGGGGGGCATGGCGCTCCTCCGGGCCCTGTGGCGGCATAAGGAGATCTCTCCCCGGGGTTATCCCCTGAAGCCGGACAAGACGGTGCTGCTGCCCTGCCTGAGGATCGCGGTGCCGGCGGTGCTGCAGCGCTTCGCCACCTCCCTGGGCTATGTCTTTTTCGCCAGCATGATCAACTCCCTGGGGGAGGTGGCCACCGCCGCCCACACCGTCGCCAACACGGTGGAGTCCGCCTTCTACGTTCCCGGCTACGGCATGATGACCGCCGCCGCTACCCTGACGGGGGAGTGCATCGGGGCCAGGGACCGGGAGCGGCTGAGGAAGATCAGCACCGCCGTCCTGGTGCTGGAAACGGGGCTGATGGTCCTCTCCGGCGCTCTGCTCTTCGCCTTTGCCCCCGCCATGGCCTCCCTGTTCAGCCGGGACGAACGGGTGGTGGGCCTGGCGGCCACGGTGCTGCGGATGGTGGCCCTCTCCGAGCCCTTCTACGGCGTCACCATCGTCCTGGAGGGGAGCCTCCAGGGGGCGGGGAACACCCGCATGCCCTTCGTTTTCAATGTGATCGGCATGTGGGGGGTGCGGATCGTGGGCACCTTCCTGCTGGTGACGGTGATGGGCAAGGGCCTGGCCGCCGCCTGGGGGGCTATGATCGCCCACAATCTGCTGCTCTTTGTCCTCTATGTCTTCTACCGGCGCTATGGGCGGTGGAACGCGATGCTGAGAGAATAATGGAAACGCCCCGGCCTGATGGGCCGGGGCGTTCGTCGCTTCCCCGGGGAAGCGCCCTCCGGGGAAGTGCGTAGTTTCCTTAAAACGCACCGCGACGGCGGATGCGCGCCGGAGCGCCCGCCCCGGAAAGGGCAGGTATCCCCGCATTTATTGGTCTTTCTCCCGGAGAAGCAACGCTGCGTTGACGACTACGAAGACCGAGCCGCAATTGTGCCATAAGGCTCCCGTCACGGGATTCAGAATACCGGACGCAGACAGCACGACCGCGGTCAGGTTAATGATCAGAGAGGCGATGATATTCACGCGGACTTTTTTCATGACCTTCTGCATCAGCCTGAAGAGATACGGCAGGCGTTTGATCTCGTCGCTCACCAGCACCGCGTCTGCAGATTCGATGGCGATATCGGAGCCGATGCCGCCCATGGCGATCCCGGCATCCGCGCCTGTCAGGGCCAGGGCATCGTTTACGCCGTCGCCGATCATGCAGATGGGCTCCGCGCCTCCCGCATATTCCTTTATGACCTTCATTTTCTCTTCAGGGAGAAGATTTGCCCGAACATCGCGGATCCCGACCGTTTCGGCAATGGCCCTTGCCGCCTGTTCGTTGTCGCCGGTGAGAAGCATGGGCGCGATCCCGACGGCCTTCAGTTTTTCCAGCGTCTCCCCGGCGTCTTCGCGCAGGGTATCCCGGAGGGCGATACAGCCGATGAGCGCATCGTCCGCAGCAATGTAAACGATGGTGGAGCCTTTGCCGAGCTCCTCTCTGCAGGCCTCTAAACCCTCGGAAACGTCGATCCCCAGGGAACGCATGAGGTCTTCTTTCCCGGCAATGATCCTCTTTCCCTCTGCGAGGGCGGAGACGCCCTGTCCCGCGATCACCCGGAAGTCGTCCACCTCCCCGGTTTTCCCGCCGGCCTGTCGGTAAGCGGCCAGGATAGCCTTTCCCAGGGGGTGTTCGGACTTCTGCTCCGTCAGCGCGGCCAGGCGCAGGATATCTGCGTCGGAATACTGCGGTGAAATGCTGACCGCCGCGACGGCCCGGGGCTTTCCGTGGGTAAGCGTACCGGTTTTGTCAAAGGCGACCCTGCGGATTCTTGAAAGGCGCTCCAGGGCGTCGCCGGACCGTACGATGATGCCGTATTTTGCCGCGTTGCCGATACCGGCCAGCACCGCCGTAGGCGTGGCCAGGATAAAAGCGCAGGGGCAGAAAACCACGAGCACGGTCACCGCCCTCAGGAAATTCCCGGTAAAGATCCAGGTAAGCACGGCGCAGGCCAGGGCGATCACGACCAGCCAGGTCGCCCAACGGTCCGCAGCGGTCACGATCGGCGCCTTGTTCTCCTCCGCCTCCTTTGCCAGACGGACCATCCGCTGAAGGGAGCTGTCTTCGCTGCGCGCGTCCGCACGCATGGTAAAGGTCCCATATTGGTTGACCGTTCCGCTGGAAACCGTATCGCCGGCTTTTTTGTCCACCGGAATGCTTTCGCCGGTCATGACGGCCTGATCGATGGAGGTCTCCCCAGAGAGGATCGTCCCGTCCACGGGGATCGTTTCCCCGGCGAGGATGCTGAGAATGTCGCCTTCCACGACCTCCTCTGCGGGGATCTCCGCCGTCGTGCCGTCCCGGACGACACGCGCGGTCCGGGGCGTCATATCGATCAGCTTCTCGATCCCTTCGCGGGCTTTCCCGGAAGTATAGTCTTCCAGAAGGGATCCGATCTGCATGATCAGCGCCACCTCTCCCGCCGCGAAGAACTCGCCCGTGGCAGCCGCCGCGATGAGCGCCAGGGAAACCAGCAGGTCCGCTTTGATGTCATGCTCAAAAACGACGCCCTTGAATGCACCCACGAGGATCGGGATGCCGCAGAGGACGATCGCCGCCCAGGCGACGTCAAAAGGAAGGAGGCCTTTCAGGACCCCCGTGATGCTGAGTACCAGGGAAACGGCAGATATTACCGCACATACCAGGGTCTTCTTCGGTTCGTTCTCCAGCCAGCCGGTCATTATACTTCCTCCTTGACACAGAGCTACGTATGCGTATATCATATTCGTTACGGAATACTCTGTTCGGAATCAGTATAAGCAGGGCTCTTTTCCCAGGCAAGAATCAGAAAATTAGAATCGTCCGCTACAGAACAAAACCGCAAAAGTGTTCGGGAGTCGGGAGTATGGATCGAAGACAAAGGAAAACCAGAGAAGCCATTTTCGGCGCTTTCACGGCGCTGCTGAAAAACGAACCCTACGCAAGGATCACCGTCCAGGAGATCATTGACCTGGCCGATATCGGGAGGACTACCTTTTACGCCCATTTTGAAGCAAAGGACGACCTTCTCAGTTCCCTCTGCACCGAGATTTTTGACCATGTGTTTTCGGAAGATCTGAAAAAGGAGAAGACCCATGATTTCTCGGATCATCGTGATACTCGGGCGATGATCACCCATGTCCTTTATCATCTTCAGGAGCACATGGACTATCTTCCGGGTCTGGTGGCAGGGGAAAGCGGAGAAGTATTCATGTTTTTCTTCAGGCAGCATTTGAAGGAGCGCTTTTCCGCTATGGTTCCCGCGTCTGCTTATCAGGCCCCGTATGACTATGTGCTCCA
>JAEEGI010021491.1_pt1 | contig 12822 bp, 14 predicted proteins | sample 8958751 | NCBI WGS metagenome assembly JAEEGI01 (sample SAMN16246545, study PRJNA631951) | gut metagenome | biome: gut microbiome; feature: rumen; material: KS-attached | host: Bos | place: Iran: Karaj | collected 2018-10 | reverse complement strand
GAAGGGAGGTGTACATATCATAAGTCAAGGACGGACTTCACTTCCCTGAAACGCTCCTGCAACTTAGCAATTCTGTTGATCAAGTCATCGAACGGCAGTTTGTTGCCATAGATGAAGCTGTTGCACATTTGCTGGTAGTCTGCTTCCCATTCGTCGAGAACTTCTTCAGGCGGAACGATACGGATGACCGACGGATGATGCTTCTGGTAGTCCACGTATTTAAGCGCATAGTATTGCGAGCGGTGCTTCACAATTGCGGCATACAGTTCCCCATCCTGAAGGCCCTGTCTGCCGAACGGGGTGTCCATCAGTTTCTCCAAGTCATATAGGTGACGGCTCATACGGTGTGACCGAGGATGCTCTTTCTGGAATTCTTCGTTCAGAAGGAAGGCTTTTTCCAGAAAGGTTCTGGTAGGTACAACCGTGCGGATGTCACACGTGGTCTCGTCATCTTCCCCTGGGAAATGTTTGCATATCAATGAAGTGATATGCTTCAATTCCGTGGGTTCATTCATGGAAAGGCAGCTGATCTCGATTTTCACCTGAGGGGGAATGTATTCCACGGCATCTTCCAAGATGCTGTCGAAGTGAACTAAAAGCACGGTCGGGTCTTTGTCGCTGTCAACAGGCTTGGCTCCGTCTTTGGTCAGTACAGTTTCGACCTTTTCAATCGAGAAGTCCGTGATTCCCATCTGTCTCAATCTGCTGTCCAATTCTGGTGCCAAAGTGTCCATGATGTATTCACGTGACTTCTTGCGTAGTTTCTCGCGTTGGCTTTTGGTCGTCTTTTCTATGCCAAAGAACTGATGGTCGATGGCCAGGTCGATATCCTCGCTGAATCGCTCTATGAGCGTCCAGCCCTTGCTGAGCGAGGTCCCGCCTTTGAAGATGAGGTACTCGGAACAAGATGTTTGGAACAAAGCTTTCAGGATTGCCGTCACCCACCAGTCTTTCTCCACAGCTATGGGGTGGATGTGCTCCATTTCCTCTGTCCTTTGTATGAGGGCTCGCTTGTCTGCCCCGTTGTTCTTTTGCCAAATGCTCATTGGTCTTCTGTGTTTAGAATGGGTATAATGATCTTTTTCATCCAACCGGGGAGGAGTCTGATATCTCTTTTGACTGAAGCCTTGTCGGGTTCGTCATGAATCAGTTTTCTGATGATGGACATCTCCTCTTCCCCGACATTGTCTTTTCCAATGGATTTCAAGGCTTGCGCCAACAAGGCCATCATCTTGTTTTCAAAAGCAAAGTTCTTTGGCACACCTCTTTTAAAGGTGATTGTCCTTCCGTTGACATGGATCTCCCTGGCAGAACCTGAAGTGAGGAAGGTACGGGTCATCGGCACTTGCGTCGAAAGTCCGAGGATGTTTTCCGCAGTAGGCCCACTTGGGAGGATTTGGGCATTGTCCCTCCGGGCTATCGCCTCTGCAATTTTCGTGACGGAAGGATAGACCACCCCGAACCGACTCATTTCCGGTTTCAAGTATACGCCTCTTCCAATCCGGATGATTTCACCACGTTTCTCCAAAGTCGACAAGATGCGGCTCACGGCCTTGTCGTCACGTGTGTCCGAACAGTCTGAGACAAACAGGATGGTGCCCGGTGGTGCCTGGGTGGCTTTTATTGCTACCTCGTTCATGTCTTTTTTATATGTACTGATACTATATTTTTAAGTGAGATGAGTGCATTGATTATGGAAGACAAAGGTATGCATTTTTAATTGATTCTGTTAGTTATGCTTTATATATTTAACATTTATTAAGTGGATAATTTTGCAAAAGTTATCCACATTGTCCTATCTGGTCTATCATGCACTTCAATGTCTCCACTTCGTTTTGAGCCTACATCTTGTTTCTCAGCATCTCCAACAGCCTATCCATCTCGTCACTATTCAGTCCTTCGAGGAATGCTTGCATCTTGTCGTCGGACTTGGCCTTTTCCTGCTCAATTATGGCCAGATTGTCATTAACTTCATACTCTTGTTCATCAAACGCGAAGCACATGAGCCGAAACCGCTCTTTCAGGTCTATATGTGCATATCTCTCCACGGTGTCACTGCCATGCTTGATTTCGGTTCCAGATAGCAACTGTGAATGTAGTTGTCGGAAAAGGTTAGTAGATTCACGAATTTTGAAATACCCATTCTTTTGATATATTCTCTTGTCGTATCCAATCCTTTATCTTCAAGTGCTATTAACCCCATCAAACTGGTTGTAGTATATGCTTCTGCTGATGGTATCATCCACTTTCCCGCCTTAGTGCAATGAGTATAAAAAAAACCGTGTTTCTATCCTGTATGAGGCAGTAAAGTAAACTCGAAGGGGTCAAAGGCATCAATTCCCTTTTGTGTATCGGAAATCGATTGGTCTGTTCTACAAGGCAGCTTGTTCTCATGCAGTTTGTCCAAAATGTCGTTAAGCGCATCAGTGTTCTCCCCTGTAACATCCAGGTTGAAATAGATATGACAGTGGAAGGCCTCTTTGTCGTCGTGGCTCTTTATGTGCATTCTGCTCCCAACAACAGGTTCATGTCGACTGCTTTGGCTGCCAGATATACATCCTTATTCATGGTATTATGTTCCGTGAAACTAATCAGGAATAGTTCGCCGCAGTGATACTCCTTGATTTTCCACACAAGCGTTACAACATCATAGTATGGAATGCGGTTGTTTGCTTCGGGATAGGTGTGGATATGTATATCAATATATACAGGCTCAAAGTATTCGCCTCTTTCCTCTATTCGACACAACCTTTAAATTCATCTTCAAAGTAAGGGATGGCTCCATACTTCCCTTCCAGATAATTCTTCTCGTAGTTGCTGTCTGTTCTAGGTTTTGCTCCATTATCTAACGTGATACTCATCATTGGTGTCAGTTTCGTAGAATAATGCGTTTTTGCTGTCTTTTCTACAAATATCACCTGATCTCGCCTCAGCAATTTTTTTGACAGCATATTAGTATCGTGCGTGGTGAATATCAGCTGCGCACCGTGAGGGTTCGTCTCTGCACAATTGAAAAGTTGCACGATACGACGCGACAGCAGTGGATGCAGTTGCGCATCCAACTCGTCAACAAACAGCGATTTCCCCTGCCGAAGGGTGTCAATAATTGGACCCGCTAGATTAAACAGTTTCCTGGTGCCGTCCGACTCTCTTTCATCTATATCAAAATCCACCATCCCTACGACATCACCCTCTTCATTAATCTTACTATGTTTGGCGTATGCAACAATGGGAGGGTGCTCCTTTAGCGATGCCACAAGCTCTGCGGGTAGTCCCCTAGGTAGCGTCTTCTCGTCAATATACTCTTGCTCAGTTGTCACTTCACTAAATCCCACATCCATACCCCCGATAAAGTCTAGTATATCGTCCTTATAGTCTGCTCTGGTATGCAACATTTCCTTTGTGTAGCGAGAAAAGTCACTGTCCCTTAGGCCGGAAATCACATTTGGCTTTGTCCTGAACCATTCAATCACTCTTTTTGATATTTCACCACCTAATTGTGCTGCCAGCGAAATGAACAGCCTGTTATTATTCAAGGGGATAGTACCGTCTTTAATAGCCAGCCCCTCCTGATAGTTTTGTGGGTCTATCTCTATCGTGTCGAGAGTACGCCTCAGCAGTGTCTTCTGTGAACGCTTGGGAAATTTGGCTATCAGCCATTCTTCTTCTATCCGCTGCGCCGTGTAGCTGAAACCGTAGGTGAATTTATCCAGTCCGTCCAAAAACGACATCTCAAATCTTGTTGGTCTTGCCTTTTTGTCCGAAAGAAGAAAGGCATCATACGGGAGTCTCTCGTTATCGTTCAGCCGCACCGAATGAATAATCATACCTCGCATCCTTCCTATGGCTTTAAATACGTTAGACTTCCCACTGGAGTTAGCCCCAAAGAAGGCTTTGGCGTTCAGCACACGACTATTCACAACAGTGGTGTACCCTCTGTTACCCATATCCTTGATGCCTGTATCAGCCTCAAACGACAGTTTTATCTCCTCGTCTATTGAACGATAATTTTCTGCGATAAAGCTAGTAATCATAACTCAAATTTGTGATTATTGCTCAATTTTAGGTTACAAAAATACATATTTATTTTATAATAATCGCATATTTTGAGGAATTTTTCGGTTTTATGCCATTTTGTCAGGAAACAAAACGTCTATCCGACAGCAATAATTCCAATCGATAAAACGACGCTCAATTTTTGGTTTATACAAAATATTAATCGATAAATTGGACTATATCAACTAAAATATTTGATAATTTTGAGGTTTTTACTCAAATTATAATATTTGGCACAATTATTGTACTAATAGCGATGGCGGTCCACGTTCCTGAGCATCGAAACCCCCGCTGGAATAAAGCTCTGCTGTACTGTTCAGACAACAGGGACGATAACCTATTAAAAATGGCAGACTTCAGTGAAGAAACAAAACTTGCTGTCTGGAAGAAGGCACAAGCTGTCAACAACAATGACCCTGCTGTGTGGCGCAAAGACCAGTGTGGAGCCTGGATAGGTTGGAAATACTATGGTGATAGAACCAGTCAATATGGATGGGAGATTGACCACATTACTCCTGTTTCCAAAGGTGGTACTGATAACCTGTCCAACCTTCGACCACTTCAGTGGAAGAACAATGCCTCTAGACAAGATGACCGTTTGTGCTGCAAAATCACTTCTCAAGGGAACCATAACGTAGAGAAGTGATAACCAAACGGTAGGCATGGTATGCAACGCCTCATGTGCTCCGTAGCGGAATCGGAAGACCACCGCATTGTTTTTCACTATCTAAACCCAACTGTTATGAGGAAAGAAATACATATCGTTTCTAATCCAAAAAGAGGAGGTTGGGATGCGAAAAGACCAAACGCAGACAGAGCTTCAAGGCACTTCGAAACAAAGAAGGAAGCAATGGAGTGGAGTCGCAATCTAGCCAAGAAGGAAGGGCTCGAGCTTATACCTCATGGCACAGATGGTAAGATTCAAAATCCCAACAGCTATGGAAATGACCCTTGTCCCCCAAAAGACACAAGGCATTAACCATTGCTCTTTATGGAGATAGCAGGCCGCTGAAACGACCTGCTATTTGTATTCTGAATATAGTTCCAAGAAAAATCTATTCTTTAGCAAAAAAGAATAATGGGGGCTACAAAACTTATCGTATCTTCACAAATGGGCAGAGATTCATATTATTTTTGGGTTGCCGCCCTTTATTTTTTTTAATGAAAACCATTAAGTAGTAGTTACTTTGAGATAATATCCCATAGCTCTTGATAGTTCTTTACTACATCGTATGTGGCATGATGGCTATCTGAGATTGTGGCGAAATGCCGACTTGCACATTTTTTTCTACACCCTTTCTACACGACGGTAGTCTTTCAGACTGTCCCTGTCGTAACTTTTCGTTTCAGCGACGAAATATTATTTTCTCAACCACATCTTATATCTGCCACATTTACACCACCCGTTCCGAATAGCTATCGGACATTTATTTGTTGTGCAACCTCACCCACGAGCATATGCCTTGTATACTGTTTCTGTCCGTCAGAACAGATGTTTGCCACCGGCTTCCTTCAGATTCCACCTCGCGATCAACACCTTTGCCTTGGGCTGTGCGATTCCCGCTATTAGGGCTCGCTCGGGACTTGCACCCGTTAGTTGATACACATACAGAGCGTAAGCAAGAAAGCACCAAAAAGTCTTTGCAAGTGCCTTATTCACAGCGTGAATTGGTTTGGACTTGAACCTACGACTTCCTGGTTGTAAGTCATCTATATTCAACTGATTGGACGCTCATTGTTTCATTTTTCCTTCTTTTCAGTCCATCTTCTTCTTCAGCATTTCTAAGAGTCTATCCATCTCGTCATCATCCAGTCCGTCAAGGAACGCTTGGACCTTGTCGACGGACTTAGCCTTTTCCTGCTCGATGACGGCCAAGTTGTCATCGACTTCGTACTCTTTTTCATCAAAGGCGAAGCACATAAGCCGGAATCGCTCTTTCAGGTCTATATGAGCGTATCTCGCCACGGCGTCGCTACCGCGCTTGTGAAGTCCAGCGGCATACAAGTCCACTTGGCAAGACGCCATCATGTTGACGAAGGTCTTCCTTGCCAGTTTAGTGGATGCTATCTCCCAGACAGGAACGTATTTCGTGCGTCCCGCCTCGGTGTCCCGGATGGGGCACTTCCGCTCGATTCTACAACTCTCCAATAGTTTCTTGATTTGAGAATTGTAACCGTCTTTACCCCATAGGTTACGTAAGAGAGAGAACTTGAAATCATATTTCTTCAGGATTTCCAAAGCCGTCCGCATCAATGGCGTGACCACTTCCTCACCTTCTTGGTATGCTGTCTTTTGCGGTATATAATGGATGAATGGTATTCCATCCACAACGGCCACGTTGTCCCAAGTCATCGCCTTTAGGTCGTTCACCCTGCAACCGATGAAACAATGCAAAACAAAAGTATCACGTACCTCAGACAGGGCAAGAGGCACCTCTGCCTGGGCTATCGTCTTCAATTCCTCCCTGGTGAGCGAAACAGGTGTGTCGTACTTCTCTCTCATCATCGCCTTGCGACGGCTGCCGTCCATCATGTTGAAGGGAGTCTTATCTACTTCGCCAATGAACTCCTGCGCCCTGAAAAAGCACCGTAACAGCTTCATCTTGGTCGCTATGGTGTTGCTGCTCCTGGCTTCCCGGGGTATGCGCCTTTCGTCAAGACTCTCGTAAAGGTCAGGGTATTTCTCAACAAACCGCCATTCGTCGCGAAGCCATAGTGAGAAGTCATGCAGCATCGAACCATCAAACTCCTTGACGGTGATGTCCTTCATTCTTCTCATTACCAAGAACCGGCATAGCTCCCTTTGCAGCACTTCGTAGTGCCTTTTCCTTCCCGTTCCGAACACTCCGCTCTCATATTGTCCGACAATCCACTCGGCAAAGACGTCTGTCATCCTTTTCACAAGAGTCGGCAGGGACGCCCTGGCAGACTTGTCTTTCTCGGCCAGAATACGTTCCACCTCTCTTGCCAGCACCTCCGAAGTAAGCAATTGGTTCTTCTCCCTCATGACTTGATATGCCTCATGCATCACCTCTTTCCGTGCCGTTATCGCAGCCAACAATTCCTGGTCGTAGATGGAGACACGGGGTTTCAGCGTCCCGTCCTCAGCAAATTGCTTGCGGAGTATCGCTACATCGGCGATGATGTCCGTGCGGTGGGTGATGTCCACGTCACGTCCGTCGCGGAGTCGGAAGCGTATCTTGATATTGCCGTTTTTCTTCTTCGACTTGTCTAAAATCGTTATTCTTTCCATATCGTCAAATTGTTTAACCCGTGGGGCAAAATTACTAAAAATTGCCCCACCAAAATGCATTTAAATCGAAAAAGAATAAATTGTTTAGAAATATTAACTTTTATAACTAATTGAAAACCATTTGATTTGACGTTTTTCTGATTGAAATCGATTTCAAATTTTGAATCCCGCGGGAGTCACTTGAAAATCAAGGAGTTACGAAGACGTAACTCCTTTTTGTTTTTCTAAGGTGAAACGAAAGTGAAACGGTTTTGGGGCTTTAGAAGCCCTTTTGAAGCCTATTGAAAAGAAAGGTGAAACGATTCTTTTCAATTCTTTGCACTAAATTTCAAGATTGCCATTTTTTTGTTTTCATTATTTAATTGTCTCCTAGCCATTCTGTCCTGGCAGAATTTTGTCAGGGTGAAACGAAAGTGAAACGGTTTTTCTTGCAACCCCTTTCTTGAAGCAACTGCCAACAAGTGGCCAAAACAACCAATTTGCAAATTGTTGAAATAAAAAAATTTTGACTAATGTAAAATAATTTCAAATTTGTATTAAACAAACTGAACATCTATTTCCTAAAACAAGTGAACATTCAAAACGGCGGAAAAATGGGCTTCTTCAATCCCATAATTAACAGAATATAAACAGCTATTACTTAACAAAACTGAACATGCTTGGATTTTTCCATGTCAGACTATTTGTATTTTAGGCAAAAAATGCAATCAAAAAGTATGTTAATTTTTATTCGAATGTATAAATAAATTTCATATCTTTGCAGTACACAATTGATTTAATTGTGATTCAGGATACCTAATTCCTATATTTCGCGAACTGGTTTATATGAGTGAGAATAAATTTGGTGGACATGTTTACATATGGTCTGCATCATCTTTTCATTCACTGACGAGATATTTCCTTTCCAAAGGATGAAAGATTTCTAATAAGACATATTAAATACAAAAAATATAGTAATGAATATTAATGTAAAACTCGAGGGATTAGAGCAAGCCATCAAGGATGCCGTTGCTCAGGCCATGGAGGCGTGGCAGCCCAAGACAATGCCTCAGGAAAGTGAACAGTCGTCCGAGTATTACACTCGCGATGAATTGTGCCATATGGCACACATCTCACCCACCACGTTGTGGAGGATGGAGCAAGATGGACTCGTCAAGAAAAGGAAGTTCGGCAAGAAGAATCTTTATCTGAAGAGTGAGATTGATGTCTTACTCCAGGAAGGCAAATTGGTCAAACACTCCCGATAGTCGGGAGTATTTGACCATCATAGGTGTAATTATTAATGTATATCACTTATGAAATACCTTGATTATGTAATCCAATTCTGGAAAGAAGGTGAGAAAAAATGTTTCTGCGCAAGCGAAATAGCCCTCTATTTCTTTCTAGCCAAGGAATGCAACCGAAATTTCTGGAATATGCCGATATCATGTTCTACGGAATATATTTGCAGCCAGATAGGTTTGACCAAACAAACCATCTGCAATGCCAGAAACTCTCTTGCAAAACGTGGACTGATAGACTTCACAAAAGGCAGACGTGGAAAGACACCTCCACATTATTCTCTCCGTGATTTGACTAATGGATTGACTACAGAATCGACCAATGAGTTGACCAATGAGTTGACCAATGGCTTGACCTTTAATAAAGATGAAGACAAAGACATAGAAAAAGAGAGTGGAATAGACACGCTGCCCGAACGTGAAGAAAAGAATGCTTTGTCGATTACCCAACTCAAAGAGATATTAATGGTCGACACGGCATGGCATGACAAACTACTTGTCTTGTTATCTGGAGATGGAATAACACTCGACAAGGTGACTCTGAAGGAATTGCTTGGCCAGTTCTTCCTCATGCTTGAGACGAACGGACCAAAGGGAAAAGAATTGTCTGATTGCAGGCAACACGCCTACAACAGGATTCGTAGAAAACTAAGAAACGACAAATATGGAAACCAACAATGTGACATTAGAAGGCCGGTTGAAATCCTGGCTAGCTCACCGGAAGAGTATGAAGGATCTTTTTAGGCTGAATTATTCCGAGGAATATGTCAAAGAGTCATTGAAAATGGTATTTAAAGACGAGATTGTGAACAGGTCGCAGAAATTTGCAGACACCTGCGACCTTGACGAACAATTGACGCAGATAGCGAGATGTCTCACAGGAACCTCAGGGAAATTTGGTATGATATTTTGCGGAGGTGTTGGAAACGGCAAGAGCACGATGATGAAAGCCATACAGACTCTACTGAATTACATGCGCATCCCTTATTACAACACTGTATATGGCTTAAGAATCAAGGATGCAAAATCCATCAACGAGATGAACCTGCATAATTACAATACTTTTCTTGATGTGTCAAGGTGTCCTTTGCTCGGCATTGACGACTTGGGAACCGAACCGCTCGTAATCATGGACTACGGCAATGAGAAGACACCTATCGTGGATTTGTTGTCGATGCGGTATGAAAACCGGCTGTTCACCATTGTCACCACCAACCTAACACCCAAGCAGATCCGTGAGCGATATGGTGAACGAATAGCCGACCGTTTCAATGAGATGATGGAGGTCGTGATTTTCAAGAATCCATCATATCGAAGAGCAAGAGAGGCTTAGCCATCAGTCTTCGTTGAGTATGGGCAACAAGGGAGGCGATAGGGAAATTCCATCGCCCCCTTTGTTCTTAGAAAGTCATTGGGTAAGATTACATCAACACAATAACACATAATTTATAATTTCAAAAATAGCAAAATATATAATACGTAAAATTGCATTATTATAAAACAAAAAATTACGAAGCACATAATACACAAAAATACAAATACTAAAAATAGGCAAACACATATTTATCATTTCAGTAATTTATAATATTATGATAATATGATATTTACATATTTGACACCATAACGACCTTTCATTACCGGAGATTGAATGGATGATGGAAAAAATGGTCTTTAAGGCACCCCATCGCCTAAGCAATAAGGTTCGTAAGGACTACTAAATGACTTCGGGAAATTGCTTAGCAAGTTGTACTTTTGTGGCCACAAATCCCCTCCGTGGATATGCCCCAAAAGTCTTCTTGCCTGCAACAGCAGGGAAACAATACTCGCAACTCGTATTATTATATCAGGGATAACATGGACAAAAGGAATATTGTACGAAAGGTAAGGCTTACGCCGGAGGAGGATGCTCTTTTTCAGGAAAAAGCAGCCAACTATCCGACTATCAGTGGAATGATAAGGGATGCCGTCAGACAGTTCAACGACATCGGCACGATGCGCAAGATTGAGGCATTGACTGAGATGGCTGCGCTCTATCGGAAATATCAACAAGACTTGGCATGGCTTGGTGGCAACTTCAACCAGGCGATGAAGCGGGCTAATGAACTCGCTCTCGGCGGTGAACTCACCCAGAGCTATTACGAGAATGCCGTCTTACCGCAGCTCACCCACATCCTCGACTTCTTGGAGAAGGTGAAAGATGAGCAGCACAAGATATTCACGAAGCTGACAAGAAGGTAAAATGATAAAATGTGATTTTGCAATTTACCATCTTTGTTAAAGTGTATCTTTTATAAAATGATATTTTTATGAAATACCATTTTTGTGAAATACCTTTTTTATGAAATACAATAATGGAAAAATACCATTTTATAATTTCACATCTTTATGAAATATGAAAAATTACGAATGCTAAAATATACAAAATTATAAAATACAATTTTTGTGCTTATGATAGCAACGATACTTCCATCCAGTGCCAACTTCCATGCCGTGGAATACAATGAGCGCAAGGTCGCCCAGGGCCGCGCCGAACTGTTGGAAATGTCCAACTTCGGCTATATTGCCATAGGCGATGCCTACACGTGGGAAGACCTCACCTCGTTTCTCTTGGATTATTCCTCCAAGAACGGGCGCATCAAATACCCTCAGTTTCATCTAGCTATATCCTGTCGGGGCAACGAATACACCCAGGAAGAACTGGTCGAGATAGCCCATCAATACCTCCGTGATATGGGTTACGGCCAACCTGGACAGCCTCTCTTGATATATGGCCATCACGATACCGACAACAACCACATCCATATCATCACCAGCCGGATTGACCCGCACGGTAAGAAGATCGACCACAACTTCGAGAAGCGTCGCTCTCAGGATGTCATCAACCGCATCATGGGTGTTGACGAGTCTCAACGAGTGGGCGAAGCGGTCTCCAAGGCATTCCAATACCAATTCACCACGATACCACAGTTCACGGCCATCCTCGAAACCATGGGTTATGAGTGTTATACTGAGGACGATGAGATTGTGCTGAAGCGTAACGGCGAGGTGCAAGAGAAAGTGAAGATTCAACTTGTGGAAAGCAAAATCAGCCAAGAGAAGCAGGACAAGAAACGTATGGCACAACTCAAAGCCATATTGAAGAAGTATCGTGACATGTCAGCCAATCGCCAGGAACTACAAGATGTCATGAAAACCAAGTTTGGTGTCAGCCTGGTGTTCCTTGGCTCCAAGGATTCTCCTTACGGCTACTTGATTGTTGACCACCATACGAAGGCTGTCTTCAAGGGCAGCGACGTGGTGAAGGTCAAGGAACTGCTCCAGTTCCAGTCTAATGAAGAGCGTTTCAAGCAGATAGATGCCTTCATTGACCAGATGTTGGATGACAATATCAACCTGACCACCAAGGAACTCAATCGGCTCCTTCATCGCCAGTTCGGCACCAAGCTCTTGAATGGCAACGTCCGTTATGGAGATTCCTCCTACCAGTTGCCAGAGCACATCCTGACCACGCTGCGTTCCAACGACCGTCGCGCTTGGCTCCAATCGTTCTGCCCCACCAATGAGCAGGAGCGCATAGTTCTTTGTGCTATAGGCAATTACAACCATCCTGAGCGTATCACCATCCAGTCCACCCCAGGAGCCAACGTCAGCAAGACGGTATCGCACCTGCGCTGTATCTTCGACACCACTTCTGATGACGCTCTTGTGGGCAAACTCCACGAGGACGGCTATGTCATCACCCGTGCCGATGACCATTACTATTGCATCGACTTCGCCAACCGCACCATCATCAATATGAGTGACTATGGCCTCGATGTGAAACGGCTTCAGTCCAAACAAGTACAGAAACGACGGAATCAGAGGCAACAAATCTCCGGCTCTGGTGTCGGTCGCACTATCGACAAGGTGGCCAAGCAACGTGGCGGGTCACACGGCAGCAACCGTGAATGGGAAGTCGGACGAGGTGGCTATGAAGTGGATGATGGGCGGTCATTAAAACGATGACTGCCCATTCAGTTTGACTTTTTATACACAAAGTGTATAATGAATAAACTGTTGAAAAATAATGGCAAAAAGCCATTGTCGGTTCGTGAAAATTGTATATCTTCGCAGCCGATTTCAAAAATGACAATCTAATAACAGCAGCAATGCAGAGACAAAAATTCGACATATTAGCAGGATGGAACATTCTGGGCGCACGGTGCCTTGAATGCGATAGCTATATGCTATTGT
>JAEEGI010021490.1_pt1 | contig 12823 bp, 6 predicted proteins | sample 8958751 | NCBI WGS metagenome assembly JAEEGI01 (sample SAMN16246545, study PRJNA631951) | gut metagenome | biome: gut microbiome; feature: rumen; material: KS-attached | host: Bos | place: Iran: Karaj | collected 2018-10 | reverse complement strand
GTCTCTGGATCCTTTATTGAGTAATCTGCATAATCTCTTGCAATTGCAAATACTAAATAATCTCTATCAAAAAAATCACCCTCATCATTGAAATCATGGAATGGAAATCGTGGATTTAATATTTCTTGTGGAGTTTTATTTGTATCTATAACATACCATTTATCCTCTTCAGATGAATAAAAGCCAGAAAAAAAGTGACCAACTGAAAATCTTCCATCATTCATAGCAGATATTTTAGCTGAAATTACTTGACATGCAGGTATTCCTTTAGCTCTACATAGTGCCACAAATAAAGTACTACTATCACAGCATCCATCCCTATATCCTTGCGAAATTATTTCTTCTGCCGATCTTTTAAACTTTCTTTCTATATGTGTGCCTCGCCTCATTGGTATATATTTAGCATAAGCATACATAATAGACTTAACAACATCTTTGGTACTATGCTCAGGACTAACATCTGGAATAAATCTTGCTATTTTAGTGACTGTAGGACCAAGTTCTGTCCTATCACCACTTGTTAGAAAGTAATTTTTATCCAACATATCCAATAATCCTCCCATTTAAGTATCTCTTGTCATCTTGCTAACACCTATTATTATACCACAAAATGATCCCTTATTCAATTTATGTAGACCAGCAGCACTATATATACAAAAATCCCCAACAGATTAAAAATCTATTGGGGACTTATATTATCTAGTTACTGTTATTTTAACGCTGTCACTTATTCCTGTATACTCATCAGTTACTGTAATTGTTACAGTTCCAGGAGTTACACCTTTTACAATACCATTTCTATTAACTGTTGCTATTGCTTCATTGCTTGATGAATATGACAATGTATTAACACTAGCTCCATTAGGGGTTGTAACAAGTTTTAATTGAAGTTGCTTTCCAACTCTGTTTGTTCCTACATTTGATAATGATAGCTTTTGAATTGGAAGGATCACTTCGATATCTTCAGAAGCCACATGGTTATATTTGTCTGTTACACTTATTGTTGCAACGCCAATATCTTTAGCTGTTATTAGACCTGCAGGAGAAACTGAAACAACCTCTTCGTTAGATGATGCAAATTGAAGACTACCATCTAATGGAAGAACCTCATCATCTAATTTAACTGATGCTTGAGCTGTCTCTTGAGTTGCATTTTTTGATGTACTATAACCTAAAAACTTTTTATCAATAGACATTGATAATGTTGCAGCTTTCTTAGCTTCTTCAATAACTTGAGCTTCAAGATTAGCTTGAGTATCTTTTAATATAACATTATATCCTTTGATTATTCCTTTTTGTAGAACAAACCAAAGCGCTACACCGCCTATAATTAATATTAATAATATAGCTTTTATAAGTGAAGCATTAATCTTCCTTGTACTTTTCTTTTTTCTTCCCATATTTATTCCCTCCAGAGTAAATTAATTATTGATTAACTTCCTCTTTCTTTTCTTCTTTAGCAGGTGGTGTATATTTAGTATTTAAAGAAATATCTCTATATCTTTTTAATCCTGTACCTGCAGGAATTAACTTACCAATGATAACATTTTCTTTTAATCCCATTAATGTATCAACTTTACCTTTGATTGCTGCATCTGTTAATACTTTTGTTGTCTCTTGGAATGATGCTGCTGATAAGAAGCTGTCTGTAGCTAATGAAGATTTTGTGATACCTAGCAATACTCTCTTAGCAACTGCTGGTCTCTTTCCTTCTGCTACAAGTTCTTTGTTCTTTTCTTCAAATTCAAGTAAATCAATTAATGAAGCCATGTAGAAATCAGAATCTCCTGGATCAGTAATTCTTACTTTCTTCAACATTTGTTTTGTAATAACTTCAATGTGCTTATCATTGATATCAATACCTTGATTTCTATATACTTTTTGTACTTCAGAAATGATGTATTCATAAACAGCTTCAGTTCCTTTGATTGCCAATAATTCATTTGGATTGATAGAACCTACTGTAATAGGTGAACCTACATCAATTTCATCACCATCTTTAACAGCTAATGTGTTACCAAATGGGATAACATATGTTTTACTATTGTCTTTGCTTGTAACAATAACTTCTTTTCTCTTTTTGTCTTCTTTAATTTGAACTACACCAGCAATTTCACTAATGATAGCAACACCCTTAGGATTTCTTGCTTCGAATAGCTCCTCAACTCTAGGAAGACCTTGAGTAATATCTCCACCGGCGATACCACCTTCGTGGAATGTTTGCATTGTAAGCTGTGTACCAGGCTCACCGATTGATTGAGCAGCTATAATACCAACAGCTTCACCAATGTTAACTTTCTTTTTATTAGTTAAACCAACACCATAGCATTTTGCACAAACACCATGTTTTGATTTACATCCAATAACTGAACGAACTCCAACACGTTTTGCACCGGCTTCACATATTCTAGCAGATATATCTTCTGTAATTGGAGTATTTGTATCACAAATAACTTCGCCTGAGTTTGGATCTTTGTAATCTTCTAATAGATATTTTCCAACTAATCTTTCTTGTAATTCTTCAAGTACTTGTTTACCATCCATAATTGTTTCAACATAAATACCTTCTGTAGAATTACAATCATCTTCTCTAATGATAATATCTTGTGATACGTCAACCAATCTTCTTGTTAAGTATCCAGAGTCAGCAGTTCTTAAGGCTGTATCTGTTAAACCTTTTCTAGCACCATGGGCTGAAATGAAGTACTCTAATGAGTCTAGACCTTCACGGAAACATGATTTAACTGGAATTTCTACTGTTTTACCAGTTGTACTACCCATAAGACCACGCATACCAGCTAATTGCTTTAATTGGTTCATGTTACCACGGGCACCAGATTGAGCCATCATGTAAATTGGGTTCAAATCATCGAAGTTATCAGCCATTGTTTTAGCTACTGTATCTGTAGCTTTTGACCAAATACCGATAACAGCTTCATATCTTTCTTGTTCAGTAATAAGACCTCTTACATATTGTTTTCTAACGAATTCAACTTGTCTATCAGCTTCAGCTAATATTTCTTCTTTCTCTTTAGGAACTTCAACATCTGCAACAGATACTGTAAATGCTCCTATTGTAGAATATTTATAACCTGTAGCTTTGATATAGTCTAATACTTCTGCAGCTTTAGATAATCCATGTTTTGCAATACATTTATCAACTATTTTTGATAATGTTTTCTTTACTACTGGGAAATCAATCTCTAATGCGAATTCATTTTCTGGTTTTGTTCTATCAACAAATCCTAAATCTTGTGGAATTCCTTTATTGTAGATTAATCTACCAACTGTAGTATCAACCATTTTACTTCTTACTGTACCATCTTCGTCAGTAATAAATCTTCTAACATGTACTATTGAATGTAATCCAACTTCATGGTTAACATATGCCATGATTGCTTCATCTTCATCACTGAAGATCATGCCTTCACCTTTTTCGCCATCTATTTGAATTGTTAAGTAGTAAGCACCTAAGATCATATCTTGTGATGGAACTGTAACTGGTTTACCATCTTGTGGTTTTAAAAGGTTATTTACAGAAAGCATTAAAAATCTTGCTTCTGCGATAGCTTCTGGTGTTAATGGAACGTGAACAGCCATTTGGTCACCGTCGAAGTCAGCGTTGAATGGTGTACAAACTAATGGATGTAATTTGATTGCTCTACCTTCAACTAATACTGGTTGGAATGCTTGGATACCTAATCTGTGTAATGTTGGCGCACGGTTAAGCATTACTGGGTGATCTTTGATAACTTCCTCTAGTAAATCCCATACTTCTGGTCTTAATCTTTCTACCATTCTTTTAGCAGATTTGATATTGTGTGCTATTCCTTTTTCAACTAATTCTTTCATAACAAATGGTTTGAATAATTCAACAGCCATTTCTTTTGGTAAACCGCATTCATATATTTTAAGTTCTGGTCCAACAACGATAACTGAACGACCTGAGTAGTCAACACGTTTACCTAATAAGTTTTGACGGAAACGTCCTTGTTTACCTTTAAGCATATCTGATAATGATTTAAGTGGTCTGTTACCAGCACCTGTTACAGGTCTTCCTCTTCTACCATTATCTATTAAAGCGTCTACTGATTCTTGAAGCATTCTTTTTTCATTTCTTACGATTATTTCTGGTGCTCCAAGTTCTAATAATCTTTTTAAACGGTTATTTCTGTTAATAACTCTTCTATATAAGTCATTTAAATCAGATGTTGCAAATCTACCACCATCTAATTGAACCATTGGTCTTAATTCTGGTGGAATAACTGGAAGAACGCTCATTATCATCCATTCTGGTTTGTTACCAGATTTTCTAAAAGATTCGATTGTATCTAATCTTTTGATAATTTTTGCTTTCTTTTGCTCGCTTGCTTTATCTAATTCTTTTTTCAATTGTTTTGCTAATTTTTCAATGTCTACTTTTTCTAATAATTTTTGAATTGCACCTGCACCCATTTCAGCTTTGAATGAATCTCTTCCATATTTTTGAACAGCTTCATTATATTCAGCTTCATTTAGGATTGTGCCTTCAGATAGTTTACTTGTTCCTTTATCTACAACGATATATGAAGCAAAGTAAACAACTCTTTCCAAGCTCTTAGATGAGATATCTAATACTAATGCTATTCTGCTTGGAATTCCTTTGAAGTACCAAATGTGAGCAACTGGAGCAGCAAGTTCTATATGTCCCATTCTCTCTCTTCTAACTTTTGATGTTGTAACTTCTACACCGCATCTATCACAAACGATACCTTTATATCTAATTCTTTTATACTTACCACAATGGCATTCATAATCTTTAGTTGGACCAAAGATTTTTTCACAGAACAAACCATCTTTTTCTGGTTTTAATGTTCTATAATTTATTGTTTCAGGTTTTTTAACTTCTCCATGAGACCATTCTCTGATTTTCTCATCTGAAGCTAAACCTATTCTTAACTTATTAAAAGTTTGTAATTCTTCATCCACTTTATAAAAAGCCCCCTACACATATATTTGGCGGATTACTTATATTGATATGTACACCGCTGCACAATTCCATCATTCAATACCAATATAAGCTTTCCTCTTCATATTTAATTATTATTTACCTTTTAATTTTTTATAAACAAGAATAATTTGTTTATTCTTCATCTTCAGACTGAGCTAACATTAATGCGTCTGGATCAGTATCATCATCAATTATATCTTGATAATATTCATCTTCTTCCTCGTCATCTGTATTATAGCCATCATCTAATTCTGTATCAGCTACGTTGTTTAAGTTATTTTCTTCTAATTCGCTTTCATCTATTTTTTGCTCTTCTTCGTTAACTTCCTCAACATATTCTTTAATTTCTAGCTCTTTATCAGCATCATCATATAATGTGATGTCTAATCCTAAAGCTTGTAATTCTTTTACTAATACTCTAAATGATTCTGGTATACCTGGTGCAGGGATATTTTCACCCTTAACAATAGCTTCGTATGTATTTACTCTTCCTATTACGTCGTCTGACTTCATAGTTAAGATTTCTTGTAATGTATAAGCAGCACCATAAGCTTCAAGTGCCCAAACTTCCATCTCTCCAAATCTTTGACCACCAAATTGAGCTTTACCTCCTAATGGTTGTTGTGTAACTAGTGAGTATGGTCCAGTTGAACGAGCATGGATTTTATCATCAACTAAATGGTGTAACTTAAGCATGTACATGACACCAACAGTAACTGGATTATCAAATGGTTCTCCTGTTCTACCATCAATTAATGTTGTTTTACCATTTGTTTCAAGTCCTGCTAATTCTAACATTTCATCGATATCTTTTTCTGATGCACCATCAAATATTGGTGTTGCTAAATTCCAATTTAACAATCTTGCAGCAGCACCCAAGTGAACTTCAAGTACTTGTCCTAAGTTCATACGAGATGGGATACCTAATGGGTTTAAGCAAACATCAACTGGTGTTCCATCTGGCATAAATGGCATATCTTCAACTGGTAATATTCTTGAAATAACACCCTTGTTACCATGACGACCTGACATTTTATCACCAACTGAGATTTTTCTTTTTTGTGCTATAAATACTTTGATTATTTCATTAACTCCAGGTCCTAATTCATCTGAATTCTCACGTGTATAAACTTTGATATCAACAATTGTTCCTGCTTCACCATGTGGTACTCTTAAAGATGTGTCTCTTACTTCTCTAGCTTTTTCACCAAAGATAGCTCTTAATAATCTTTCTTCTGCTGTTAACTCTGTTTCACCTTTTGGTGTAACTTTACCAACTAGGATATCTCCAGGTCTAACTTCAGCACCGATACGAATAATACCATTTTCATCTAAGTCTTTTAATGCATCTTCACCTACATTTGGAATATCTCTTGTAATTTCTTCTGGTCCTAATTTTGTATCACGGCATTCACAATCATAGTCCTCAATGTGGATAGATGTTAAAACATCTTCCTTAACTAATCTTTCTGATAGTAAAACAGCATCCTCGTAGTTATAACCTTCCCATGTTGAGAAAGCAACGATTAAGTTTTTACCAAGTGACATTTCACCATTCTTTGTAGCAGGACCATCTGCAATGATGTCACCTTTCTTAATCTTTTCACCTTCAGTAACTATTGGTCTTTGATTAATACATGTGCTACCATTAGTTCTCTTGAATTTTCTTAATTCATATTTATGTTTTTCACCTGTTTTAGTTTTAATAACAATATTGTCACCTGTTACAGTTTCAACAACACCATCTTCTTCAGCGATTATCATAACACCTGAATCTCTAGCTGCCTTATATTCGATTCCAGTTCCAACAAGTGGAGCTTCAGTAATCATAAGAGGAACAGCTTGACGTTGCATGTTTGATCCCATTAGGGCACGTCTTGCGTCATCATGCTCTAAGAAAGGAATCATAGCTGCAGCAACACCAACTAATTGTTTTGGTGAAACGTCGACATAGTCAACTTGCTCTCTTGCAACTTCTCTAATGTCAGCTTTATCTCTAACACGAATTCTTGCATTTTTTAAGCATCCGTTCTCATCAACTGGTTCTGATGCTTGTGCTATTTTGTAATTATCTTCTTCATCAGCTGTCATATATTCAACTATATCTGTAACTTTAGAATTATTCTCTTTATCAACTTTTCTATATGGTGTTTCGATGAAACCATATTCATTGATAATAGCAAAGTTAGATAATGCTGAGATAAGACCGATATTAGGTCCTTCTGGAGATTCGATAGGACAAACTCTACCATAGTGTGTGTAGTGAATATCACGAACCTCGAATCCAGCTCTTTCTCTAGATAAACCACCAGGTCCTAATGCAGAAATTCTTCTCTTATGAGTTAATTCAGAAAGCGGATTTGTTTGATCCATGAATTGTGATAATTGTGAGCTTCCGAAGAATTCTCTAATTGCTGATGTTATTGGTTTTGTATTAATTAATGTTTGTGGTGTTGTAGCATCCAAATCAGATGTTGTCATTCTTTCACGAACAACTCTTTCTAATCTTGTTAAACCAATTCTAAATTGGTTTTGTAATAATTCACCAACACAACGAACACGTCTGTTTCCTAAATGATCTATATCATCTATATATCCTAATCTTGGTTGATCTGGATCTGTGATATAAATGTTATAGTCTAAGTTAAGTACATAGTTAATAGATGCTAACATATCTTCAGTAGTGATATGTTTTGGAACTAATTCTTCCAATCTACTAGCTATTACTTTTTCTAAATCTTTTTCTGAAGTATTTTCTAATATAGTTTGTAATACTGCATAATTTACATCTACTTTGATTCCTAATTTTTCAGCAATTTTAGGTGAAACATAAGCACGAATATCAACAGTACCATTTCCTATAACTTTAATTATTTTGTCATTTACATCAACACTTACGCTATTGATACCTGCATTTTGGATTTCTCTAGCCATCTCTCTTGAGATTTGATTTCCTTTTTCTACAAGTACTTCTCCTGTTTCAGGATTTATAATATCCTCAGCAGCGATGTGTCTTGCAATTCTTCCTGCTAAACTTAATTTTTTGTTATATTTATAACGACCAACTTTAGATAAATCATATCTTCTAGCATCAAAGAATAAACCATCAAATATATTTCTAGCAGCTTCAACTGTTGGCAATTCTCCTGGTCTTAATTTTTTGTAGATTTCTATAATAGCATCTTCTCCAGTTTTAATTGGATCTTTTGCTATTGTTGCTAAAATTTTATCTTCGTCTCCAAAGAAGTCTAAGATTTTTTCATCAGTATCTAAGCCTATAGCTCTTAGTAGTGTAGTAACTGGAACTTTTCTAGTTCTGTCTATTCTTACCCAGAATACATCGTTACTATCTGTTTCATATTCAAGCCATGCACCTCTAATTGGCATGATTGTTGAAGTAAACAATTTTTTACCTGTTTTGTCATATGTTGAATCATAATAACATCCAGGTGAACGTACTAACTGGCTTACTACAACTCTTTCTGCACCATTAATAATAAAAGTTCCACTATCTGTCATTAATGGGAAATCACCAAGATAAATCTCTTGCTCTTTAATTTCTCCACTTTCTTTGTTGATAAGTCTAACTTTTACGTGCATTCTAGTTGAATAAGTAGCGTCTCTTTCTTTTGCTTCTTCTAGAGAATATTTAGTTTTGTCTTCCATGTAATAATCGAAAAATTCTAGAACTAAATTTCCTGAGTAATCTACAATTGGAGATATGTCTTTTAAAACTTCGCCTAAACCTTCAGTAATAAACCAATTGTAAGAATCCTTTTGAACTTTAATAAGATTAGGAATGTCTATAAAATCGCCAATCTTAGAAAAAGTCTTTCGTACACTTTTTTCATGTACAACATCTTTAACCTTAACCAAAATACTTTACCCCTTAATAAAAATTTAGCAGGTTTATATATAATAATTATTGTAAAGTCCCTCTTGTACTAAAAGGTTGTTATACAACTTGTTACCCCTGCCAAAAGCAACAAACTATATAGTTCCTCTTCTAGACAATTCCTCTTTACAAAATTACATATAGCATATTTTATAGTTTTAGATAAATATTAAGTTTGAACAAAATTGAAATATTTTTGTAACAAAAAATAAGATCGTCAAAAACGTTCTTACCGTATTGAAATAAAACATTTTTAAAATAAATGCTTAATAATTATACTACTTTTTATGGGTTTTGGTCAACCCTTTTTGTCAAAAAAACTAGGGAAATAATATATTTTGAGATATTATTCGTTATGATATTGAATAAATTACAAAATTGTTATATCATTTATGTTGTCGAAGGCATAAATCTAATAGTGATAAGGAGAAAATGATAGTGAAAAAATCATATATATTCATTATATTAGTTATAATTCTTGCTATATTATGCGGAGTTTTAGTTTATACTTTGTTTATTAAATCTAATAACTCAAATTCTGAATCAAAACCGCTAATCCCTAAGTCATATACATTTTCCGATTCAAATAATATAGTGTCTGTCGTTGGTAAAAAAGAATATAATTTATCACAAGATAATAATGATGATACACATCTATTAAACTTAAGTGATAAAAGTGGATTTAAATTTCTAGTATCAAAACTAGATGGTGTAGAATCAAAAACATTAGATATAATTGCAAATGCTGATAAAGAAGTATATACATCTTCATATAGTGAAGTTATGGAATTAAGTGAAATTGAAGAAAAAGTTATAGGCAACTATAATTCATATGCATATAGTTTTAAAATCCAAGATACTACTTCTACTCAAATATATACTATGAGTATTTATTATATTAGAATTAAGGAAGCAACTTTTGTAATTGATGTAGTTACTCCTGATATTGAAGGATTAGACTATACAGAAGAAATTAATTCTTTATTTTCTAGCCTAGTTATTAATGAAGATCAATCATTAGACGAATCAACACAATAAAAAAACATCCAGGTAAAACTGGATGTTTTTTATTATTTACTTTTGCTTTTATTTGTAGTTTTTTTAGATTTATTTGATGTACTCTTTTTTACTCTGTGAACTACATATTTTTGTGGAGTTTTCTTTCTTTGTTGTTCTTCTTGTAATTCAAAAAAATCATCTATATCTTCATATTTTTTCATCTCTTCTTCAATATAGTCTTCTAATTCTTGCTTTTCTTGAATTTTCTTTTCTTCTAGCTTATCATCAATTATATCATTTATAACTATTTTTAATAATGCAATTGCAGGAACTCCTAAAAACATTCCTATCATTCCAAAGTATGCTCCACCTACTGTAACACCAAATATTATTAATATTGAACTAATATTTAGTCTATTTCCTAATATTTTAGGATTAATAATATTAGCATCAATTTGTTGCAAAACTAATGCAACAATGCCTAACTCTAATGCTTTGATTAATCCTCCAGTAAATATTGTTATTAATATAGCAATTCCAACACCAATAATTGCACCCAAAAATGGAATCAAATTAAATAATCCAATTATAAATCCTAATACAACTGAATATTTAATTTTCATAAAAGTCATAGCAATTGATAAAATTGTTCCAACTAAAATTGCATCAAATATCTGTCCAACAATATATGTAGAGAATATTGAATTTGTTCTTTTATAGTATCTAGCTAACTTATTGTAACCATTATATGTAAGATTTGATTTAAAAAATCTCTTAAAGAATTCTTTTATATCACTTCTTTCCAATAAAATATAAATTGAAACAATAAGTGTTACAAATACACTTAACAATGATTGCGCGGCATCAAAAGCTTTTTCAGCATACTCAATTATTCTATCTTTACTTAAATAATTATTGACTATATTTCTAATATCAATATTTTTAATCTTTTGTGCAAATTCTGTTTGATTTATCTTATGCAATATAGAACCATCTTCTGCTTCATTTAATGCTTTAATAGTTGTATTATAATAGCCCGGGATACTACTTGCCAAATCTCCAATACTTTCAGATATCATTGGAAAAATGAAACTTACAAAAATATATATAATAAATATAACTAATATCCATACTGTTATTACACTAAAGCCTCTTCTATGATTTTTAATAAGTGGCACTTTAGTTTTAGCATAAATTGATTCTATTTTTTTTGCTGGCAAATATAATAAATATGCAATTAAAATTGCATGCCAAAATGGTTTTATTATACTAAAAAAATTCCCAATAGCATCTGTTATACTAGCAAAATTATCAAGCATTTTATAAACAACACTTGCTGCTACTGCAAAAGAAAACCAAAACAGCCATTTACGATATTTCTTTTCATCTTTCATTTGTTTATTACTCCCAAATATGACTAGATATTTAGATCTAATTGTATAGGACAATGGTCACTTCCAAGAATTGTCTTATGTATAGATGAGTCTTTTACATCTTTAAAAAGTTTTTCAGATACGACGAAGTAATCAATTCTCCAGCCTATATCTTTTTCTCTTGCATGACCCATATATGACCACCATGTATATCCAACTGTATCAGGATAAAGTCTTCTATATGTATCTACAAATCCACTATTTAATAAATCTGTGAATTTATTTCTCTCCTCTATTGTAAATCCTGCATTTCTTGTATTTGTTTTAGGATTCTTTAAATCAATTTCTTCATGAGCAACATTTAAATCACCACATAGCACAACTGGCTTATTTTTATCTAATTCCATTAAATAATTTCTAAATGCATCTTCCCAAACCATTCTATAATCAAGTCTTAATAATTCTCTTTTAGAATTTGGTGTATAACAATCAACTAGATAAAATTTATCAAACTCAAGTGTTATAACTCTTCCTTCATTATCATGCTCTGGAATACCAATTCCATATTGGACAGATATTGGTTTTATTTTTGTATAAATTGCAGTACCAGAATATCCTTTCTTAACTGCACTATTTAAATAAACTTCATATCCATCAAAATTCAAATCAAATTGCTCTGGTTGTAGTTTTGTCTCTTGTATACAAAACATATCTGCATCTACTTCTTTAAAAAAATCATCAAAACCTTTGTTATGAGCAGCTCTTAAGCCATTTACATTCCAAGAAATTAATTTCATTTCAACCATCCTACCTAAAAATATACAATGATTATATAATTCTTTTATATTTATATCAATGTTAACATGTATTTTTTACAAAAATATATTTTTAGATTAAAAACTATTATTCATTATATCATCCCAATATCCAGCGAAATCGTAATTCATAATCATCATACTAACATAAGTATTCTTACCATCTTCATATTCATTATAATTATTATATATATCATCAAACGATGTCGTTCCTTCATAAATCATTATCTCAATTTCTTCAGCGTTTTCACCTTGTTCTCCAAAACAATATGACAAGACATAATTTGAATTTACAGCCAAATCTATTTCAATTCCAGCAGATGGAACTTTACTCCATTTAGTAACATCTAGTTCATTTATATCGCCTATATAGTAATTTAACATTCCTGATAGTATTTTTGCATACATTAAATTATACTGGCTCTCACTTTTCTCATTTAAAAACATGGCTAATCGATCAGAAACAAGTTCATCAGATTTTAAGATAAAGTTTTCTAGTACTAAAAAATTTCTTTCAGCTAATTCACTATATTCTTTTTGTTTTTCTTTAGTATCAGCAAACGTATTATCACTATTTTTTCCTAGAAACCTCTCTTTATAATTATAGAAATCTTCATCAGATAATTTAGTCGCCTTAATTACATCTTTCTCATCAATATCTTTATCTAAATCGTTAAGAATTCTCTTGTCAGTAGTACTTTTAGAATCTTCTAAATCAGACAAATCAAATTTTTCGTCTTCATCTTCATCC
>JAEEGI010021489.1_pt1 | contig 12823 bp, 7 predicted proteins | sample 8958751 | NCBI WGS metagenome assembly JAEEGI01 (sample SAMN16246545, study PRJNA631951) | gut metagenome | biome: gut microbiome; feature: rumen; material: KS-attached | host: Bos | place: Iran: Karaj | collected 2018-10 | reverse complement strand
AAATGCTTCGCATTTTGGTGTCCGGGGTTCGAGTTTTTTCGACGAAGCATAAAAGAAACAGCCGCCCCGGAGGGGGCGGCTGTTTCTTTGGTGCTCCAGCGGGGACTCGAACCCCGGACACCCTGCTTAAAAGGCAGGTGCTCTACCTCCTGAGCTACTGGGGCGTCTGGCTGGGATGGCGGGACTCGAACCCACTATATCGGAGTCAAAGTCCGGTGTGTTACCATTACACTACATCCCAGTATCCGCGTCGATCGGTAAGGGAAAGAGGTCGGCGGCGGCCGCCGGCCTCTTTCAAATGGGGTGGGATATGGGGCTCGAACCCACGACACCCGGAACCACAATCCGGTGCTCTCCCAGCTGAGCTAATCCCACCATATCGTCCTCGCAAGCTGCGGATCGACTCTCTTCCTCGGCAAGCTCGGAGGTTTTTCGGTTTTGCCGAACCAAAGCCTTTCGGCTTTGCTTCGGCACTGGCACGCCAAGAGGGATTCGAACCCCCGACCTACTGCTTAGAAGGCAGTTGCTCTATCCTGCTGAGCTATTGGCGCGTATCCATGCCGCCCGCTCAACACCGCGTCTCCCCAAAACAAAGCCCGGCGCAGGGGCTTGTTCCGAAGTTGGAGCGGGTGATGGGAATCGAACCCACGTATCCAGCTTGGAAGGCTGGTGTTCTACCATTGAACTACACCCGCGAGGGGTTCAATCCACATTCAGCCAAGAGATAATACCATAAGCGGGGCGGGCGTGTCAATCGTTTTTCGGATTTTTTCCGCACGGAAACGAAGGAATTTCCGAAAGCTGGAAGAAAGAGAATGGAAATATAGGAAAAAACAACAAAAAAATGAGAATTTATTTAGACATTTTAGCGGATTCAAACGTTGAATCCAATTGACAAAGGGAATCCGAATCGGTATAATAAAAAACCGAAAAATACATACCCCAGCAGTTTCGCGTATGTATTTAAAACAAATAGGAGGAAATGAAATGAAGAAGTTTCTCGCAATGCTTCTCGCAGTTGTGATGGTTCTTTCTCTGGCTGCCTGCGGCCAGCAGGCTGCTCCGGCTCCCGCCGGCAACGAACCCGCTCCTGTCGAAGAGGTAGACCCCGACACCCTCCCCGCAGTGGACACCTGGTCTTACGACACGGCGAACTACTACGCGGACTCCGAGGTCGTGTATGAAGGCGTCCTTGGTGGTTACTATGAGTACTACCAGAAGGCGCTTGCCGCCACCGACGTGTCCGAGCGTTACGCGCTCGAGGCCATCGCCGAGGCCAAGCTGCTTGACTCCGCCATCATGCTCCCGACCACGACCCGGGGAGGCAACTACTCCATCAGCCGCGTTGCTCCGAAGACCGCGAACAGCACGCTGTGGGGCAACGACAGCGACCGCTTCCACAACGTCCTTGTCGCGACCGAGTTCATCAAGCCGGCCGACCGCGATGAGATCAAGGCGAAGTGGGCCGAGCTCTCCGGCACCGGCGAGTTCGAAGCCTGGGCGAAGCAGTTCCTGGCCGACAAGGGCTACGAGCTGAAGGACACCTACACCATCGGCTACACCAGCGATCCCCAGACCTGGGACGGCCTGGCGACCTACCGTGCCGCCGACTCCGAGGCGATCGTCAACACCATTGACGGCCTGCTCGAGTACGACATCGAGAACGTCCAGCAGCCCGCTCTCGCCGAGAGCTACACTGTGAACGACGACTACACCGTCTACACCTTCACGCTCCGTCAGGGCGCGAAGTGGTCCGATTCCCAGGGCCGTGAGATCGGCGAGGTCACCGCTGACGACTTTGTCGCCGGCATGCAGCACCTGCTCGACTCCCAGGGCGGCCTCGAGGGTCTGGCTGCCGACGACGGCGTTAAGATCGTCAACGCCGGCGCTTACATCAACGGCGAAGTCACCGATTTCGCGGAAGTCGGCGTCAAGGCTCTTGACGACTACACCGTCGAGTACACGCTCGAAGAGCCCTGCCTGTGGTTCACCACCCTGCTCGGCTACAACCCCTTCTTCCCGCTGAACCGCGCTTACTACGAGGCCAACGGCGGCAAGTTCGGCGCCGACTACGACGCCGAGGCGGCCGATTACCTCTTCGGCAAGGATCCGGACCACATCGCTTACTGCGGCCCGTACCTCGTCTCCAACGCCACCGAGGCGAACACCATCGTCTTCACCGCGAACCCGAACTACTGGAACAAGGATGGCATCACCATCAAGACCCTGACCTGGATGTTCAACGACGGCTCTGACGACCTCAAGGCCTACAACGACGCCAAGGCCGGTGTCATCGACGGTGCCGGTCTGAACAACGCCGCTGTCGAGGCCTGCAAGGCCGACGGCCTGTTTGACCAGTTCGCCTACATTTCCGACACCGATGCCACTTCCTACATGGCGTTCTTCAACGTCATGCGCAACCAGTTCGCCAACGTCAACGACGCTTCTGTCGGTGTTTCCCAGAAGACCGTCGGCCAGGCGAAGCTGTACAACGCTGCGATGCAGAACATCCACTTCCGTCACGCTCTGGCCACCTATCTCGACCGCGGCGCCTACAACGCCATCTCCGTCGGCGAGGATCTGAAGTTCAACAACCTGCGCAACTCCTACGTCCCGGGCAACTTCGTGTCTCTGCCCGAGGAAGTCACCGTTGAGATCAACGGCACCGCCACCACCTTCCCGGCCGGCACCTACTACGGCGAGATCATGCAGGCCCAGCTCGACGCCGACGGCTTCGCCGTCAAGGTCTGGGATCCCACTCTCGACGGCGGCATCGGCTCCGGCGACGGCTACGACGGCTGGTACAACGTGGAGTACTCGCACGCCGAGCGCGATCTTGCGATCGAAGAGCTGAAGGCCGCGGGCTATGAGATCTCCAAGGACAACCCGGTTGTCATCGAGATCCCCTACGCCGGCAACAGCGAAGTGCGCACCAACCGCGCCAACGTCATCAAGCAGAGCATCGAGGCCACCTTCGAGGGCGTCGTTGTCGTCAACCTGATCGACTGCGTCGACACGGCCGGCTGGCTGTACGCGGGCTACTACCCCGACTACGGCTATGAGATGAACGCCGACTTCATGGACGTCTCCGGCTGGGGCCCCGACTACGGCGATCCTCAGACCTACCTGGCGACGATGACCCCCGCTCCCGGCGGCATGGTCAAGTCCTGCGGTATCTATTGATCCGCCTCCAAGACGGGATATAACCAACTCTACAATTATATCCGGGGGAGAATGGGTTTTTTACCCATTCTCCCTGTCTTGGTTAAATAAGAGGCTTTTTTTCGCGGTGATTCGCGCCTCTTCCTGTACATTCCGCCCCGGCGGACAGACTGCACAGGAAGAAGCACGAATCCCATCCCTCCCGCGCACAGGGGAGGAATACACAAGTAAAGCGAGTGGTGTGCCTTATGACGAAATACTTACTCCGGCGTATCCTGCACGCGGCGATCTCGGTGTGCATCGTGGTCCTGATCGTCATGGTGATGATCTATTCCATGCTCGACCGCAACCAGATCTTCGCATCCGACCCGCAGTTCACCAAGGTGTCGAACAACGACAAGACGCTCTATAAGTACCGCAACTGGAAAGACTTCGGCTATGTGGATTACTACACCTACACCGACTGGCTTCAGGAGCTTGCCGCCAGGGGCGAGATCGACGAGGACACGCGCAAGGCGGTCTCGACGATCGGCCGCACGGCCGACGCGGACAAGGACGAGGTGAAGGACTACGTCGCGCGCTTCACCGCCGAGGCGGAAGCGAACGGCTACACGGTCATCCGCCTCGATGCGATCATGCAGACCAAGTCGAAGATCGCCCCGGGCGGCCAGCAGAAGCTCTTTGCGACGCGCGACCGGCCGCTGTATACGCGTCTGCTGGAATACTTCGGCCATCTCGTCACGGTCGACACGATCCACGCCGTCACCGACGACGTGGGCGAGCGCGGACTCACCTTCACGCTGCACGACCCGCTTTACGGCGGCGAGAAGTTCTCGCCCGCCGTCATCGGCAACGGGACGATGCACAAGTATCTGCTCTACTGCGACGGGAAGTTCCCCTATCTCCACCAGAACCTGGTCAGCATCAACCTGGGCAAGTCCTACTCGATCAACAAGAACATCGAGGTCACGACCACGATGACCAAGGCGCAGGGCTCCTTCGTCAACACGCTCGTCACCTACCCGACGGGTCTGACCGAGATGAGCGCGGACGATCTGCACAGCGCGATCTACCAGAGCGGCTCGCTCGAGGGCAACGTGCTCAACGAGGCGCGCTTCACGGACAACTATACCAACGTCCTGACGAACAAGAGCGGCATGTCCCGCTGGGGCTACTCCTTCACGATCGGCATCATCTCCGTTTTCCTGGCCTATCTCATCGGCGTGCCGATGGGCATCTGGGTGGCGCTGAAGAAGGACAAGCTCGTCGACAAGATCGGCACGGCCTACATCGTCTTCATCATGGCCGTCCCGTCGCTGTCCTACATCCTGATCTTCAAGGCCCTGGGCAACATGGCCGGCCTGCCGACGACCTTTGACATGGAGTCGAAGAGCAAGCTGATGTTCGTGCTGCCGGTGGTCTCGCTGGCGCTTCCGTCCATCGGCGGCCTGATGCGCTGGCTGCGCCGCTACATGATCGACCAGATGAACGCCGACTACGTCAAGTTCGCGCGTTCCGGCGGTCTGAGCGAGGGCGAGATCTTCTCCAGGCACATTCTGAAAAACGCGGCGATCCCGATCGTCCACGGCATCCCGGGCGCCATCCTCGGCTCGCTGGTCGGCGCGTTCATCACGGAGCGCGTGTACGTCGTGCCGGGCATCGGCGGCCTGCTGATCAACGCGATCGGCGCCTATGACAACGGCGTCATCGTCGGCGTGACGCTGTTCTACGCGACCATTACCGTCGTGAGCATGATCCTCGGCGACGTGCTGATGTCGCTGGTAGACCCGCGGATCAGCTTTACTGCGAAAGCGAGGTGAGATTCTTGGATCAGGAACTGAGAAGCTTTGAACAATACGGCTTGAGCGACGAAGAGCTCTTCTCCCACGTCGACCACAGCGCCCTGGAGTCCGAGAAGATCACCGCGCCCCGCTACTCTTACTGGCGCAGCGTGTTCCGCGTGTTCTTCCACAAGAAGGTCAACATCGTGATCCTCTGCGTGCTGGCGGTCGTGCTGGCCTTCACGTACATCTATCCGGCGCTGATCGACTACGACCCCTTCGCCAACCTCATGGACTCCACGGCCAAGCATCTGCGCCCGGCGCAGGCTTTCGCGCGCTTCGGCCCGAGCATCCATTTCATCCTCGGCACCGGCGCGGCCGGCCAGCCGACCTTCGACGCCGTCTGGAACGGCGCGCGCATCTCCCTGTCCCTGGCGCTGATCTGCGCGGCGATCAACATGACGATCGGCGTGCTGCTCGGCGCGGTGTGGGGCTTTTCCAAGAAGATGGACCTGATCATGACCGAGGTCGTCAACACCATCGGCAACGTGCCCTACACGCTGCTGATCGCGGTGCTGGTGCTCGTCCTCTCGCCCAGCTTCTGGACCATGGTCCTGGCGCTGACCGTCACGGGCTGGCTCTTCATCGCCTACTTCTTCCGCACGCAGGTCATCATCATCCGCGACCGCGAGTACAATCTGGCCTCCCGCTGCCTGGGCACGCCGATCACCCGCATCGCGACGAAGAACATCCTGCCTTTCATGACCTCGCTGATCGTGACGCAGCTCGCGATCGAGATCCCGTCCTACATCTCCTACGAGGTGTTCCTGGCCTTCATCGGCATGGGCATCTCGGATATGTCGCTCGGCCGCCTCATCGGCGCGGCGCAGAGCGCCATGCTCACCCCCGGCTGGGGCTTCGAGTTCTGGAGCCCGATCATCGTCTCCGCCATCGTGACGATCGTGCTCTACGTGGCCGGTCAGAACCTCGGCGACGCGTCCGATCCGCGGACGCATATGTAAGGGAGGCGCGGCATGGAAGAGAAAAAAGTTCTGCTCTCGGTCAGAGACCTGAGCGTCAAATTCCGCGTCCGCGGCCGTATCCTCACGGCGATCCGCGGCATTTCCCTCGATATCTATGAGAACGAGTCGATCGCCATCGTGGGCGAGTCCGGCTCCGGCAAGTCCGTCTTCACCAAGACCTTCGCCGGCATGCTCGACCAGAACGGCTTTATCGACAACGGCTCGATCTACTTCAACGACGACGAGCTGGCCAAGACCGACGTCACGCTCAATCCTGTCGGCAAGAACATGATCGCCGATCTCCACCGCAGCCTCAACGAGTCCGCCAAACTCGAGCCCGGCGCCGAGACCTACAGGCAGATCGTCGAGCTCAAGAGCGAGCGCAGCAAGAAGGCCAGCCTCAACGACGAGGAGGACGAGCGCTTCGCCGCGGAGCTGCACGATCTCGTCTACCGCAAGACCGAGGCCGGCAACCTCAAGCAGACCCTCGACCCGAAGAAGGAGAAAGAGGAGATCCGCGCCCTGTCGCTGGAGATCGAGAGCCTGGAGAAGGCCATCAAGGCCAAGGAGGCCGAGAAGGCCGCCCTGCAGCGCGAGCGCAAGCGCTCCGTCGAGCAGGATGCGGAATACAACCGCAGCTACAGCGAGCGCCTGCACGCGCTCGAGGCCAAATACAAGGAGGAGACCTCCCACCCGATCAGCGAGGCGACCGACCGCCGCAATCTCGAGATCGCCAAGGAGTTCTACATCTCCATCGGCCGCTACAGCTATCTGCAGCGGATCAAGACGATCCGCGCGCTGAAAAAGGCCGCGCACGACGCGATGCAGCTCGGCGTCGATCTCGACAAGCGCGAGGAGCGCATCCGCGTCTTCGGCGACATCGCGCTCTACGCCTACCTCGAGAGCGAGGAGGGCGACACGCTTCACGGCCGCTGCGTCAACAACCTGGTGAAGATCAAGAACGCCAAGGACTGGACGCAGATCCGCGGCAAGCGCATCGCCACCGTCTTCCAGGACCCGATGACCTCGCTCAACCCGATCATCACGATCGGCAAGCAGATCACCTCGGTCATCCTCAAGCACCAGGACTGCAGCGAGAGCGAGGCCCGCGCCCGCGCGATGGAGCTGATGTACAAGGTCGGCATCCCCGACGCGGAGAACCGCTTTGACGACTATCCCTTCCAGTACTCCGGCGGCATGCGCCAGCGCATCGTCATCGCCATCGCGCTTTCCTGCCAGCCGAAGATCCTGATCTGCGACGAGCCGACCACGGCCCTGGACGTGACGATCCAGGCGCAGATCCTCAAGCTGCTCAAGGACCTGCAGAAGGAGTACAACTACACGATCGTGTTCATCACGCACGACCTCGGCGTCGTCGCCAACGTGGCCGACCGCGTCGCGGTGCTCTACGCCGGACAGATCGTGGAACTCGGCACCGTCGAGGAGGTCTTCTACGACCCGCGGCACCCCTACACCTGGGCGCTGCTGTCCTCGCTGCCGCAGCTCGCGCAGCGCGACACGCGGCTGTTCTCGATCACCGGCACGCCGCCGAGCCTGTACAACAAGATCGTCGGCGACGCCTTCGCGCCGCGCAACCCCTACTGCATGAAGATCGATACGCTCGAGGAGCCGCCGATGTTCCGGATCACCGACACCCACTATGCAAAGACCTGGCTGCTCGACCCGCGCGCGCCGAAGCTCGACAAGCCCGAGATCATCCACGACACGCACGAGAAGCTGAAAAAGGCATTCAACATTTAAGGAGGGACGCGTCATATGAGCCAGAACAACGAAAAGCTGACGCAGACCGCGTCCACATTCCCCGAGCACGGCCCGCTCGACGAAAACGGCCGAGAGATCCTGCTGTCGGTCAAAAACGTAGACATCACCTTCGGCAAAGGCGAGGGCGCCGTGCGCGCCGTCAAGGACGCGAGCTTCGACATCTACAAGGGCGAGACTTTCTCGCTCGTGGGCGAGTCCGGCTCCGGCAAGACGACGATCGGCCGCGCGGTCATCCGCGTCAACCCCTGCGCCGCCGGCGAGATCGACTACAAGGGCGTGCGCATCTCCGGCAAGATCCCGCGCTCGCTCGACCGCGAGGTCATCCGCAACATCCAGATGGTCTTCCAGGACCCGGCCGCCTCGCTCAACGAACGCGCGACGGTCGACTACATCATCTCCGAGGGCCTGTACAACTTCCACCTCTACGAGAACGAGGCCGACCGCGTGAAGAAGGTCGAGACCATCATCGAGGAGGTCGGCCTGCTGCCCGAGCATCTGACCCGCTACCCGCACGAGTTCTCCGGCGGCCAGCGCCAGAGGATCGGCCTGGCCCGCGCGATGGTCATGGAGCCCGAGCTCGTCATCGCCGACGAGCCGATCTCTGCGCTCGACGTCTCGATCCGCGCGCAGGTGCTCAACCTGATGAAGGACTTTCAGAAGGAGCGCGGTCTGACCTACCTGTTCATCGCGCACGACCTGTCCATCGTCCGCTTCATCTCCGACCGCATCGCCGTCATCTACAAGGGCAACATCGTCGAGATCGCCGAGACGGACGAGCTCTTCGACTACCCGCTGCACCCCTACACGCACTCGCTGATCTCCGCGATCCCGATCCCGGACCCGCAGCTCGAGAAGAACAAGGTCCTCTTCACCTACGACCCCTCGATCCACGACTACAGCACGGACAAGCCGGAGCTCGTGAACATCGGACACAACCACTTCGTCTACGGCAACAAGGAAGAGATCGAACGCTACAAGGCCATCCGCGAGAAGGGCGAGCCGATCAAGACCATCACGATCCTCACGCCCGAGGAGCGCGAAGAGGCGGACCGCAAGCGCCTCGAAGGGGAGCGGGAGCACCGCCCCGTCGTCTCCGCGGACGACGTCATCATCAACCGTCCGTCGAAGGACACCGGCAGCATCTGGTACGGCATCCTGGCCTTCCTGCTGCCGATCCTCGGCCTGATCGCCGCGGTGATCTTCCGCAACCACAACTATATCCGCAACTACAAGATGCTCAAGCGCGGCGCGGTCGCCGGCTTGATCGTACGCGCGGTGATCATCGCATTCTTCTTGCTGATGCTTTTGATCGCAACGCTATAGCCTTCAGCGCATAAAATGCCGCGCATCCTGATGCGCGGCATTTTTGACAAAAAGGAAAAGGGGAAACTGCCTTGCGCAACCGAGACAACAGAGATATCCTGCCGCGCGTGGAGCATGTGGAGATCGAGCCGATGCGTCCGAAGCTGCGGCTGCTGGCGGTCGTGCTGCTGCTGCTCGCGGGCGCGGCGGCGATCGCCTGGGGCTTCCGCGCATCGGCCGCGGCCCGGCAGGGCTGGGCGGAGATCACGGCCAACGCCTCGCAGAGCGAGGACTGCAGCGCCGAGTTCCGCTTCCGCTATCGGCTGGGAAAGAACAGCGCGGCGGAATACCGTTCGGCCACCGAGGTCTATACGGAGGCCTGCGCGCGCGCCTTCCGGGTTTTCCACCCCACGCGCCGCTTTGAGGGACTGGGCAATCTCGCCGCCCTCAACGCCGCCCCGAACGAGCGCGTCGCGCTCGAGCCGGAGCTCTATACCGCGCTGGAGCTGCTGGAGCGCAGCGGCGATCGGGGGCTCTTCCTCGCGCCGGTCTATCAGCAGCTCGACGCCGTGTTCCGCAGCACGGACGACGCCGAGGCCGCGCTCTACGACCCGGCCTTCGACGACGAGGCGCGGCGCTATGTCGAGCGTTTCACGGCCATGATCGCCGATCCGGAGGCCGTCTCGATCGAGCTGCTCGGCGGGAACGAGGCCTGCCTGCATCTGCGGGAGGACTATCTTGCTCTCGCGGCGGAGTACGGCGTTTCCTGCTTTGCCGACTTCTACTGGATGCGCAACGCCTTTGCCGCGGACCTGATCGCGGACCGGCTCGAGGCGGCGGGGCTGAAAAACGGCTATCTCGTCAGCACGGACGGCTTCGGCCGCTGTCTCGAGGAGGGGGACGAGAGCTATTCCCTGCGCGTGACCGACATGGACGGCGCGCATCTGCTCGCGGCGGCGGAGTACGCCTACACCGGACCGCTCGCGCTCGTCGATCTGTGCAATTTCCCGCAGAGCGAGGGCATCGACGACTACTTCTACCGCTACGCCGACGGCGCGCTGCGCACGCCCTATCTCGACGCGGAGGACGCGTCCGAGCGCGGCTGCGTCAGCGAGCTGATCGTCTGTGCGCGCGGCCGGAGCTGCGCCGAGCTGCTCGAGCGGGCCAAGCCGATCTTCTTCGCCGGGCGCTTTGCGGACGCGGAGGCGGAGAAGCTCGCGGAGGACGGGATCGCCGTGCTGTGCTACAGCGGGGGCGCGCTTCGCGAAAACGCCGCGGCGTCCCGTCTGCTGGAGCGCACGGCGTAAAAAGAACAGAGCAAACGGCCGGGAGGATGTCCTCCCGGCTGTTGTCATCTTCCGCGCGCGGTGATATAATATAAGACAATCATTTGCGAAGAAGGGGACCGACATGGCAAAAAGCGATTGGTACAAGGAGATGGCCGTCTATCAGATCTGGCCGCGGAGCTTCTGCGACGGCAACGGCGACGGCATCGGCGACCTCTGGGGCGTGCTGGAGAAGCTGGACTACATCAAGTCCCTCAACGTGGACGCGATCTGGTTCTCGCCGCTCTTTCCCTCGCCCAACGCCGACTACGGCTACGACATCTCGGACTATATGGACATCCATCCCGACTACGGCAACCTGGAGGTCTTCCGCCAGGTGCTCAACGGGGCGCACGCGCGCGGGATGCGCGTCTTCATGGACCTCGTGGTGAACCACACCTCCGACGAGCACCGCTGGTTCGTCGAGAGCCGCAAGAGCAAGGACAATCCCTATCACGACTACTACTTCTGGCGCAAGGGCCGCCTGACGCGCCGCGGCCGCCGCCTGCCGCCGAACAACTGGTCGAGCATCTTCGAGGGCGGCGCCTGGGAATACGACGCGAAGCTGGACGAGTATTATCTGCACGTCTTTGCCAAGAAGCAGCCGGATCTGAACATGGCCAATCCGCGCGTGCGCGACGAGGTCAAGAACATCCTGCGCTTCTGGCTCGACATGGGCGTGGACGGCTTCCGCGAGGACGTCATCACCTTCATCGCCAAGGACGAGGGCCTGCCGAACTCCTACCCGGTGCTGCCGGTCGCAAACGGCGTCAACCACTATGCCAACCGCCCCAAAGCGCACGAGTATCTCAAGGAGTTCAAGCGCGAGGTGCTGGATTTCTACGACTGCTTCACCGTCGGCGAGAGCCCGATGACCAGCCCCGAGGTCGCGCTGAGCTATATCGCCGAGGGCGAGAACAAGGTCCTCGACGAGATGATCGCCTTCTCGCACATGGAGGCGGACTGCTTCATGCTCGACATGATCCAGCTGCCCTTCAATCTCGTGAAGATGAAAAAGGCCTTCAGCGAATGGCAGTACAAGCTGCACGGCAAGGCCTGGAACGCGCTGTACATAGAAAACCACGACCACCCGCGCATCATCAGCCGCTACGGCAGCGAGGAATACCGCACCGAGAGCGGCAAGATGCTCGCGGCCATGTACATCCTCCAGCGCGGCACGCCCTTCGTCTATCAGGGCCAGGAGATCGGCATGCTCAACATCAACCTGCCGGAGCTGGGCATGTATAAGGACGTGATGGCGGAGAACAATATCGATATCGCCACGCGCTTCCTGCCGCGCTCGACGGCAATGAAGCTGCTCGCGCGCTCGAGCCGCGACAACGCCCGCACGCCCTTCCAGTGGGACGACAGCCGGAACGCCGGCTTCACGACCGGCACGCCCTGGTTCTTCGTCAACGAGAACTACCGGGAGATCAACGCCGCCCAGCAGGAGGAAGATCCGAATTCGCTGCTGAACTTCTACCGCGCGATCCTGAAGTTCAGGAAGGAAAGCCCCGTCGCGATCTGGGGCGACTACAAGGAGTATTTCCCCAAGGATAAGAACTTCTACGTCTATGAGCGCAGCTACGAGGGCAAGCGCCTGCTCGTGATCTGCTCCTTTACGCGCAAGGCGCTGCGCTTCGACGCGCCGGAGGGCTTCGATCTCGGCGCGGGGCGGCTCGTCTTCGCCAATTACGAGAGCAACTTCTTCATCATGAACGGCTTTACCTCCAGACCTTATGAAATGAGAGTGTATCTGTTTGAGTGAGAAAACGCCGCTTCTCCCGGTCCGGGAAAAGGCTTACGCAAAACTGAACATCTCGCTGGACGTCACGGCCCGGCGCGGCGACGGCTATCACGACATGCTGATGATCATGCAGACCGTGTCGCTGTGCGACGAGATCACGATCGAGCCGGACGAGGGGGGAGAGGTCAGCGCGCTGACCGGCCTGCCCTACGTGCCGGGCGACCGGCGCAATCTCGCCGTGCGCGCGGCGCTGCAGTTCCTCGAGCTTGTCGGCGACGAGGGGCGGGGCATGAAGATCACCATGCGCAAGGCCATCCCCGTCGGCGCCGGCATGGCCGGCGGCTCGGCGGACGCGGCGGCCGTGCTGCGCGCGCTCAACCGCGCCTACGGCGATCCGCTCTCGGCCCGTGAGCTCTGCGCCGCGGGCGGGGAGGTCGGCTCGGACGTGGCCTTCTGTCTGCTCGGAGGGACGGCGCTGGCCTCCGGCCGGGGAGAGATCCTGCAGCCGCTCAAGGCGCTGCCGCCCTGCGCTTTCGTCGTCTGCAAGCCGGACTTTTCGATCTCCACGCCGGAGCTTTTCCGCAAGCTCGACGAGGCGAAGCTCAGCTGCCACCCGGACACGGAGGGTCTGCTCGACGCGCTGGAAAAGGGCGATCTCGACGGCCTGTGCCGCCGGATGTACAACGTCTTCGAGGACGTGCC
>JAEEGI010021484.1_pt1 | contig 12824 bp, 15 predicted proteins | sample 8958751 | NCBI WGS metagenome assembly JAEEGI01 (sample SAMN16246545, study PRJNA631951) | gut metagenome | biome: gut microbiome; feature: rumen; material: KS-attached | host: Bos | place: Iran: Karaj | collected 2018-10 | reverse complement strand
AACCAGGCCAACGCATCTCTCCATGAGTCCAACTTCCCACCTATCCACATGATGAGAGGATAACCGATAATGAAGCCCAGGCTGGAGCCCGAAATAGCCTTGAGCACTCTTTTTTGTTCGCTGTCAAGATGTATCATATGCAGTATTACTTGTTTTTCTTCCAAGGGCTCCATGTAAGCAGCAAGGAAACCAAGCAGAGCAACCCGATAATCGTAAGGCGCCAACCCACGGTGTCGTCTAGCAGCGCTAAGGCAATACTGATTACCGTGTATAGTCCTGCGGCAATCATCAATCCCATCAATACTTTGGGGTTAGGTCTTTGGGGTGTCAAGTCAAGCATATTACTTGTCCTCCATCTTTTTGAAAGTCGTATATGAGAGACCAATCAGTGCACATAAATTGAGAATACCGACAAGTCTTTGGATATTATCAGGCAAGGCAATACCGTATGCGCTTACAAGAATAATTACGGCAGCAAGGATGACAATCACAATACATACAATTCTTAAAAAATGGATGGCTGTTCCCTTATTCATGGCGATTCGAACGAAGATATATCGGTCCAAATATAACGATTATCTCCCAATAACCGAATACTGCTCAATCACTTTCCCTTCCCGATAGATTGCAAACCCCTTCTTCCCATATCTGAGACGGCATGCCTCCTGATATCCTACCCGACTGGTTCAAGATTATTATAGACAGAATATGAGAAATCCCACCCGTATAGAATGAGGTGGGATACTTTTTTTCTATTAGGAGTGGAGTCTAATTCAGTTAAACCTGTTTCTTGTTTTTTATATATTCAGCCAATGCAGTCATAACTTCGTAGGCATTCATCCCGTCATTTTTCCTTTTCAAATAAACATGCGTAAGGGGCAACTGAATAAAGACAAGGAAGACCAAAGAATAGAGAGCAGGAGTGCCCTTTGTAAAAATGATAGACAGAAGAAGAATAATAACAAGAATAGAATGGCTGATATAAAAAACAGGAACGCCCCATGTGTTGATGCAATAAATTGATATTGTACCCACAATAGAAGCAATAGCTGGAATAGTTATCAATAACCCCCAAAACTGGCCGGAAATACAGCAATAGAGGAAAAGATAGATAACAAAACCAAAAGTAAACAACGATGATAAAAGCAAAAACACATCTGTGGGCCTACCATACCGTGCAATGTGGACTTGATCTTCTTCCATTGTATAATCATTTTCTTACAAAGTTAATGTTTTAACCCGATTAGTCAATTATTCAATAAAGAATTTTGGAGATTTGAGATTGTCCAGTTCAAGTCCGCCAAGAATGAACCCAACAAAAGCCTCCCACAAGAGATGCATTATTTTATAGATACTATTCAATCCTACCGCCCTGTCCGTCGCAATCCTGACATTTCACTTTGACCTGTCCAAGACCATTACAAGTCGAGCAGTATAACTTGCCTTGTCCATCACAAGTGGAACACTCCTGGTATCCATATCCGTCACAGGTTGAGCACGATACCTTTCCGGTTCCTCGACACCATGTACAGGTCTCAAAACCACGGCCGTTGCAAGACGAGCATCGTTCGTACCCGTATCCGGAACAATGATAGCATTTTACATGGCCCGTTCCATAACAGTGTGAGCATAATTCCCCCCAAGAATCAACACCTCTACCCCAACACCAGGTACACTCATCATAGCCTTCTCCATAACAATACGAACATTCTTCTCGGCCTGTTCCATTGCAATAAGAGCACTCCTCACCACCTTCACCCCAGCACCATGAGCATTCTTCTTTTCCTGTACCATAGCAATCATCGCATTCTTCCACACCACTACCGTCGCAATCATAGCAATTGACCTTGCCGCTACCATTGCAAAGAATACAGTCTACAATTGTTTCTCCACTTCCTCCACAAGTCTCACATTCAATCCATTTAGCTTTCCGAATTATTCTCTTCTGTCCATGTCCATGTTTGCATGAAACGGCCAATGTGACAATGACAATAATAAATATAAACCATTTAATGTATTTCATGCTGTTATTCATAAAACATCACACTAAACATGTTTTATACTTTGGTCTTTGACCGTAAAGACGGTAAAGCCATAATAATTATAGCCATAATGATTGATACTATTATGAACAAAACACCAGTATATATGAAGAAATCCCTTCTAATAGCATCTTTCTTTTCAGAGACGGAGCATTTCCAGCATTCTTTCCTATAATACAACTCATATTGAGAAGTTTCATTGCCATATTTCCATTCGGGGAAGTCGCTATTATCTGCCTCTCTAATGATAGAATGATACCTGGATTCAGCATTGAGCATAGCGTTCATATAATAACCGTTATTGTCAGAAAGAACGGCACTTTCTCTCAGGTAGCTTCGTAAATTTGATTTTAGTTCATTAAACTTCTGGTCTATGCCGGTTCCACTTTCTGTATGAAAACCTACAGCATAAGGAGTATACTCGGTGTAGATAAAGGAAGTGGGCGTGGTTTGTTCCATCGCCCGAAAATACCAATAGCCCTTCTTTTTTGTTGTATAGAAGGATTTTACCGCTTTATAAAAATCTCCAGATGGAACGTTCTCACTCTTGGTATATTGCAATGAACCATGCTCATCACTAAAATACAATATACGCTTATTTGATGGTAAAATATCCACTTGGGACCGAATGTCGTCTTTACTCTCCTCAATAGCTATCCTCATGTAAAGGAAAGATGCACAAGTACATATAATGAGACTAAGAAGATAAGACAACCCTATTATCAGCCATTTACGGCTACCGGTCCTGTGCGTTCTTTTTGAGGCAACGGGGGCCTGAGTAGCCTCCTTTGAAACGGGAGAGTTATTCGAGGTCTTAGTGGTATTGATAATTGAGGACTCCGGCGTAGCGGAAACAGATGGCTTATTGATAGGTATATCATCCTGATTAGGAACAGATGAAGCCGGCATTTCTTGTTGTACGGAATAATCTGATGCCTCAATCTTTTGCGTTCCTTTTATTGGAGATTCGTCCACAACTACCCCGTTTGCTATTTGAGACGGAGAGGCCACAATCTCGTCTGAAGTGACAACAAAGCTTTCTTCTTGTAGATCAGAAACAGGAGGAGGCGTCTCTTCAAACGCCAAATACTCAACCTGACTCCTCTCAAGTGGTGATAAACGGATGTCAGTAATCTTGGAATCTTCGAACATAAAGAAGAATAGTCCGCCCTTGGTTGTATCCGCAAGCATCAATTCCCCAGTCTCTCTACTCTTGCACAATGAAAGAAGAGACTTGCCATTAGAAACTTTTATTCGCTTAAAGATGTCATCAAGATAGGCTATGGTTTCTATCTTTCCCCTAATTTCGTCAAAAATGAACGACGAACTATAGTGGACATGGTTGGAAAGAATACTCTTTAAGGGTGAAGTGTCTCTTTCATTCCAGGCGTCTGCAAATGTCTTTATAAGCGATTCTTCACTCAATACTTGTTCAACGGGGACATCGTCTTTATCAAGTAAGGAAATAGAGTTAACCTTAAAAGCAAATGAACCCCCGTGGATCATTTTGCTCCCTTCAGGAGTGGAAAAGCACCAAGCGGCAACGGTATAGAGCCTCGGGTACCCTTTTACCTTTCGACAGTAATTGAACAGGGATGTTAAATCAGTCTTGGCAATTACTTCCGGGAAGGATTCCTCGGTTAACACAATCTTACAGCATATCGTTCTCCCAGACGGCATCTTAAACACAAAGTCACAGGTTTCTTCTTCCTGATTACTAGTATTGATAGCCTCATATTTTCTATTGCAGTATTCTTTGACTATGCAATCTGTCACAAAAGCATGGAGGGTCTCATAGTCCATCATTTTCCCCTTTTTCAAAAAGGAGGCCTCATGCTGAAATTCTTTGGGTTTCCCGTTTTCGTCTAAAAGAACCATAGCTATATTAATGCTCTAAATGCTCCGATAAACAAAATGACTTTATTCGAAAGAAAAAGTTCCAGGAATAGCACCAAAGTCTTTCTTCCAAATAGATGATTCAGAGATACGATAACTGATGGTCACATCAATCTGTTTATTTAAAAGGAAGAACATGTATTCTTCAACATGTACTTCTCCTGCTGTCCCTGGCCTGTCATATCTTACGACAAGTGCATATTTTCCGTCATATACTTCCTTTTTTGCTATTACGTTTTTTATGGTTATTCCCATCGTTTTAGCCCCATCTATTTTTGATTGCTTTACATCTTGAAGATCAGCCGGTGTCGCCTCTTTAATCATCTTTTGCGTCAATTCATTCTGACGATTAACTGCAACGATAATCCTGGCATATCTGGTTGAGGTCGTTCCACTAACAGGCACAAAAGTATATTTCCAATCTGCCGCTGTGGCACCATACTGGAGAATAAACTTATTGACAGCACTATCCATAGTCTTCCCAATCACACTATCGGGATCTCTCAATGTCATGGTCGAAGGAACGGACAATTTGAAGATCTTTCCGATTTCATACTCATCCCAATGACTCTGAGCCTTTACACACAGAGGGAGAAACACAAGGGAGAATAAAATGAAGAATCTCTTGATACGCATATTTCTTAATTCTTTAGCCAATTATCGAAACTGTTAGACGTCTGATTTGATTCTGAGGTCTTTCCCTCAGGAATCTTATCGATATACACAAAGGGTTTGACGGGGAATGTTTCTTTTATTTCGCTTAATAATTCCGTATGTTTATGTAGCAGGATTGACCAAGCAGAGATGCCTTCCTTTCTTATGAGAAGGAACAGACTAATTGCTACTAACCTGAAAAGAGCAGCGAATATAACCATCCCAAGGTTCGAGTCGTGCATTATGGCGCTATAAACGATACCGAATAAAAGAACCGATACTATGATAATGTATCCGGAAATCTTCTTCAAATAAAGAAGTACGAATCCGCCAAGACCGACTAACCCGCCAACCAGTCTAATCCAGCCAACGGTATAGTTCTCCCATGTAAAGTCATTAATGGCCTGGTAAATCATTACTACGATGCCGACAACCATGAAGATGATAAGGAGAACCTTTAACACAAGATGATAATCTGGTTTTATTGACGAGTCTATCGTCTTTGCAATCGGTGGTTGGGCTTCGACAACTACTTGGTCAGACTGTTCCGGAACCGCGTTAGGAACAGGATTAGGTGTCAACTCAAAGACGGGTTCTCGTTCGGTTAGCGTCTCGGGTCGAATTACATCAGCTTCATCAATCTTATCTTCATCTTTATCCTTTCCTGAGCCAACGATAGCTCGCCAAAGCCCCCCTAATAAACTGAAAAGTAGTATTAGTAATACATACCCACCACCATGCTCAAACCCCAAAGCAACGGACAAAAAACTATATCCGATCATTACAATTGCACATGCGGCAATAGCAATGACTATCTTCAGCCATTTGGGCAATGGTGCTCTATCCATCGTTTATTCAAAGAGTAGAGTTTCTTCTATGAAGCCAAAACGGCTGGACAGGTGGCTTTGAAGATCACTCTGAGTCAATACACCAACTCCGTATCCGTCCTTCACGAACATGATACATTTACAATAGAATTTAAAGCCCAACTTTTTGTACGAAAAGTTGAACGTATATGCATCTTGCCCAGAGAACGTTGTTTTTGAGATATCACTGGCAGAGAATTCATTATACTCCTCTCCCAAAGAATCATGTGTCATCTGTGCCCATTCACTCGGTGGCAAAACTTGACTACTCTTCGCCCAAAAAATGTAAGCAAGATCAACATCGGGTGATTCTATTTCTATTTGGTGCAAAAGACCACCCTCAAGTTCACTAGTTTCAGATGTCCATCCCGAAGGAATCTTGAGGCTTAAGCCCTTATAACTGGCCGGAATCACCCCGACAAATGATGTCGAGGATTCCGGTACCCCCTGATATATGTCTTGAAGCTGCTTTACCGTTTGCTCGGTTTGAGCCGTAAGAATCGCTCTTCCAATACCACCAATCAAAGAAAGTGAACCTAATACTATTATTAAGATAGCGTAACCCGGCAGTGGTTTACGCTTTTTCTTTGATTCTGCGAACTCCATCGGCATAGGCTAATAATCTATGGTCGTTGATTCTTGAGTATCAGTTGAAGAATTATCCGTAGGAGCGGACTCCACTGGAGCATCGGTTGAATTATTGGATTCGGTAAGAACGTCAGTTAAAGGTTTTTCTTCATCGACATTGTTTGATTGTCCCTCAGTTGGTAATTTTTCCGAGCATAAAGTAATAATCAAACCAATGACTGGAGAAAGGAGAAGACAAGCAGCGAGGCTCCAACCGAAACCTATCTTACGTTTATTGCCAATAAGACCAGCAATAAGGAAGGCAAAAATGCAAGCAAATACTAAAGCCATAATCTAATAAGTGTTTATGATTCTTTAATCTTTCAAAGATATAAATAATATGAATATTTTTCTATTGTAATTAATTAGAAAACAATAGAATTTTTCATGTGTTCAACTTGAGGGCTATACTCGTAGGTATGAGCCGTATCATATCCGAAAGTTAAATTTGCTATAATACCCGTAGATGGATCTTGGAACTGATAGATTTCCACCTTAACAGGGGTGCCGCCTAAACCAGCCGTTGGATAATGATAATAAGAACACCAAACTCCCTCGCGACCATCAATAATAGTCTTCCCTCTACCATTCCATGAGATGATCTGAATTCCTCCAGCCTCCAGTACATATCTCATGGCTTCTTCATATTCGGTGTCGGTCAAAGAATCAAATCCTTCTATAAGGCTCTCTGCGGAATCGGAATACTGAACAATAAAGGAGAAATAGCCTTCCGTATCTTTCGCCGAATACTGGAACATATTCTGTCCCTGAATCGACTGCTCGAAAACCTCGAAGTTGGTGGGCAGCTCAATGCTGAGACCGTTTTTTGCCGGGATTATACGTTCATAAGTGATATTCGGTCGCTTGAACTGGGTCTTAGCATTGTAGTTTAATTCCTGAAGTGTGTTAATCAATGGACTTTGTTCCGGCTCACCGAAATAGGTTATTTGGCGAGTCACCTCCATGACATAGTCGTTCCGCTTCAGATAGCCATCGGATATGACTAACGCCTTTGTCCAATTGTCGTGGCTATCGTACTCCGTATACTGAAACATCAAAGTATCAGTAGATTCCATTTTGTGATCAAACAAATCTATCGTCAGAAGGACGTAGTTACAAGTGACGACATCAAGATTACCTTTTTCGTCATATGAAATCGTCCTCTTATACCTGTCTTTCCCTTGTTGAGTATACACTTCTTCTACAACTCTATCCTGGTTATCTTTTTTCGTTGTCACCGTGCTGTAGAGTTCGTTTACCTCAATAGCGAAATGCTTGTATAAGCTTATGGGATGCTGCGAAGGCCTTCCCCAGGTGATTTGATTACCATTAGAATCGTATACGGTATTCCGAGTAATATTACCTCGTTTGTTGAACTCAAGTTTAGAATTGCCGAGGAATGAATAGCTTCGACTTGGAGCCCATGTGGTCTCAAAATCACCAAACTTTCTATTCGCATATAACCATTCCGAGATAGGAATTGGTGTCTTAGTTATTATCTCGACGGACTTTACATTGCCATTCAAGTTTAAGCCTCGCAAGTCACTGCTTTCCGATTGGCCGCAGCCGGAAAAGAATAGTGTTGATATGGCAAGAAAGGAAAAGGTGCGGAATGCCAGTTTCATGTAGGTTGCTATTTGATAGTGAGTGTATTGATGATGTCGTTGATTTCTTTAGTCTGAGAACTGGCCTTGGAATCATCTATACATGCAGTGATGTAGTATGTAAAGCCATTCTGCTTATGAATAGCGTAATTAATAAACCTGGCCTTAAACCCGCCCAGATAGGCTGTATAAACCATCTTTATGCCTGACAAGGAAGCCAATCTGACGAATTCAGGCTCGGACACAAATGTCGCATTGGGATATTGACGTTTGATTGGATTCTTCAGCAAAGGGAGTGATGACTGATTAATCTGACTCCAATCGACATAAGGGTCCATGTTGATGGCTATATTGCGTACTGGCTGTCCCTGCCCAGGATTTGTAATTCTAACCGTCACACTTGCATCAGTCAAGTTGGAAGAAGTGGAATTGGGGTCGCCCACAATAACAGTCTTCCAAGAAGAAGGATATTTGATGGAGAAATACTTACACGAATACGTCTTATTGTCAGGGGTCTGACTGGCGGAAGCCGGTTTAGATGTTGTTGTAGAAGAAGCTGTCGAGTATGTAGTTGGCGATGAGGAGGATTGTCCATAGGTTGTTGACGTTCCGCTATTCTGTTGTGTCCTCGAAGTAGATGTAAAAGAATCAAAAATGTTCTTGAATGCCTGCTCGGTTTTATTCTTTAACGCAAGAGAATAGCAAGAAATTGACCACGAATCTTTTAAGTACTTCTTACCATCTTCAATAAAATCTAGCCCATTATCATCCTTAAAAATGAAAGTATACTGTGTCATAAGGGGACTACTTTCATAGACACTCATCTTTGTGTTCTTCATATCAAGACGGATTGAACGGGTTCTGCCATTGTTCAGCTTACTGCTGATTGTCAGATACTGCCCGTTCAGAGATGCAGACAATGAAGCATAATTGCTATTGAACGAGGCCTTATACTCGGACAGCAATTGATTCAAAGTTGAAACTTGTGCTATTGAAGTAAAGCAAACAAATAGCGCAATGGAAATCAATAACAATCTTTTCATATTCAGTTCTCCATTTCGTCAAGAATGACATTAATCTCTTTGTCCATTTTGGGGACGGGTATCAAATAGTAACGATCATAATCTCTATGGAAGATAACAAGGAACATTTGAGAGACATCAATCCCGTACCTGGTTTTCAAAATCCTTCGATAAAGGTTCTGCTGTAAGCAATAGTGATTGAACGAAGAATTATCCAAGTGAGACAACTTGCCAAATCCGGAAGTGAAACCATTTCCTTGAATACTGTACATTCCGCCTGTCGAAGGAGAGATGACTTTAAGACTCCTTTTCCAATCGTACATCACGAATTTATCACCGGATTTCGCTAACAGATCGATGGTGCCCGCAATTCCATATTTCTCATCGAATACTCTCCATTCAGTTCTATAAGGCTCGATACTGCGGCTATTGACAAAACTATCAAATTGGGATAGTTCTTTGTCGATTCTCACATATTCGTCCTCATGCCGCGTTTTTGAACTAAACTGAAAACGATATTGGGCACTCACCTCCTTGCCAAGGAATTTATTCTCTATCTGTTCGTGCATAAATGTTCCCACTTCCCTTGCAATTGCACCCTTGTATGCAAATTCATCAAGGAGTTCCTGGACAGACTTCGGATTCCCGTTTCTGACCATTCTTTCAGCAATGCGGGGGCCATCAAAAGCCGGGAAATGATTAGAAATAACCGTCGTCGCAGGCAATAGGTTGATAATTCCATCAAGGATATATGTATGGGTATCCGGGAAGAACTCAATTCTTGTGTCCCTATCTGTAATGTTCTCCGCATTGAACTTGATGGATGACTTCTTTTCCGTCTGCCCCCACAAACCAACAGTCTTGATCTCTATTCTTGCGGCCTTTTCTTCTTCTGTCAACGGCCGGTCATCTTCTTCTCCAGAGGTTTGAGGGCTTACAGAGCCGGAAATGCCAAGGTATTCTTCCCTAGAATTGTTCTGAGCCATCATTTCAGCTTCAGCTTTTGTCCAGCGCTTAATAGGCTTCACGAACTCGCTTATGGAGCAAGACTCTGGAACAAGAGACGAATCGATTTGGATAAGAAGACGGGCAATAGAGGACACACAGGCCATCGGTTGTTTTACGATCTGCTCTTCAGCAAATCTCATAACAATCCACCCCGCACTCTTCAATATCAGATCTCTTACAGCATCCGAATTGTCTTCAGTGTAATGAATCGGATTTCGTGATACCAGCGAATAAGGTTCGTCGATTTCTATATCGATGCGGATATTACTGCTGTTGTTTGAAATAAGGGCAATATCCGGTTCGTAAGACTTGGCCGTCTCCGATAATTTCAAATTGACGTCTCCATAAACATCCAGCGGCACATTGACAAAACTGCTTCTCAAGAGACTTTCAAACATTTCCTCGGAATAGCCGCGAATCTTCCCCTTGTGATGCCGATGAGGATAAATAATGGTACCCTTTTCTGGAGAATAATAGAACAGGTACTCTTGAAGGGTCTTGCTACTAGAAAGCGAGTAGTTCACCCTCTTTGGAGAGTCATCGACTTCCTCTTTGACTATGTCTGATTTGGGGACAACCTTTTCGACTACCAGAGCTTTCACATCCCCTTGCTTCGGTGGCAGAGGTGAAGTCGCCGCTTCCTTTTTAACTATTTTGGGCAAAGGCGGAGGCAACTTCGTTTCTTCTTGTTTGACGATTTCCTTCAGCACATTTCCGGTTTCAGCTACTGGTTCCTTTTTGTGCTTTTTCCGCTTCACCGCCTTAACAATTCCGGAGATGGCAAAACCAAGAATAATACACAAAACAATCAGGCCCTCGATGCCTTTAAGAATTGCATTGCCGACGAGTTCAGCATCTTCGTCCGACATCGCAGACGCGCCCGTCGCGAATCGAGGATTATTCCACGAGAAAGATTCAACTACTGCCGTTAACGGCAGTTTATAGGTTCCCTCGTCAGGAATTGCGTAGCTGGTTAGAATGCGAGCGAACTGTGTGTCATTAAAAAACCAGTAGCTTGTGGCCCTTGCCCCACCATAATCACCCTCTCGCTCGTAGAACAATTTAAGGCAAGGGTGTCCATTGACTTCGGCGTAAGAAAGAGTGGGACCTCTCATTATTCTCCAAGGCTTTGCATCCTCTTTTGCTGAAGCAAGCAGCATGGAGCGATCTGACTCTGTAAGTTCAATATCTTGATTGCACGCCGGGAATGCTCCCTCCTCTTCTCCAGAACCCGTTACTATTATTATTCTCGCATAAGTGTCTAATGCCCAATGGAAATTGGCATTTAGACCATATTGCTGGAAAACGATTCTATCACCTCTGAGTACAGTCAGCTCCCCAATTGTCGTCTTCTGAACACTTGAGTTATTCTGCAACTCAAAATCATTGCCTACTTCTATCGTGAAAATACCATTGATAGAATACTTTTCAGCGAAAGAAAGTGTTGACATCGTGAATAATGACGTCAATACTAAGAGAATGCGTTTTCCTTGGAGTCTCATTGGTTATTCCTGGTTATCAGGTACCGTCGAGCTGGCTTCTTCCGTAGTCTCAGAAAGCTCAAGAGGCTTTTTTTTGGCACATAACGCAACGATAAGACCAATAAGCGGTGAAAGGAATAGGCAAATGAAGAAGATGGCGACAGGACCAGGCTTTTTGTCTTTTGCGATAAATGGAATGGCGACACAAGCCGCAATCCAAAAGATAAGTGCTGCAGGATTCATAAAAGGATCAATAATTATAAACGATCAAATACCTCACCTTTGGGATTGTTCCCATACTCATTAGGACCCAACTTGCTATTCTGAAATAGCATCCACAAAATATAATATGGAATAAGCATCCAAAAACCACTATTTCCTAAATCATGACACCGTCTTGTACCTTCTGAAAGGAAAAACCAAATTCCACCTAAAATAATAATAACACTGAAAAAAGCGAGGACATCAGAATCTCCCAACGATTCAGAAATGTAAGCTGGGAGAACCATACATAGCATAAAAATGGCATACGCAACCCAAAACTCAAAGCGTCGAGCTCTTCCTTTAAACAGAAAAGCATTTTTGAACATTTTTGTGTTATCAAGTTCACTTTTTTCAGGCCGGGATTCTTGGGCCTCATGTGAAGGGGCGACATCAGGTTTTGATATGGTTTGCAGGGGAGACTCAATAAAAAGGCTCCTCAATTCTGGTACACTACCAGCTTCTTGCCAATCATCAAAACCATCTCTCCAAACCAGGGTATCTTTACCAATTCCCGCTTTTTTAAGATCATCAAAGGATACGGGGCCTCGCTGATTCCCGTCGTCAGAATAGAAATACACATTCATGCCAAATAAATATAAGTTCCTTAAGGCTTTTCATCCACTGCCCCTTTTTCGCTACCTTACAAAATTAGTCTTTTCCCATAAACATTCAAACCCTTACCTTTGTACAAGAGCCCATTTTTATCGTAATCCCAGAATTTCATTGCGTTCACCGGCTTTAGTCTGATGTCGGGTGGGGATTTCAAATCTTGAGGCCCTGTTTCCTGAAGGATTCAGGGCTTTCTTTTTAGGAATTCCAGGGAGAACTCAAAACCTTATTCTTGTAGGAGAAACTCTGCCTTGGTACCATTCTGACTTGCTTGGTCTGCCGATTCTTGGTGGACAACCCTGGTACCAAACCTCTCCCGTATAGCCCCCAGTCGCGATGACTCTGGGGCTTTTCTTTTTTCCCCCTTTCCAACCAGAATCAAAGCCTTATTAGTAAGAAGAAACATTTATTAACCATTTTAAACACAACACATTATGAACAAAATCTTAGGAAAAATCTATGGGCCACTGGTAGTCTTAGTTGACGTGGTCCTTCTTATCGACATTGTCTCCGACCTCATTCAGAAGCGAAAAGCAAGGAAGGCGGAGAAGAACATTCCCGAGGTCATCGACGAAGAAGAGACTGCGGAGCCCGAACCAGTTATGGAATAAACAGAAATGGCCCGTGGTGATGACCTGATAAACTTAATCATAGCCCTGGCTGATATGGTTGGATCGGTGGCCAAGAACATGAAGAAAATCTTGGCCATCATCCGCAAGAAGTCTAAGGGTATCAAGAAACCTATTATCAA
>JAEEGI010021481.1_pt1 | contig 12825 bp, 6 predicted proteins | sample 8958751 | NCBI WGS metagenome assembly JAEEGI01 (sample SAMN16246545, study PRJNA631951) | gut metagenome | biome: gut microbiome; feature: rumen; material: KS-attached | host: Bos | place: Iran: Karaj | collected 2018-10 | reverse complement strand
GAGTCCGTTGTACCAGACAATGTCTACGATGGAGTCGTTCGGAGTATAAGGGTCATTTCCTATGTAAGTGGCCTTCCTAATCCAGTTGGTGAGGGTTTCTGTATCCTGTCCAATCGTGTCAGGCCTGTGGCTTATGAGCGGCTCAGAAAGAGGCGTTCTCTCGTCCGCCCATTCCGGGAATACCGGCAGGCGGTCCGTTCCCTCCGCCTGGGTGACGTTGATCTGGAGGATGTTTCCCGTGGAGAACTGGAAGTTCAGATGAATGATTCTTCTTGCCGCCTTAGTCTGGTCGTAGGTGGAAAAGGTGTTGTCGTTCGGGAGAATCTGGAGGGTGAAGTCCCACCACATCTGTCCGGTGTTTGTGGAGGCGGAGGTGAACGTCATCAGGGTGTCGGCCTGAATGCCGGCCAGGTAGGAGTTCAGGGATTCCAGGTCAGAGAGAGAGGACGTGTGGGGGTCAACGGGGTCGTAGTAAGCCGCGAATGTGACTGTTCCTCCCGTGGCGGGAAGATTGTAAATCAAATCGGACGTGTACTGCTGGTTGAGCCGCTCCACAGGCATCGGCACCTGTATGTCAATGGTCTGCACCATCGGTCCCGGCGGATTATGTCCCGGACCTTTGAGCTCGTTCTGGGCTGACATCTGTAACGATGATGTCAGCATAACCAGGAGGGATATGATGAAAATATCAAATCCTTTTGGCAGGCCGCCATTCATCCGGCAACCGCTGCTGTTTCTGAATATGCTGAATATTCTGTCCATCGCATTCATGTTTTAGTTGTCGTTTGAATAAGTGTTGCGGTCAATGTTTTCAGAAGACGATGCTGTCTTGCGCTACATGCCAGTGACTCAAAGCATCTTGTCAAAAGTAGCAAAATTATTTCAACTATAATAGGCCAGAGTACTTGAATTTTAGTTCCAGAGTGCAGATTTGTTATTTCTCAAAAGAATCCTTTAAGTCTTTGCCTTTATCCTGATAGATATCTTGATTCAACACAATTAATTGTATAAATCTTTCATACACGGTCAGAGTGATCCCGCTTTGTTGTTAATGTGGTGTTATTCAGAAAGAAAAGGTCAAGTATTTGTTGGCTATGTTTAAAATATTGACTTAATAATTGTGTCTTTAAGGATGATTTTACCAGACACTCTTTTTTTAACACAAATAACAACTTCTGACTCTTTTGGAAAAGTCTGGGAATACAGTTATATTTGAGATGTTAAAAACTACTGTATGAAACGTTTTCTTTTCTTGTTACTCTTTATTTTTCAAGTTGCATTAATAGCACAGCAATCTTACGCCCAATCAACCTTCAAGTTCTACGATGACATCTCCCTTCCCCAGACAGACGCCTGGAACTTTGTCAGGCAGGGAGAGGTTTCGCCTTCGATGTACACAGGCACAATCAACCTCTCAGTTCCAATATATGAGTATAAAGACAAGGACTTCACCATACCAATTGTTGCAACCTATTCCTCCAACGGCAACACTCCCAACCAGATAGCGGGCATTCTCGGTCCGGGCTGGAACCTGGAACTTGGCGGCTGCATCACCATAGAAACCAATGGTATCCCGGACTATGGAGAGAACGTCAAGCACGTGCAGGGATTCTACACAACACACAAGAACTTCTACTACAGTTCCTACGAGCCCAACAAGTGGTGGCGGTTCATGTTCAACCTCTTTGACAACGGCACAGGCACAGGAGCCCCACAGATAGTATGGTGTAAGAACAATATTCCCGACAACAGCCACACGGGAGAGGTGGACACCCAGCCGGACATCTTCCATTTCTCCGTCCCAGGCCACAGCGGAAAGTTCCACCTGGGATTCCGGGGAGAGACAGTCTTCTACGACACACCACTCGCACCGTCAGGATACAGACTCCAGATAGACACTGTGCCTATCAGCAATCTGCCAAACAAATTTTCAAAGTTCTACAAGATTACCATAACCACGCCGGACGGCTACCGCTACATCTTTGACGGAGACCCGAACCTGACCAGCGTAGACCTTGCCAAGAGCGGAGAGAGAAGCATATATGACGTCATCTCGGCCTGGCACCTGACAAAAATGGAAGCCCCCAGCGGCAGGTATGCTGTTTTCCAGTACAACACGGAAAGGCTGGAACACATCACTTATTCCCCGTCCTCGGCGGTCTATGGAGGAGGGCTTACGGACAACCAGTACTATTTCGCGGAGCCGGTGGTGCCTTCTGTTGGCAACACCGGGGGATCCAGCTATGACGGGCTTATCTACAAGAGGGAAACCGAGACCGCCCTGCTGAAGAAGATCATCTTCAGCGACGGCTCCATGATAAGCCTCGAATACGATGTACTGGACTCCTCCGACGGAGACCAGTACAAGAAAGCCCCCGCCGCATCCCTGACCGAAGCGTATGCCAATACCGTTAGGCTCAGAGACATCTACGTTACCAGGGCCGGCAACTCCAGCCCTGTGGCGCAAGCGTCCTTCACCCATGCCAGAAACACCAACGGCGGAAAGACCAACTACCTCCAGTCTATAACAGTCAACGGAATTGGAACCTACTCCTTCAACTACATTGGCTGGAACAATGCCTCAAAGCCCTATCCTCTCCAGAATACCTTCTCCGTGGACCACTGGGGATATTTTAACGGAAAGAACAACTCCACATACTTCCCGTCCTGCTACGCCAACCAGACTACGGAGGAAGAAATAATAAGCGGCGATTCCAGAAATCCGGACGCGGAGTATGCCAAACTCGGGATGATAGAGAAGATCACATATCCCACCGGCGGCTACACCACCTTTGAATATGAGCCACAGTCCTATTCCGCCGCGGTGGTCAGAAAACACGACACTTCCTATGTAAGAAATTTCGCGCCAAGGCTGGTTGCCGCCAACGGAACGGCGGGAGGCCTCAGGATAAGGAAGATTGCCTCGTTCCTGGCCAACGGCACGCCGAGCCTGGAGAAAACCTATGACTATACCAATGCCGCGGGGAAGAGTTCCGGAATTCTCATCTGGACGCCAAGATACTCCGTGAGCTTCAGATGCCAGGCCGGCATGTGGCTGCAGGAGGAGGGGGGCTACCAATCCTCCTCGCTCCAGGACTACGGGTTCACCGGCATAGAATACCACAGCGTCACCGAACATCTGAAAGACAGCACGCGAACTCTGAACATCTTCACTTCCTGCGCCGACGGCAAAGGGTTCATGGACAGGACGGGAGTGGAGCTGGGATACACCGTCATGGAGAAGGCAAGGACGAACACCAACAATGTCCTGGAGTGGCAGATGTATCCCCTTATAGGCGGCGAGCCCATCCACAGCGTGCATTTCGCAGTAGCTCCTGTCACCTCCTACCAAAGCCAGAGGGGCATTCTCAAGGAAAGGAGGGTGTTCAAGAACGACACCACGATGTCCGCCTCCCTGATTGAAACCACTTCCTTCAAACTGGACTCTACCTCCTTCACGGAACTGCCCTGCTATCTGGTAAGGAGATTCGGAACTTACAGTATCTTCACGGGAAAGCACCTTCCAAAAGAAACTGTCACGGCCACCAGGGACGACAGCATGGAGACGGAAAAACGCACCGCCAGGACATTCAAGTATAACCCGTTCCGGGAAGTGACACGGTCCGCCCAGACAACTCCGGAAGGCGACTCGCTCATATATGAGTACACCCACCTGCGTGACCTGGAAAACAGCCAGATAGAAAACAACATCGTCTACAGGATGATGAAAAGGAAGAACATCCTCACCCTGCCGCTGGATGAAAAGATTTACCGCAAACAGGCTGGCCAGACCCAGAAAACTCTCATATCGGGAAAAAGATGCACCTATTCTCTTTTCCCCAAGGGAACCGACACGCTCATCCTTCCTACTCTCATAGAAACCTACGACCTGAGCACCCAGACCTGGAAGAAAGAGGCTGAGATCCTTTCCTACGACTCTTTCGGGAACATCACCCAGCTCCGTGACGCGGACGGCAGGACAGTATCCTACCTCTGGAGCAATGACGGCCAGTATCTCATGCTTCAAGCCAAAGGGCTGACTCTGGCACAAGTTCAGCAATGCATCACGCAGAGCAGTATAAATGCCTCCGCAGGAATCACCGACTCTTTGGAGACAAACCTCAGGAACACCTTCAAAGACGCTGAAATAACCACAATCAAGTATCTTTGCGGAGTGGGACCGCAGAGGATAAGGGACGCTTCAGGAAATACCACCGAATATACCTACACACAGTGGGGAAAACTCAAACAGACAAGACGCTACAGGACGGCAACGTCTTCTGAAAACATCGACAGGAACACCTATTCAAACGACAACTAAAATATGAATACGATGAACAAATTATTCAGCTTATTCAGAAATAACAGCGGTTGCCGGATGAATAGCAGCCTGAAGAAAAGGAGCGCATTTGTTCTCATATCATTATGGGTATTATTGCTATCCGCTCCAATAAAAATTTCCGCCCAGAACGAACTCAAAGGACCGGGAGGCCATAATCCGCCGGGACCTATGGTGCAAACTATAGACATCCAGGTGCCTATGCCGGTGGAGCGGCTCAACCAGCAGTACACCTCGGATCTGATTTACAATCTTCCCGCCACTGGAGGAACTGTCACCTTCGCGGCTTACTACGACCCTGTTGACCCCAACACGTCCTCACTCTCTGACCTGGAATCCCTGAACTACTACCTGGCCGGCATTCAGGCCGACACCCTGATGACGTTCACATCAGCTTCCACAAATCTTGGACAGATGTGGTGGGACTTCACCCTGCAGATTCTCCCGAACGACAACACATTTTCCACAAACGACCAGACAAAGGCGGCAAGAAGAATCATTCACCTGAACTTCCCCCTCTCCACGGGAAATATCCTGCAGATTGCAGTCACCCAGGCGGAAGGAACGGACCGCCTGCCGGTATTCCCGGAGTGGCCGGACGAGAGAACACCTCTTTCAGAACCGCTTATAAGCCACAGGCCTGATACGATTGGACAGGATACGGAAACCCTCACCAACTGGATTAGGAAGGCCACTTACATAGGAAATGACCCTTATACTCCGAACGACTCCATCGTAGACATTGTCTGGTACAACGGACTCGGTCAGCCGAAGCAGACGGTCCAGGTGGGTGCAAGCGCCGTATCCAGCAAGAACATAGTAACGCCTGTGGAATACGACCCTATAGGCCAGCAGCTCAGGGAATACCTCCCTTACATATCCACACAGGCCACGGAAAACTATGACGCCCAGACTTCATACAAGCAGGCAAATTTCTATAAGACAAAATACGGAAACTCGGAAGTTTATCCTTACGCGGAGAGTATTCCCGAAGCCGCGACTAACAGGCCTATTATCCAGTATACCCAGGGTTCCGTTTTCAGAAACTCAACATCACTTACTGAAACCCAGAGCGGAATACAGAAACCAAGGACGGATGCAACCGGAAGATTTCTCTCCAACGCTTACAGGATAAGCCAGGAGGCAGACAACATCCCTATGCTCCTTTATGAAAACGGGAATATCGTAAACCGAGGCCATTTCCCTGACGGAGCGCTCCTGAAGACAATTACAACAGATCCAGACGGAAAGACCGTGGCTACCTACACAGATGAGTATGAGAAGACTCATCTGGTGAGGACATACCTCGGAGGCTATGCAGACACCACAGAGACAGGGGGATGGAGCGACTTGGTCTATGTATATGACAAAAGAGGACTTCTCTCCGCAGTAATAACTCCTGAAGGAGAAAACGAGAGGAACAAGACCGCCGCTCAGATAAGCGTCAATTCTGACTGGGCGAAGAAGCGTTGCTATATCTACGAGTATGACGGTCTAGGAAGGATGAGTTCAAGACGATGGCCAGGGAAGGGAAAGGAGCTGTTCGTCACTGACCCAGCAGGGAATGTGGTGGCTACCCAGGACTCCCTCTTGAGACCGTCAGGAAGATGGCGGCTTACAAGATATGACATTGCAAACAGGCCAGTGGAAACGCTCCTTACACAGCAGAGCATCACGGAAGCACAGATGAGAGGCTACTTCTCCTATGAGACTGCTCAGCAGTATTTTATCCAGAACGGAAACACTCTGTTCACTTCTCCGGTATACGAACTCTCGGACAACATTTCGCTCACTAAGACAGAAGTCGGAAAGACAAAGCTTTCGTTCAGCATTCCAGATCCAAGTTCAGGAAATGGCAACAACGTCCAGAACATAACTCTTGCTTTCAAACCTGAAGCGCAGACTGTATCACAGACGGATGTGGACACTACAAAGTTCGCGTCCGTCCTCTGGGAGAGAACAGCAATGACTATGTCAAAGGACGGAGTGCTCATAGGAATTGCAGAAGACGGAGGCTCAAATCCCGGAACAATTGCCCAAGCAGACATCCTGTACAGATACACCGTATATTTCTATGACTGCTATGCAAGGCCCGTGCAGACCATAACGCTCTATCCGGACGGGACAGTTTTCACCGCTTCCACAAAGTACAACTACACTGGCCTTCCGCTAAAGCAGACGGCAAGGCTCCAGGTGCCGCAGGGAACAAATTCCGGCACTGACACTTTAAATGTTGTTCTGACCGAAACCTTCACCTTTGACAAGCGGGGAAGGATGCTCACGTCCAATGCCGCGATGCAGACATTCAACTCGTTCGTACAAAGCGGTAACCTGATTTATTCCGACACCCTTTCTTCTGCGGCTTCCGCAACGTACAGCTATGACGAGCTCGGACACCTTACAGGAAAGACCCTGGGAGGAAACCTCAGCCAGACACTTGCTTACAACATCCAGGACTGGATGACCACGATGCAGACGAAGAAAGGAACAACGAACGTGTACTCCCAGACTCTGCGCTACTACAGCCCGATCAAGCCGAACACCACGGCACTCTATTCGGGAAACATCTCCGAATGGAAAACTGTCCAGGGAACAAATACGGCAAGCACATACCGCTTCGTGTATGACTCGCAGGGAAGGTTCACGAATTCATACCGCTATGCAGGATCATCCACTTCCTCTACCCAGAAATACACGGAAAAGAATATCTCGTACGACAGGAACGGGAACATCCTGGCACTGAAGAGGGTTGCGGACAACGCAAACAGCCCGCTTCACAACTTCACCTATACCTATGACGGCGACAAATTGACAGCCCTTTCAGGAAGCCAGAGCGGAACGTCCTTCACATCAGCATATTTATATGACGGGAACGGGAATATGACCCTGGACGGGAACCAGGCTGTAAGGCTATCTTACGACATAAACAACCTCGTCCACAATTCAAAGAAAACTGCAACAGGACAGAATCCGAACCCAATACAGGATGAACTCACGGCCACATATTCATACTTTGCGGACGGGACAAAGTATTCCATAAAGGACACCAGCGGAAACGGCAGGATTTACATCGGGCCGTTCACCCTCGCAAGGAAAGACTATCAAAGCGCAAGTATTTCCTTGTTGGAATCCGCTGATGTTCTGGGTTCAGATGCAAGGTTCGCCTTTGCCGCTACACCGCAGAATCCATCCGGCACAGACACAACCTACACCGTAACTTATGAAACCCTCTACCTCTTGAAAGACCATCTCGGAAGCATAAGGACTATCACGGACAGTCAGGGCAACGCTCTGGAAAGGAACGACTACTACCCTTACGGACTCCAGACGAACCTAGGAAGAAACTACGCCACGCTTGGTGACAAGTACCGTGTGAGGATGCCGGCATACTTCACTTACGGCAATCCTAACATAAGTAATCTGACTGTCTCCTCCCCGTCATTTGAAATGTTGCCGTATCGGATGCTCTACAACGGCAAGGAACTGCAGATGGTGGCTCAGACACGTCTCATTGACTATGGGGCAAGACAGTATGACCCGACTATTGCGAGATGGAACGGAATGGATCCGAAGGCAGACAGTACATATATTCTATCGACATACTCATTCTGTTCGAATCGTCCAATAAATACAATAGATTCGATAGGATGCGATGTTACCGACTATTACAATATTTATGGTTACCTTTTATTCAAGACAAATGATGGCCTGAGTGCAATAATAGTTTTAAATGAAGCCGGTGCTAAAGAGTTAGAAGAAAAACTTAAGAATCCAATTAATAAAGATAAAGTTGACAATCCTGATTTCAACAAAAAGGAATTGCATGTTTTGGGAGAGACTTTGAATGATTATTCAAATCATTATAAAAAAGACAGATCTTATAATTTCCAAATCGGTTTTGATTCTGAATATGAAAAGGCATATAAAGGAGAAAAACGTAGTATACTAAAGAGTTTTATTTTTTCTTATGTATCAGTTCTTGAATATGATTATAAAGTTTCCGAAGCTGGTGAGATGCAAGCCGGTCAAGATGCCGGGTGGCAATATGGGAGATTAGATAAAAAGAAAGGCATGATAGACAGACTATCTCCATACACAAGTCTCAAAAACAATGAACCATTAATTGTCATTGATTAATAGAACACTTTAAATCAAATACCATATGAAAAGTTTCTTATACGGAATCATTTTTTACTCTTTTTTTATCATTTCATATGAAATCTTAGTAAATGTATTTCTGTATTTATCATTGGCACTTAAACTTGATGATTTAAGCATCTTATGCCTTATAGGCATAATTATGTTATCTTATTTATATCTGTTCCTAAAGCTAAAAACACCTAAACATATTCACTATATCTTATATATTATTATGTTTATAGCGCTTGGAATAGTGAACTTTAACGCAGGAACTTTAAATAATAAACTCTTCAATAGAAAAACCGTTTTTATCGGGATAAAATATTGTCGCACATTGTTTTTTGTGCTATTTATTACAATTTCCTATTTGAAAATAATCATAATAAGTAAAAAAAATCAAGAGAAAAGAAACTGCAGCCACGGTGATTAATTCTACATTGTTCCCATCCCCATTTTTAAACAGTTATTAAGTTTACATCAAAATTAGTGTTTTTAGTTAATATTTTCTGTTTGTATTCAATCGGTGTCATGTTTCCCAAGGCCTCATGCGGCCTGTTGTAGTTGTAATCATATCTCCATCTTTCTGTAATTTCCCTGACTTCATCTAGGTTCCTGAAGATGTAAGCATCAAGTATAGCTCTTCTATAACTACCGTTAAAGCGCTCTATATAACTGTTCTGCGTGGGCTTGCCCGGCTGAGTGAATTTGTGCTGTATGCTATTAGCCAAGCACCATATCTTTAACTTATCCGAGATAAACTCAGGTCCATTGTCTGTCCTTGTACAATCAGGCTTCCCGTTGCATGAGATGGCATCCTCCAGTATAGTTAGTACCCTTTCAGCTGTTATTGACATATAAGCCTCCTGCGCCAAGGCTTCCCTGTTGCAGTCATCTATAATGTTCAAAACCCTGAAAGTCCGGCCGCTTTCCGTCTTGTCACTGACAAAGTCCATTGACCACGTTACATTAGGCTTTTCAGGCGCTTCTAGTGGAACCTTTACCCTTTGAGGGAGTCTTTTCTTGAGCCGGCATTTCTTGTTGAAGTATATCTTCCGCTAAACCCTGTATACCTTCTTGTGGTTCCAGGTATATCCGGCTTTTCTGAGTCTCTGGTAAATCTTGTCAAACCTGTCTCCGAATTCAGCAGCTTCTCTTATCGCTTTCTCTACTGGAGCGTCGTTTTTCTTGCTGATGTATTAGAAATAGGATCTGTATATGTTCATTAATCTACACGAAGAATGGGGGAGGTTACAAAATAAACTAGAAGAAACTAGAAGAAACTAGAAGCGTTAGATAGAAGATCTCTCTATCCTGATTCTCAGAATCTGGGGAGTCCCCGGATTGGTTCTCACAAGCAGTACCACACGCAGGGTTTCAGAGCCGGTGTTCAGGTTTCCTATGGCGTATTTCATAGGAGGGTTGCCGCTTTTGTGGATGATGGAGAAAGACTTTGGAGTATTCTGGGAGAAGAAACTCTTGATTATCTGGGTTGCCTGTGTGCGTGAACATTCGCTCTTGCTGCCGAAAATCTCGATTTCCAGATTGTCTGCAAACCAGGCGGAAAGGCGGTCTGCATCGCCTTTCTGGATGTATTTGGCAATAGGAATGAAGGCATCCCCGCCGCTTCTCTGGGTGGAGAGGTTTTGGCGAGGAGTAAACGAGCAAAGTAGCGCCATTGCCGCAGTGCAAAGCGCTATTGCCACAATATTTGGTGAAAATCTTTTCATTTCCAAAGGTTGCAACCGGTGCAAAAACCCGCAAAAATCAAGCCATTTTGGTCAAATTATGCTAAATTTGCATAAACCTTGCAATTTGATGAAGATAACTCTGGTGTGCATAGGAAAGACAGATTTTCCCTTCGTGGAGGAAGGGATGGGGGTGTATGAATCCAGGCTGAAGCACTACTGCAAGTTTTCCTCGGTTTACATTCCTGCGCTCAAGGGAGTTTCATCGCTGAGCAAGGAACAGATAAAGGAAAAGGAAGGAGAGCTGATTCTCAAGGAACTGGGAATCCAGAAGGGGAAGCCTGCCGGAAAGAAGCATCTGGTGCTGCTGGACGAGAGGGGAAAAAGTTTTTCTTCTGTGGAGTTTGCCTCTTCTTTGGAGAAGCTGGAGGGAATGGACAAGGAGGTCTGTTTTGTGATAGGGGGAGCGTATGGTTTCAGCGATGCCGTCTATCAGGCGGCGGACCAGATGGTTTCTCTGTCGAAGATGACCTTTTCCCACCAGATTGTGAGGCTTATCTTCATAGAGCAGCTTTACAGGGCGTTCACGATAATCAAGGGAGAACCTTACCACCACGCTTGACAGTCAGATGAAGAAGATACTGAGATTCATAAGAAGGAACATTTTATGGCTGACGTTTTTGATGTCGGCTCTGTGCCTTCTGCTGTCTTTTTTCGGGCAGAACCGTTTCTCGGACTTCTCTTCGGCGGCATCTTCGCTTCAGGGGGCTCTCCAGCAGCGGGAAAGCCTGCTGGACGACTACGCTTTCAAGGCCCTGGACATTCCTGAAGACGAGTGGATTGAACTGAAGGATCTTCCTGAGGATATGGTGATCTACCGTTACCGCTCCGAGGCTCTCCAGAGCTGGGCTCACCAGTTCCCGTTTGCCAACGACGAGCTGGGCGGAAGCGCTATCTACCAGCTTTTCAGGACGGAGCATTATCTGGACGGTCAGGGAAGGTACATCTATCCGTTCTCCTATCTTTCCGGCAAGCAGGAATATGTGAATATCGGAAGCTGCTGGTATCTGATCAAGTCTTACCTGAAAGACAACCTGAGAGTGATTGCCGGACTTCTGGTAAAGACAGACAGCCAGGTGGCGCAGTCAATTGGCACGGACATAATCAATCCTCAGCTGGGCGTGCCGGACGGCTATGATATCCAGCCTCTCGCTCTGGAAAGCAGTGGAGAGGTGATTATGACAAAAGACAACGAGCCACTGTTCACTCTTGTTTCAGACGCTTCCGCCGCCAAGGCTTATGCCGTGAATCCTTTTGTGTGGCTCTCGATGGCGTTCGCTCTGCTGTTCTTTGTTTTCCTTCTGCTGAAAAAGAGGTCTAATCCGGCTCTTCTGGTTTACATTCTGGGAATTACAGCCTTGAGGTTTCTGGCTTTCCGTCTGGGGGAGGCCAGCTCGTTTTCATCGAGCTTCTTCTCTCCGGCCGTTTATGCTGATGCCGGACTGTTCTCGTCGATAGGGGACTTGCTGCTTAACAACCTGTATGTGAGCCTTCTGGTTCTGGGCATCTATATGATGCGCAACCGTTACATAGAGAAACTGAAAAACAGCAAGAACTGGGGCGGAAGGATAGGCACCGTTGCCCTGTGCCTGATTCCCATAGCCCTCTGCATTTACATAAACTACACCCTCAGGAGCCTGATTGCCAATTCATCGGTGAATATGGAGCTGCACAGGGTTACCTCCATATCGTTCTACACGGTTCTTTGCTACCTGTCGTATGCAATACTCTTTTTGATGCTGATGTTCAGCCTTCAGATGATTATATCGCTGATGAACATGAAGCGTAAAAGAGGGCTGCTTTCCATCCGCAACACCATTCTGTTTGCTCTGGGCGTCTCGGTGTACATGCTGCTTACGGTTTCTTCTTTGAGCGCCAAGAAAGAGGCGCAGTGGAGCCGGCTTCTAGCCAACCGGCTTTCTGTGGAGAGAGACCTGGGGCTTGAGCTGGAGCTCAGGGACATTGAGGACAGACTTCTGGCAGACCCGATATCCGGGGCTTTGATGACTATGCCTCAGGAGAATATGCAGATGCTCCAGATGAGGTTCTCTGAACTCTATTTCCAGTCCATAAGGCAGAAATATGTAATAAACATGTCTGTCTGCAGGCCTAACGAGTCTATACAGGTTGCGCAGATGGTGGTTAACTGCATGGAATACTACAGGGCCAAGATGACTCAGTACGATGCGGTTCCGATTTCAGAGGGGAGCGCCTTCTATTACTTGAGCAACTTCAACGGCCAGGTGGGATATCTGGGGCTTTTCACATATCTTACTCCAGACGGGGCCGTGAATCTTTTTATCGAGATTTCATCGCGATATGACGAGGAGCAGGCTGGCTATCCGGGCAGGTTTTCTGACTACCAGCCGGATGACCTGAACATACCTCCATTCATTTCATACGCCAAATACTACGACGGAAGGCTGGTGATGAACAAGGGACGCTACGACTACCCGATGTATGACAGCGACTTTGAGTCCGACGTGGTGAAAAAAGACGGTTACATCCACAGGGTCAATAGAGTGACAGACCAGAACACCGTAGTTATCAGCCGCCCTGAAAGAACCTTCTTCCCGTACATTGTGTCTCTGTCCTATCTGG
>JAEEGI010021478.1_pt1 | contig 12825 bp, 10 predicted proteins | sample 8958751 | NCBI WGS metagenome assembly JAEEGI01 (sample SAMN16246545, study PRJNA631951) | gut metagenome | biome: gut microbiome; feature: rumen; material: KS-attached | host: Bos | place: Iran: Karaj | collected 2018-10 | reverse complement strand
ATTTTTCTGACAGGAAAGCCTATGAATTATTGACATTATGGGCACTTTGTTTTAAAATTTGTTCGTTGTCTGCAGAAGTGGCGGAATTGGTAGACGCGCACGGTTCAGGTCCGTGTGGGAGCAATCTCTTGAGGGTTCAAGTCCCTTCTTCTGCATAATAGAGCAGGGTCTCGTGAGTGAAACTCACGGGACCCTGTTCTATTATGCAGAAGCGAGATTGAACCCTAGGGTTCAATCTCGGGGCACTGGGGAGTGCCCCTCGGTCGGCGCAATTCTGGCGTCCACTGGACGCCATGCGCCCCTTCTTCTGCACGATAGTTTATGGCTTTCCATGTTGATTCATGGAAGGCCATTTTTCTTTGTATTTACTTGAATTATTGAACATTCAGACATGTTGTCTTAATCCGTCATAATTCATCCAAATTGGCCCGATTTCATATGGATAGTCAAAATGACAGTCAAAAAAGCAGTCAACAAATGGCCAAAATACGAAGCCTTAAGGTATAAATCTAGTAAGATAGTACGAATTTCATAGCTTTCCCAGGAAATAGTGCAGATTTATTGTGATATAATCAAAAAAAACACATTTTTTACCTAAGAGGAATGCTATGGACAGATTAGGAAAAGGCAATGACATACATTCACATGTTGATGATTATGTTGTTGTAGATCTAGAAACCACAGGTACCAATGTTCTTGCGGATAGAATAATTGAAATATCAGCTATTAAAATTCGCAATAATTCTATTGTGGACGAATTTTCTACACTGGTTAATCCTGAAATTCATATTCCAGAGCAAGCTTCTAGGGTGAATAACATTACTGATGATATGGTAGAGGATGCCCCTGTATTATCAGAGGTTATTGATAGTTTCTTGGAATTTGTCGGAAATGACGTGATTCTTGGGTATAATAATGCGTCTTTTGACATGAATATGATATTTGACTCGGTTAGTCACCTTAGAAATGCTACATTTTCTAATGATTATCTGGATATTTTATACTGTGCTAGAAGAGTTCTTTCTGATGTCGAAAATCATAAGTTAGAAACATTGTGTAAGTATTTCGGGATAGATAACTCTGAGGAACACCGTGCGTTAGTAGATTGTAGACTCACAAAAATGGTCTACGATAGATTATATGAAAAGTATGGTGATGCTTTTTTCTCGTGCCGTAGTGCCTCCAAATCTTCTGGTGAAAAAAGACTTTTATCAGAAGATTCATTGGCATTAAGAGAATTGCAATGTTTACTTGACTCCGTAACAGAAGATGGAATAATCACTCCTGAAGAACTTTGTGGGATACGCGATTGGATGGATAAACATTGCAGTCTTAGGGGCAACTATCCATATGATCATATATATGATGCATTAGCAAAAGTTCTTGAAGATGGAATGGTTACAGATGATGAACTTGAAGAGTTAAATAGAGTATTTTCAGAGACTATCGATCCGGTAAAAAGTGCAAGTGGTCATTCAATTAATGGCTCAATTTGTGGTATGCATTTTGTCATAACTGGAGAATTTGAGTATGGATCAAGAGCAGAGGTAACTTGCTTTATTGAAGATAAAGGTGGCTTGATTGATAATACTGTAAAGAAATCAACAAATTATGTCATTGTTGGTGTTAAAGGAAGTGATCATTGGCAAACTGGGAATTACGGAAGTAAAATTAAAAAGGCGATGGAATACAAAGAAAATGGTATTCCAATAGAAATAATCGAAGAAAAAGATTTCTTTAACAGCATACAGGGACCTTTAGAGAAATTAGATGTGAATACAACTAATTGGACTGATTCAATTAGGGATATGCTTGAAGATTTGATTAAGGAATATGAGCTTCCAGTGGGTTCTTTGTATTTATCGGATAACTACAGTACAAAAGATGAAACAAATAGAATAATTAGTCATTCGGTATGTATTTGGGAACCTAACTATCCTCAGATGCCTAATGAAAAAAGAGGCCAAAACAAGATAGTAGTTACAATTTCCTTGAATAAAATAAAAAGTAATCCTAGGATTTTAGAGATAATTATACGTGAGAATCAAGAAGGTGATTTACATGATTATCTTCCTAATGATGCTATATTAATCGAACGTACAAAATCAGATTTTGATACGGGTTCGGTTCGAGTAAGAATTGATAAAGATTCTCCATATTTATCAAATTATATTAAGGTCAATACAGAATACTGCATAAAAGGCTATGTTTCAAAAGCTGGTAGATTTGCCTGCTGTAGCTCTTTTGAAAAGTGTTCAGATGCAATGAAATGTGTGCATGAGAATAAATTATATTCTAAGGCATGTATGTATAGAGATAATCTGGATGCTGGCAGAATATTTTATGGCATAAATAGAAATGTCGATTGATTTCTAATTCATTAAAACATTGATGAATGAAGATAGCGCACGCCTATTATGTGTTGAATGCTTATCAAAGAATCAAAAAACAAACATTATTTTCTATGTTGGACAGTACGTCTAATAATTCTTGTGGTATTCTTTTATTATTGTCATCAAACGTGTTTTTTGGTGGTGCATGCAGATAATGGGGATACCATTGTTCATGTAACTAAAACTGGGTATTGTTATCATGTGGAAGGGTGTGGCCATCTTAGAAGCGATATAGAGATAACTCTACATGACGCTGTAGTGATATATGGTTATAACCCCTGTAAAGATTGTAATCCACCTATATATGACGGCCCAGATGAACCGTGTGTTCCTATGGAAAAACCGGGAAGCAACTCTGGAGGTACTAGTTCAAGTTCTTCAACATTAACAAATTCAACTTCGCACGATTCAAATACCTCAACTCTTAGTAATGATTCAACAACCGAAAATCGGCAGTCTGACATATCTGATAGTACAGATTATATTGAGTATATGTTAGGCATTATTGTTATTGGTGCTATTATATGGTGGACACCTTATTACTTTATAAATACAAAGAAGAAAAAACTAGCTAAACAACAATTTGAAAAAGAAAGAGAATACTATTTTAATCTATATGCCCATAGAGATATAACTCTTTTGGTTGGCACTCCACAAGGTGTTTATCTAAAAAATGATTTTCCATGTACTACAGAATCTCCCCAAAAACCTTATGGCGATTATACAGTATATCTTGCAGCTAAGAATCCGAGAGTTTTTCATTTGAATCCTAATTGTGGAGGAGCAAATTTATACCCAACAAACTATTATTTTGCGTATAATTTACAGCATTGTAAAAGATGTGCTACTGGAAAAATTCAACTTCCTACTATGGAATGGTATTTCAAATATTTAGAAATAAAGAAAATAAAGCAGAAATATAATCTTCCGTGACGATATTAATACAGTGCTTTACATTGAATTTATTACATGTTTAGACGAGGTGGAGTAGTATGAAAAGACATACCCAACATATAATAAGCAATGCTCGCCTCATGTCTGAATGGAATTGGGAAGAAAATGACAAGCGAGGTCTTGATCCCCATAAACTATCGTTAGGTAGCGGACAAAAAGCAAATTGGATTTGCTCAAAAGGACATAACTGGGATGCAGCTATATGTCATAGGACGGGAAGAGGATCAAATTGTCCTTTCTGTTCAAACAAAAAGGTATGGCCTGGATATAATGATTTAAGATCTCAATGCCCTGATCTTATGGAAGAGTGGGATTTCGAAACAAACACAATTAACCCATCTGAGGTTATGGTTGGCTCGAACAAATCTGCTAATTGGATTTGCCCAAAGGGACACAAATACACGAAGATGATATATAAGCGAGCTGTGGTGGGAGAAGGATGCAAGATATGCTCACGTGCGTTGAGAACATCTTTTCCTGAGCAGTGTTTTTTCTTTTACACCAGAAAGGCGTATCCGGATGCGATAAATAGTTATAAAGATATTTTTGAAAACCAGATGGAGTTGGATATTTATATCCCATCAATTAAAACTGGAATTGAGTATGATGGAGTCTTTTGGCACAAGAATGATTCTGTTGGTAGGGAACAAAAGAAATATCAAATATGCAAAAAGAATAATATACGTTTATTGAGAATTAAGGAGGGTGAGTTTAAGGGATTTAATGAAGCGGTAGCGGATAGAATTTGGTATATCCCATCCAAATGCGATAATAATTTGTTGGATTACCATATTACAGAGTATCTTAAATTTTTAACGTTTTTTGGAAAGATTCCCGTAGTAAATGTTGAAAAGGATAAGAATGAAATACTGGAGTTTAAATCCCTAAAACTAGAGGACTCGCTGGCATATTTATATCCCGATATTGCTAAAGAATGGCATCCATCAAAAAATGGTAAGCTAACACCAGATCTATTCACACCTAAAAGTGGAGAAAAGGTATGGTGGTTATGTCTTGATTGCGGAAATGAGTGGAGAACGGAAATATCTAATCGAACAAGTGGACACGGCTGTAATAAATGTGCAACTTCTAAAAGGGAAGTAACGAAAAAGAAAACCTTATTATCAAAAAGACAAGTCCTTGATAATGATCTGTGCTTACTTGATTGGGACTATGAGTTAAATGAGCATACTCCAGATTACTATACAAATGGTAGCGGTGAAAGAGTGAATTGGCGTTGCCATGTTTGTGGTTACAAATGGCAGGGGGTTATATGTGATCGATCAAGAGGATATAAAAATGCATGCCCTTTATGCTCGGGTAAAGTGATTGTGAGCGGTAAGAATGATCTCGCTACAGTTCGACCTGAATTGATGAAAGAGTGGGATTATGAAAAGAATGTAGATCTTGATCCAACAAAACTTGGAGTAGGGGATCGTCACTATGCTTTCTGGATCTGTCAAAAGTGTGAATATGTATGGAATGCACAAATTTATTACAGAGCTAATGGGAAAGGGTGTCCATGCTGTGCAAATAGAGTTGTAGTTCCTGGGAAGAATGATTTAGCAACAACGGATCCTGATTTGGCAGCAGAATGGCATCCCACGAAGAATACATTAAAACCTACAGAAGTGACTCGAGGTCAGTCTAAGAAAATAGTTTGGCTTTGTTCAAAATGTGGAAATGAGTGGGAAGATACATTAAATCATCGCAGCAGTGGAAGAGGTTGTAAAGAATGTTGGTCCTCTGTCAAGATTTAGAACAAATTAAAATGGGAGATTTCTCATATTAACTCGCTTTCTTCTGTATACCTTCACCGGATACAGACTGATATAGTTTTTCGAATTCATTTGGCGACATATAGTTATTATGGCTGTGAATTCGAACAGTGTTATAAAAAGTTTCGATATATTCGAAAACAAGGCGATAAGCCTGCCTGTAATTCATGATACTGAATCTGTTTAGCCATTCTCGTTTTATAAGAGCATGGAAAGATTCTATACAGGCATTGTCGTAAGGATAGCCTGGATAGCTATAGCTTAACTGGTATTTCTCAGTGGCTGCGCGGTACGCTTTAGAAACATACTGGCTACCGCGGTCACTATGCAGAATTAAAGGAAGATCCGTATTACGTCTTGCTTTAGCTTTGTTGATCGTATCAATTACACAGGATACTTCCATTGTTTCGGAAAGTGTCCAGGCGATGATTTTACGGGCATAAAGGTCCATGATGCTTGTCAGATATACAAAACCATCACGGGTCCAAATATACGTGATATCAGTGCACCAAACCGCATTAGGACGGATCGGATCAAACTGCTCATTGAGAACGTTGTGAAGCTCCTTGCTGAAATCAGAGTCTCTTGTAGTGGTTGTCCATGGTTTAAGCCATTGAGCGCGAATGCCCATTTCCTTCATATATTTGCCAACTGTACGTTCGGCGATCACTTCGCCGGATTCGCGGAGTTTGTGAGTTATTTTCGGAGCTCCGTAGTTTTGCCTGGAGTTATCATAAATGTCTTTGATCTTCTCCTTTATGGCATTCTTTCTCTGTTGAGAAGCAGATGGCTTATGTTGAAGGAAAGCACGATAACCAGAACGAGAAACGCCTAGATTTTTGAGCATTCCGGAGACAGAGATACGGCGTCCGGTTACTTTTGAGATTTCTGCCTTGGCAGCTACTTCGGTATAGATAGCAACTGTCAGTCGTTTCCCAGAATGCCGATGGCTTTTTTTAAGACATCTAATGCGTCTTGAGCATCACGGAGTTCACGTTTCAGACGAGCTATTTCTTTCTGCTCATCTGATTGATAATTACCGGATCCTCTAACAGGGATATCACCATCGTGTTCCTTGTACTGAGATAACCATCTGGTAAGAGTAGTGATGCTGACACCAAGGTTCTTGGCGCATTCAGCCTGGGTTAGATCAGGATGTTCTTTAACATACTGAATTGCATCCAGCTTAAACTGCTTGTCGTGTTGTTTGTTTTTACGTGGCATAATGAGTTCCTCCTCTTTGGATATAGTACAATTTTTTAGGAGAAATCTCATTTTAATTTGAACTATTTATATACTAACAGCATGTAAAAAGAAAAGCAAGATTTATACTAATGCTTAAGAAGAGAGGTTTGTCGATTGGTGGATTATTGGATTCCTTATAAACAAATACCGGATGAATATGAAGTTGTGTCTATATTTCCTAAAAATGGAATCTATAATTTAAATTCGATTTCTGTGTTTAAGAAACTATATAATGACGAATATTTGAAAACTGGAATTGCTAAAGAAATTGATGGTGAAATAGTAATAGATAATGAACACTTGTATTATGGTAACGAATATTCAGAAACATTATTTCGCTATTTATCAAAAGAGTATTTGGATTCTGCGTGTGTGCTAGCTCAACATGTTTTACAAGAAGAAAAGGAAATGACTGAGGATAACATATTTCTTTCATCGTATGCGAATCCTTGTGCATTCCTCTGCAGACATGCCATCGAACTTAAAATCAAACAATGTTTGTATGAGCAGAAAAACCAGGAAATAAATAAGCATAAATTGGATTTTTTGTGGAGCAAAGTTGATAAGACTAAACTAACTAAAAATGAAATTGAGCAACTAAATAAATTCATAAAGGAAATATCATCGTTAGATCCGAACGGAGAATCTGTCAGATATGGTGTTGGTCATGATCTTTTACCAATGGATGGCAAATCTGATTTCGATTGCATAGCATTAATTCATAATGCAATGTATACGTTTAATGTACTTCATAAAATTGCATTTTGATAAAGAATGTGTATGTAATAATTCCCGATATAAGAGCTTGATCTAAGACATGGAAAAAGAAACGGGGTGTAGTAAGCTGAGGAATTAAAATATATCCAATAAATGAAAGCTGACAGAACAATGTCCCTTTATGGTCATTGTTTAACGGATACCAAAAAACAAGAGATGAATAAAATAAACATTGCTATTTAATTGCAAAAGTAGTCAGATAAGTAGTCAAAAGCAATCAAACCCGCATGGATTCTGTTTTGATGGTTTTAGTCCCTTCTTCTGCACGATGTTAAAATAAGATACCCCGAGGCTATGCCCCGGGGTATCCTATTTTTACGTCGCGCAGAAGCGTGCCGCCTCACCCTGAGGGTTCTATCTCGGGGCACTGGGGAGTGCCCCTCGGTCCGCGCAAACCTGGCGTCCACCGGACGCCATGCGCCCCTTCTTCTGCACGCAGAAGCGGTTTCGAGTACTTTATGATAAAATATTTTATATATTTGTGACCCCGGAGAATTTATTGCCGTCTATTAGGGTAAGAGACCCAAGGGAGGGCAATATTATGAAGATTACAAAGGCAGAAGGATATAAGAAACCCAATTATGCGGTAGCGGTTGCGGCAGCTATGACCATAGTTACCGTAGGGGGATGCGGAGGTCCCGGCTCCCAGCTTGAGGGTGAAGCGACGCTGGCTATTCCTCCCGAAGAGCAGCAGGTGGTGATAGCGGGGGAGGTTGCAGAACCGGTGGACGATGTAGTCGAGCTTGATGGGTATGTTACTCCTTATGCAGATGAAGAAGTCGATATAGATGACTCTGGGGACGAAGATGTCACTGAAGAGATCGGAGAAATCGAGGACGGGGAATCTGAGGAGTATTTTGAGCCTATAGATGACGATCTTATGCTTTCGGGATCAGTTGAAGTTTATGAACCTTGAGACGGATTTGGCATACCGGGAGGAAGATATTATGAAGATTACAAAGGCAGAAGGATATAAGAAACCCAATTATGCGGTAGCAGTTGCTGCAGCTATGGTTGCGGTAACGGTAAGCGGATGCGGAGCAGGCCCCGATCTTGAAGGAGCAACGGTTCTTAATATGAGTCCGAGTGAAAGGGAAGTTGAGCTTTCGGGAGATGTATCCGTAGCAGCGCCTAATAATAATGTGATCGATTATGATGGCGGACTTGTTATGTATACTGAGCCTGACGATGTAGTTGAGCTTGCCGGGGATGTGCCCGAGTATTTGGTTGATGATAACGAAGATGAGGACGATATCACAGAAGCTGACGAATCTGAGGAAGATGCCAGTGCGTATTATGAGCCCGATCTTGTTCTTGAGGGCGGTGCTCCTATAGAAGAGCCCTGATTAAGCTGAAAGGGACCGGGTAGAGCCAAAATATGAATCTTACATTACATCTTACGGAAAACTGCAATATGGACTGTGCCTATTGTCTTCGCGAGAAATGTCCTAAAGATATGTCCGAAGAAGTGCTTTACAAGGTATGTGACCTTGCTTTCTCAAAAGGGCTGAGAGCGGGATTATGTTTTTTCGGCGGAGAACCGCTGTTGAAAAAAGACCTTATCTATAAGGCTCTGGATTACTGTGAAAAAAAATCGCTTCAGACCGGTATGAGATTTGACTGTAAGATGACTACCAACGGGTCGCTTCTTGATGAGGAATTCCTTGAGCGTGCAGTAAAGGCGAAAATGGGAATAGGTCTTTCTTTTGACGGAACGGCGCAGGATGTATGCAGGGTATTTGTGGGTGGCAGGCCGACTTTATCCGTTGTGGAAGAGAAGGCTAAGCTGCTTCTTAAATACATGCCTAATGCGACCGCACTTGCGACCATCGCTCCTCAGGCAGTTCCCTATTATGCGGAGTCCGTAAGATATCTTCATGAGCTTGGATTTAAGCATATTTCCATGGTCATTGCTTACGGCAAAAAGGTCACCTGGAAGGATGAAGATCTTGAACTGTTAAGAGAGCAGCTGGAAAAGACCTGCGAATATATCAAAGAATTATTCATTAAGGGCGACAAGATATTCGTTGGTCCCGTATATTCCAAGATTGGGGAATGCATCAGGGATAAGAATCCCGCAGAAAAGTGCCACTTGGGAGTAAGACAGACGCCCGTAACACCTGCCGGAGAGTTATATCCCTGTACGTCATTTATCGGAGATCCCGATTATCTGCTTGGAAATGTATTTGACGGTATCAATGAAGATAAAGTAATTGAAATTGCAAAAAGATCTGCAACACCGGCAACCTGCGTGGGCTGTGATCTCGTCAAAAGGTGTACCAATTCCTGCGGATGTGCCAACAGGATGAACACCGGTAATGAGAATGAGATTTCACCTCTCCAGTGTACATACGAACGAATGCTTATTGAGATAAGCGATGCTCTCGGAGAAGAGCTTTATAATATGGATCCCGTAAGATTTGCCTCGGAATTCGGCTGAGAGGTAGTTATTAAAGAGTTGTTATTTATGAAGCTCCGCACATGCGAGTATGTTGCGGGGCTTCTAATTTTTTTATGCCGAGGGAAACCATATGTAGTATAATGACTACTATAAAAATGCGAGGACGTGTATTTCTTACAGAGAATACGTGTAGGGGGATTAACTCGAATGATATACTCATTGGTTCCTGCATCTGTGCTTATAATAAATCTGATCATAAATTGGGAATCACTCAGGAAGTACGGATTTTCCGAAAAGAATCAGGATGTAAAGAGGCGGATACCCGTTCGTTATAACCACTTTATTCTGGCTGCAACTCTCTATTTTATAGTGGATATGACCTGGGGGCTTTTGTATGAGCACAAAGAAATCTCTGCTCTTTTCCCAATTATTTACACACTTACCGTCTTTTATTTCTTTTTTATGCTATTGACCATGCTGACTTGGACACGGTATATAGCGGCTTATCTTAATAAAGGCGGTCTGCGGACCGCGATACTTCTCTATGGGGTATGGACCATGTTCGGGCTGGGAGTAATATGCCTGATACTCAACAGGTTCTTCCATTTCATGTTTTCATATAATGAAGCTCATGAATATATCGGAGAAACAGGCAGAAATGTTTCTTTTCTCCTTCAGATTGCATTCTATGCCGTAATATCGGTTTATATGCTGTATGTAGCTCATAAGAGTACCGGGGGCCAGAGGATCAGATATCAGGCTGTTGCGGTTACAAGTATTGTTCTTGGGGTGTTTCTTATATTCCAGATCCTTAATGGATTTATCCCGTCCTATGCAATGGGACTTATGTTCGGTATTTGCCTGGTTCATTCTAATGTCCAGTCCGGTGAGAAGAAACAGAATGAGATACATGATCATATCGCATCCGTTATGGCGGAAGACTATGAGGCCATATTTTATATCGAAATAGATTCAGGAGAATACCTGTTATTTTCCAAAAGCCAGAAATATCAGTCCATAAATGCCAAGGCATTGGGAAAGGATTTCTTTAAGGAAGCCATGGAGAGCATTGATGACTGCGTTTTTCCCGAGGACCGGGAATACGCAAAGAGCTTCTACGATAAAGAAACCATGCTGAAAAATATTGATGGAAAGCGTTCGTTTTCTTTCAAATACAGGGTTATTGTTAATAATGTGCCGAGATTCTTTCTTTTCACCGTAATGCGTGATCATGGCAGTCAGTATCTTATCTTCTATGAAAAAGATATAGAAGATGAACTTAATGCGGAAAAAGCCCAGAAAGAAAATCAAAAGAAGACTATCACCTTCGGCCAGATAGCTGAGAGTCTGGCATCCAATTACGATGTGATCTATTACGTAGATATGACGAATTCTTCATACATCGGCTATGTTGCCAATAATATCTACGGTCAGTTGCAGATCGGTAAATCGGGAGAGGATTTCTTTGGTGATGCTTTGTCGAATATTCCGAATGTTATTTATGAGCTTGATATTGATATTGTGTCGGAATATATGAATAAGGACAATATGATCTCTTCACTTGAGATTCATAAAGATCACAGTATTGATTACCGTCTTATGGCCGACGGAAAGCCTCGATATACAAGGATGACAGCACGGAAGGCCAGCGACGGAGAGCATATCATCATCGGTGTGGAGGATATAGACGCCGAGATTCAGAGAGAGAAGCAGCAGCTTAGTGCTCTGAGAACAGAGAAGGAACTGGCAAGGCGTGATGAACTGACCGGCATCAAGAACAAGACCGCATACAAGGAACTGGAAGAATCGGTACAGGGAAATATCGACAATGGCATAGACTATTTGGAATTTGCACTGGTAGTCTGCGATGCCAATAATCTGAAGAAGATAAATGATACATTAGGGCATGCTGCCGGAGATGAATATATAAAGTCATCCGCACGGCTGTTATGCGATATTTTCGTTCACAGTCCCGTATTCAGAGTGGGCGGCGATGAGTTTTTGGTTTTCCTCAGAGGAAGTGATTATTCATCAAGGCAGGAACTTATGGCTAAATTGAAGGGTGTAGTTATGGAGAATAACAATGCGGGAGACAGAGTTGTATTGGCTGCCGGAATGTCTGAATATAATCCCGAGACCGACCGCTTCGTATCCGATATTTTTGAGCGGGCCGACAAAGAGATGTACGAAGACAAACAAAGATTGAAATCATTAAAATAGCTTTCGAAACGATCGGGGTGTTATGATCACACCCCGATTTTTTTACGGTATTCCTATAATATTTCGCGTGTTTTCTTCCAAACGATTCCTCTTCATGATATGATGAATATTGCGAGGGATTGTATTAGGGAGTACAAAAGAAATGTCCGACTATAAGGAGAGCAAAGATAATCCTTTGCACAAGGAATATGGCATGTGGAGCAATACATGCTATATCATTCGTAAAATGGCTGAGTATCAGCCTTCTGTTTTATTTCTGATGGTGTTTGGCCTTATGGCCAGATCGGTCTTCCCTTATTTCTGGGGAGTTTTCGGAAAATACGTAATTGATATCATACAGGCAGATAATGGCGTATCCGGTGAGAGCGATCTGATAAAGCTCGTCCTGGTCACCTTTGTTATTGCGGCTTTTCTGAGATTATTTATTTCAATCTACAATTCCAAGGCGTGGTACAGGTTTATTTTCGTGCGTATGAATCTGATAACGGAACGTATCTCGAAAGTACTTGATCTTAAGTATGAGTTACTGGAAAGGCCCGATGTACTTGATGTGGCCGAACGTGCCAGCCAGGCTGTCAATGACAATGATAATGGTACCGAAGGCATGATGAGACTTATGGTACAGCTTGGCGAGAACGCTCTTACCGTTATCGTTACATTTGTAGCCGTTACTGTTCTGGATCCGAGACTCATCATAGCATTGATAATACTTACCGTGATCCAGTATATCTATTACAGGCGCCTGATCAGAATCGATAAAGAGCAGGTCTGGGATAAACTTTCCGGCTCATGGAGAAGTCGTCATTACATGGAAAGGATCACTCAGGACTGCGATTTTGCCAAGGATATAAGACTTTTTAAGCTCAGCGATTATCTGATCGGGAAATTCGAAAACGTAAATAAATTTTTCATTGATAAGAATGATCTTCATCACAGTCTTTGGCTGCGTTATAACTTTGTTTCATGCGTAGCCGGAACCGTAATAAAGATATTTGTGTTCGCCATGCTCTTTATGGCTGTTGTGGGCAAGGATATGTCCGCAGGTGACTTTACGATG
>JAEEGI010021477.1_pt1 | contig 12825 bp, 11 predicted proteins | sample 8958751 | NCBI WGS metagenome assembly JAEEGI01 (sample SAMN16246545, study PRJNA631951) | gut metagenome | biome: gut microbiome; feature: rumen; material: KS-attached | host: Bos | place: Iran: Karaj | collected 2018-10 | reverse complement strand
TTTACCTTCATCAGGGATTTGAATTGATCGGATTTGACACCTGCTGTTACACAAATAATGACATAGGTCGGAGGGAAGTCCGGATCAATCTAGGTTTCTTTTTCCATAGAGAAGGACGAAGAAATTAATGCTGATTAGTAACTGGTGCAGGATAATGATATAATAAACACGACATACAGATGACATGTTCGCCTTGATAGGATATTTGCGGAGTATGCGGAATGAGGATAGACAGACTTATCGGAATACTTTCAATTCTTCTTCAAAAGGAAATGACTACGGCACCTGAATTGGCCGAACACTTTGAAGTATCCAGGCGAACGATCAACAGGGACATAGATGCTCTTAGTTGCGCGGGAATCCCGATTCGGACAGTTCAGGGTTCAGGCGGCGGAATCTGTATAATGGACGGCTATCGAATGGATAGAACCCTTCTTACTTCTAAAGATATGCAGATGATACTTGCAGGGCTTCGAAGTCTTGACAGCGTAAGCGGGAGCAGGTATTACGGACTGCTTATGGAGAAGATTCAGCCCGGTTCTTCCGGCATAGTGAGCGGAAGAGATTCTATTTTGATCGATCTGTCTTCTTGGTATCGAGATACTTTGGCTCCGAAAATAGAGATAATACAGGATGCGATAGAGCTAAACAGGAAGTTAAGATTTTACTATTATTCGCCTAAGGGAGAAACGGAAAGGGAAATTGAGCCTTATTATCTGATTTTCAAATGGTCCAGTTGGTATGTTTATGGATTCTGTACACTGCGTAAAGATTTCAGAACATTTAAACTGAACCGTATGGATAAGATTATCCTTGAAGATCTCTTCGAAAAGAAAACGGAGGTTCCATATCCGGATCTGGACGGGGAAAAAATCTACCCGACAACGGGAAAAGTGAAAGTGATCTTTGAAGCTTCATTGAAGTGGAGACTCATAGAAGATTACGGAGTAAATTCATACACGGAACTTCCTGACGGAAAATTGCTGTTTGAACATGATTATCCGGATGATGAATGGCTTATTTCCTGGCTTCTTTCTTTCGCAGATCAAGTAACTGTAATTGAACCGGAGATAATCAGAGAGAAGATTACCAAAATCACTTCCGACATTACGAGTAAGTATAAGAATGGAGGAACAAAATGAACAAAGAAGAAATGTATAAGGAAATCAATGATAAATTCGAGGAATTAAAAGCCTCTCTTGAAGGTGATGATCTGTTAAGGATCAGAGAACTGACATTGGAACTTCACGCCCTGGTTCATCCGGCTGAGATATCGGGGAGGGAAGAGAAAACCATCGCTGATCTGGTATTGGATCATATGCTTGCCGGTAATCAGAATGAAGCTGTTCCGAGAGAGACATGGGATACAGACCTTCACTACGCCGGTACAAAGACGGTTCCTATTTGCTGGCAGTTTTGGCATACTTATAGAATAGAAGATCTGGTCAGCAATATTCTTATGGAAAACGGCAGACAGATTTTTAATGAGGATTGGCAGAAAAGAATAAATTCATCAATAACCGATACCGGTAATGCTCTTGAGTATGACGAAGTGTTTGCGTGGGGCCGGGATATAAATGCCGAGGAACTAAGGAATTACATGATCACGGTTGGGAAGAATACCAGACGAATCCTGTCTGAACTTACTCTTGAACAGATCAAATCCATGGTTCCCGAAGAATGGGTAATGCGCATTTTGGAAGAAGGCGGAGTAACAACCGATTTTAGGTCTGTATGGCTGCTGGTATTCTGGGGCAGACTTACCGTAGGCGGCATGATACTTACCCCCATGACATCTCACCATATGATGCATCTCCCCACAAGTGTAGAAAAAATCATGGGAAAATAACACTCGGAAAATCAGGATTGTGAATTAGGACTAAAGAATAATTTTGAGTTGTTATTATAGAAAAGAATTATTTAAAAGTCGGAAGGAGCGGAACACATGAGTATCGCATCGCTGACACTGAGTAATTACATAATGGTTGCCGAATTGCTTGGATTATGGGTAATGCTCGGATCCAATGTTCATCTGAGCAAGAGGACGATCATGGCTACTCGAATTGTTATAATCCTGATCTTTGTAGAGGCAATATGTTGGGGTGTTGAAAGATATACAAGAGAGATAGGCTATCTTACCCAGACCAGAGTCATACTCACTCCTACTATATATCTGCTTCACCCCATTATAATGCTGGGAATAATGGATATGGCGGAATTTGTAAAGAAGCATCGTCTTCTTTTATATCTTCCTATTCTGATAAGTGCACCTCTTCTTTATTCTTCTCAATGGACACATCTTTTCTATTGGTTCGATGATAATAATCTGTATATTGCTGCGGATAGTATTTTGAAATATTATCCGTATTTTCTCTTTTTGGTATATGTCATATTATTCATAGTTTTATTCACGATACGCTATGCCAGATTCGGAACAGTTGAGAGAAAAGGAATATTGGTCAGCATAATCGCAGCTTTTATAGGCGTTGTCCTTCATATTGTATTTGATGTATATGCAGACTACAGTACCCTTTTTGCATCTTTGCTGCTTGTATATTATTTATCGCTTTATGTTCTGACTGCAAAAGAAGATACTCTCACACATCTGTTAAACCGACAGTGTTATTATTCCGATTCGGAAAGACAGAAGGATATGATCACTGCTGTCGTATCAGTGGATATGAACGATCTGAAGAAGATCAATGACACTGAGGGACACGACGCCGGAGATAAAGCTCTTAAAACCGTGGCAGAATGTCTGACTCCAAACAGATTAAAAAATAAAAAAGTATATCGTATCGGCGGAGATGAGTTCGCAATCTTTTATCTGAATAAAAAAGAAGAAACAGTGATCAAGGACATAGAACTGATGCGCACTGAACTGTCCAAAACAAAGTATGTTTGCGCATTCGGGTACGAAATGGTAGAGGATAAGGATGTACTCGGCGCCATGCAGCTTGCGGATCGTAAGATGTATTCAAATAAGGCAAAGCTTAAAGACACCAATGAAAAAAGGATCGCCGCTCATAAAGAAGCTACTATCCGTGTCTTGCATGAAGCATTGGGCTCCGGTATGTGGGGAATGGAGTTTGATGAAAATGGAAAGATGACATCGGTTGAGTGGAGTCCCGAGTTCAGAAAGATGATAGGGTTTACGGATGAGAATGATTTTCCCAATAAGCTGGAGTCCTGGTCGGAACGTTTGCACCCGGATGATAGGGTAGCTGTATTGAAGGAATTCAATGACACGATTGCGGATTATTCCGGTGAAAAGAATTATGATGTTGAGTACAGGTTTAAGGTTAAAAGCGGAGAATGGAGATGGTTCCATGCTATCGGCAGGCTTCTTCGAAGAGAAAACGGAGTACCGCTTTCATATGTCGGAATGTTTGTAGATATTACCGACAGGAAGAAAGAAATCCTGTAAGCTGAAGAGACATATTGATTAATTCAGCGCAAGAATTGTACGGAAAAGCAGTGTGTTCATAAAAAGCAGTTATCATCATTATGGAAGCAGATCGATGAATATACCGCTGAGCGGATCAGACGTCTGAGGAAATAAAATGAAAAAGAAATGTATTATATTGGCTTTTACTTTGATGCTTGCACTTGATGCATGCTCAGGAAATGTACAGGAGGATGTTGTTGTGACGAATGCCATTATAAGCGAAGAGGATATGAGCTCTTTTGCGAGCGGGATTGAGACCGTGGAGCCTGAAGAGACATCGGAAGAAATAACATCCGGAGAGGGATTGGTTCTTGATGATGGAATTGAGGAAAGATGTCCTGCGACATTAACCGTAACACGGTCCGATGTTGCGTATGGTGAGTTTGTTCACGGAACATATTATTCAGAGACCTGTGGGATGGATAGAGGATACAGTATCCTTCTTCCTGCAGATTACGACGAGGATAAAACGTATCCGGTGCTTTATCTGCTTCACGGAATATTCGGAGATGAATATTCATTTTCGGGAGATTCCGGTAATAAGATAAAGGAGATCGTCGGAAATATGGCAGCAGATGGTTTGATTGATGAAACCATCATCGTATGCCCGAATATGTTCGCTGCATGGGATCCGGATCAGAAGCCGGGTTTTGATGCGGAAAGCTGTCTTCCTTATGATAACTTCATCAATGATCTTACAAACGATCTTATGCCTTATATCGAAGAGAATTATCCTGTTCTTACCGGAAGAGAGAATACCTATCTTGCGGGTTTCTCTATGGGTGGAAGGGAGACAATATATATTACCTTGAAGAGGCCTGAACTTTTCGGATATGTATGTGCAATTTCAGCTGCACCCGGAGTGGTTGCAACAACGGATAAGTTTATGAGCCATGCCGGACAGATGGAAGAAAGTGAAATGCATTTCGAAGAGGGAGCCACAGAGCCCAATGTATTCATCATTTGCTGTGGTACATCAGATTCTGTTGTCGGAGACTATCCCAGGTCCTATCATGAGATTTTGGAAACAAACGGATGCAATCACATCTGGTATGAGATTACAGGTGCGGATCACGATAACAATGCGATAAGAAGCGGACTTTATAATCTTTTTAAACAGATCTCATTAGATAAGAAAGCATAATTTTTCTCTGCCCACTTGAAAAATTTTGAAATAAGGGGTATAAAAGAGAACGAATAAAGTCAGGGGAGCTTGTGTAGCAGGCTGAGAGGAAGTAATCCAACTTCGACCCTTTAACCTGATGCGGATAATGCCGTCGTAGGAAGTCATACACAAGGATTTTTTACAGGAGGATGCCCAAAAGGTATTCTCCTGTTTTTTATCTTTTGGGAAAGGAGGGAAAAAGAACCACATTTGTGGTGGACTGAGGGGGAGCGCCCTGAGTCTGGTAAATAAGCGATGGGAAGCCGTGTTCCGGCGTGAGAGGATGCCAGTAAGCATCGACCGAACCACATTGTGGTCATCACTGTTTGATCAAAAGGAGAAATTAATTATGAAAAAAACTAATACAAAGAAATTGGCACTTGCCGGCGCTTTCTGTGCCGTGGCTGTTGTGGGAAGTCTGTTCTCTTTTCCGGTATTGGGAAGTAAATGTGCTCCCGTTCAGCATATGGTAAATATACTGTGTGCAGTACTGCTCGGTCCGGGTTACGGAATCTGTGTTGCGTTTGCTGCGTCCCTTATCAGAAATCTCTTGGGACTCGGAACGTTAATGGCATTTCCCGGAAGCATGTTCGGTGCACTTTTGTGCGGACTTGTCTATGCAAAGACTAAGAATATCCCCGGTACACTGATTGGTGAAGTATTCGGAACCGCAGTTCTTGGCGGACTGTGTGCGTATCCCGTAGCGATCTTTTTTATGGGGAAAAGTGCAGCTGATATTGCATTCTATGTGTATATTATTCCGTTTTTGATCTCAACCGCAGGAGGGGCGATCATATCGGCAGTCTTGATCTTTAGTTTAAAAAAGTCCGGTATTCTTGAAACTATGCAGGAGTTTCTTGATCGATAAGGAGAAGTCTTATGTTTCGTGAGTGCTTTGAAAATGTACGAAAGAAAAATCCACTTATCCATAACATTACCAATTATGTAACTGTAAATGACTGCGCGAATATCATAATAGCCTGCGGAGCATCCCCGATAATGGCAGATGATAAAGATGAAGCAGCTGATATTACTTCAATATGTTCGGGATTAAATATCAATATCGGTACACTAAACAGCAGGACGATCGAGTCAATGCTGATCGCAGGTAAGAAGGCCAATGAATTAAATCATCCTGTTGTACTTGATCCTGTAGGAGCGGGTGCATCTAAGCTAAGAACCGAAACCGCTTTAAAGCTTCTTAAGGAAGTAAGGTTTACAGTCATCCGCGGAAATATCTCGGAGATCAAAGCTCTTGTTTCGGGTTCTTCTACAACAAAGGGAGTGGATGCAGATGTTGCGGACAGGGTTACAGAGGACAATCTGGATGAAGTGGTTGCATTTGCAAAAGCCTTTTCAGAAAAAACCGGAGCAGTAATTGCAATCACCGGAGTGATAGATATTGTAGCAGATTCTCAAAAAGCATTTTGTATACGAAACGGTCATCAGATGATGTCATCGGTTACGGGAACAGGTTGTCAGCTATCAGCCCTGACCGCAGCGTTTGTGACAGCTAATCAGGATAATCCTTTGGAGGCTGCTTCGGCTGCGGCTTCAGCAATGGGATATGCGGGAGAAGTGGCTTTTGGAAGAATGAATAAGATGGATGGTAATTCTTCATATAGAAATTACATTATTGATGCAATCTACAACATGACTCCCGAGATGCTGGAGAAAGGTGCTAAATATGAAGTGCGATAAAAGAATGGTGCTGCTATATGCCGTGACAGACAGAGCATGGACCGGGAAACAAACCCTTTATGAACAGGTAGAGGCTGCACTTAAAGGGGGAGTTACCTGTGTTCAGCTTCGTGAAAAAGAACTGGATGAAGAATCTTTTCTGAAAGAAGCTGTAGAAATATCCGAATTGTGTAAACGCTATGGTGTCCCGTTTTTTATTAACGATAATGTGGAGATTGCCATTAAGTGTCATGCAGACGGGATCCATGTGGGACAGGAAGATATGGAGGCTGCACGTGTTCGTCAAAGAGTAGGCGAAGGAATGATGATCGGTGTTTCGGTCCATTCGGTCGAAGAAGCTTTGGAAGCAGTTAAAAACGGCGCCGATTGTCTGGGAGTCGGATCAATGTTTGCTACCTCGACCAAAAAGGATGTGAGTGTTCTTCCTAAGGAAGTACTGCGTGATATATGCCATGCGGTTGATATACCTGTTGTTGCAATCGGAGGTATCGGTAAGTCCAATATATCCGAACTTGCAGGAACAGGGATGGATGGCGTGGCACTTATCAGCGCGATTTTCTCTGCGGAAGATATAGAAAAAGAATGCCTGATGCTCCGTAAGTTATCGGAGGATGCGGTTAATTCATAAAATAATTAAGCGGCAGACCGGGGGCACCACCTTAAGCCGCTATAAAAAACGATGCTGATATGAAAGGAATTCCATTATGAAAATGAAAACAGCATTGACCATTGCAGGAAGTGATTGCAGCGGAGGCGCCGGTATTCAAGCGGATTTAAAAACAATGACATTGAATGGTGTTTATGCGATGAGTGCAATTACCGCACTTACTGCGCAGAACACAACCGGTGTAAGCGGAGTATTCGAGGTCACTCCCGATTTTCTTGGTCAGCAGATTGATGCGGTATTTGAGGATATACGTCCTGATGCCGTAAAGATCGGTATGGTAAGTTCAAGTGATCTTATCAAAGTGATAACTGACAGAATGAAAGCTTATAACGCGGAAAAAATAGTTGTGGACACAGTAATGGTTGCAACAAGCGGAGCAAGGCTTATCAGTGAGGAAGCAATAGATACACTCAAGGAATACCTTATGCCGATTGCGACTGTGGTGACACCTAACATTCCTGAGGCTGAAGTGCTTTCGAAGAGAAAGATAGATGATGAGGATGGAATGATCCGTGCGGCAGAGGAGATCGGTAAAAATTTTCATTGCGCGGTTCTTTTAAAGGGCGGACACAGCATAAATGATGCAAATGACCTCTTATATGAAAACGGTAAGTACCTGTGGTTTAGAGGAAAACGCATAAACAATCCGAACACTCATGGAACCGGATGCACATTGTCGAGCGCCATAGCCTCGAATCTGGCCAAGGGATATGATCTTGAAACATCAGTGAAGAGAGCCAAGGATTATATCTCCGGAGCACTCGAATATATGCTTGACCTGGGGCAGGGCTCGGGGCCAATGAATCATGCGTTTGATCTGACCGGTATGTTTGCAAAATAAATCTTGCTTGAAAGGATATAGATAATGAGAAATTACACAACACAGATGGATGCGGCAAGGCAGGGAATCATCACTCCCGAAATGAAGAAAGTTGCTGCCAAAGAATACAGAACCGAAGAAGAGATACGTGACCTTGTTGCGAAAGGTCAGGTAGCAATATGTGCAAATAAACTTCATACATGTATCGATCCGAACGGTGTCGGTTCAATGCTTCGCACCAAGATCAATGTTAACCTGGGTGTATCCAGAGACTGTAAGAATTATGATATAGAAATGGAAAAGGTAATGGCCGCAGTGGATATGGGAGCCGAAGCGATCATGGATCTTTCATCGCATGGCAACACACAGCCGTTTCGTAAAAGGCTGACTCAGGAGTGTCCGGCAATGATCGGTACGGTTCCGGTATATGACAGTGTGATCCATTATCAGAGAGATCTTGCTACTCTTACCGCAAAAGATTTTATCGATGTTGTCCGTCTTCATGCACAGGATGGAGTTGATTTTGTTACTTTACACTGTGGTATTACAAGAAAGACCATAGATCAGATAAAAAAGCACAAGAGAAAAATGAATATAGTTTCAAGAGGCGGATCGCTTGTCTTTGCCTGGATGTGCATGACCGGTGAGGAGAATCCATTTTATGAGTATTATGATGAGATCCTTGATATCTGCAGGGAATATGATGTAACGATCTCTCTGGGTGATGCCTGCCGTCCCGGATGTCTTGCGGACGCAAGTGATGTTTGTCAGATCGAAGAGCTGGTACGCCTCGGAGAACTTACCAAACGTGCGTGGGAAAAGGATGTTCAGGTAATGGTAGAAGGTCCGGGTCACATGCCAATGGATCAGATCGAAGCCAATATGAAGATTCAGCAGACCATCTGCATGGGTGCACCTTTCTACGTACTCGGACCGCTTGTAACCGATATTGCTCCCGGATACGATCACATAACTTCTGCAATAGGCGGCGCGATCGCAGCCGCAAGCGGAGCAGCTTTTCTGTGTTACGTAACACCTGCGGAACATCTGGCTCTTCCTAATCTGGAAGATGTAAAACAGGGAATCATCGCATCGAAGATAGCAGCACATGCAGCTGACATTGCCAAGAAGATCCCCCATGCAAGAGATATTGATGACAAGATGGGGGATGCGCGAAGGAATCTTGATTGGGATGGACAGTGGGAATGCGCACTGGATCCGGAAACAGCTAAGCGCATCCGTGATGAGCGCAAACCGGAATACGACGATACATGTTCCATGTGCGGAAAGTTCTGTGCGGTCAGAAGTATGAATAAGGCATTGAACGGCGAATATATTGATATACTGTAAGCAAGTATTTGATCTCATCGGGTATTGAAATCCCGATGAGATTTTTTATATGCATCTTACTTGAAAAGAAGCAAGCGATGCGTTTAAGATTATACTCGTGATTCTCCGGGAGGTACAACGCTATGATCAATAAGGAAGAATTAAGGGAACATTTTGAAAACAATATATATGGTGTTTGGAGAGAGGGAGAGCAGGTAACATATGAAAGACTCGGTCAGGATGTGAGAGATGCTTCGGAGATAAAGAATCCTTTTGAAGTAGTCGGCGGAGATTTGGTAAAAGTATGTGTATCCTGTAATGGCCGTAATACCGGTTTTATTATTCACGTATATGTTCCGGAAGTAGCAAAAGACAGGTATCCTAACGGGAATCCATATATAATCTGCATGCATCCACTGCTTTCCGCTGAGCTTGCACTTTCCAAAGGATACGCATTGATAGTTATGGAAAATGGGTCGATTGCTTCCGATGATATTATGCATAAAGGTGCTTTTTTCGATCTGTATCCTTACGGAAGCAAAGCGGAGGAACAGACTGGTGTGCTTATGGCATGGGCTTGGGGCGCGTCGAAAATCCTGGATGCTGTTATCGCGGGACTTGATAAAGAGTTTGGTCTTGATGCAGACGCTTCTCTTGTAACGGGTGTATCCAGATGGGGAAAAGCAACCGCAGTATGCGGAGCGTTTGATGACAGATTTAAAATGGTCATTCCCGCTTGTTCCGGAGCAGGAGGCCTTGCTTTGTTTTCACATGTATCGGAAGGCAAAACGTATGATCTCGGTTCTGTCGGGGCACCTTCGGATTATACGTACGGTAAGAACGAACCTCTTGATTGTCTTCAGTCCGATGCGGAAAGAGGTTGGTTCAATGATCGTTTTCTTCAATATAAAAAAGCTTCGGATATCCCCATCGATCAGGATGGTTTGGTGGATATGGCTATGGGAAAGGATAGGTATTATTTCATCGTTGCGGCATACACCAATGAGGATTGGGTAAATGCACCGGCGATGTGGGAATGCTACAAAAAAGCATCCGAAGTATATAAAGAGGAAGGGTTATCCGATAATCTAGTGATCCATTTTCACAAGGAGGGTCATGCCGTCATCGATGAAGATATGGAACTGATAACCGGATACTTTGATCATGTGTATTACGGAAAAGAAAACGTCGAGAATCCGGAACGGTTACATACTACAGTTTTTGCAATGCAACAGAAATAACATTTAAGAAACAAAAGGAATAGACATGAACATAAATAATAAACTGTCCGCTCTTATGACAAAATGCGGATTGGGAAATATGAAGGGAGAAGCCGAGCGAGTTTCCGGCGGACTTATGCATAAGATGTATAAAGTCAGGACAGATGCGGGAGTATATGCCGTAAAATGTCTTAATCCGGAGATAATGAAACGCCCGGGCGTATTTGATAATTACAGACGTGCAGAGGAACTGGAGGCTCGTCTGGATAAGGCCGGGATAAGGATCGTTTCTTCACTTATGTTTGACGGCAAGAAAATGATCGAGTGTGAGGGTGATTACTTCTACATCTTTAACTGGCTGGAAGGAAATATCACGGATTGGAATTACATATCTCGCGATCAATGTTTTAAGGCAGGTGAGATCCTTGGAAAGATACACGGACTGGATGCACATAATACGGAAAAAACAGAACCGGAGATTAGTGTAATCGACTTTGCGGGATACAAAAAGATCGCTGAGGATAATAGTTCTGATATAGCTGCATTGCTGGATGAAAACCTCATCCTTCTGGAAAATGCACAGAAGAAATTAAACGATGCCCGAAGGATGCTTCCCTCAATGAAGGCTGTCGATGATCCCGATATGGATCCGAAAAATATTATGTGGAACGAGGGGATTCCCTATGTAATAGACTTAGAGTGTCTGGGTTACGGTAATCCGATATCCGCATGTCTTGATCTGTCTCTTCAGTGGGCCGGAACAGTTAACGGAAAATATAACGAGGAAAACCTCAAAGCATTTTATGAAGGATATCTGAGATCGTATGACAACGGATTCAGATCATATGACGAATTGTTCGGTATTGCATATACATGGGTCGAATGGCTGGAGTATAACATCAGACGCGCCCTCGGGTTGGAAGGAGGCGATGAGGATGCGGTCACCCTCGGAACGGATGAAGTTAAAAATACAATAAACAGGATCCGTTATCTGAATGAGATCGAAAAAGATGTTTGCAGAGTTCTCGGGGATCTACCTTCGCCTGATCCAAACAATTATGATACTCACGATGACAGTCTTTGCTATATAGATCTGATGTTTAAAGGCAGTTTAACCGATAAGCCTGTCATTGATCTTCCGAAAGGATACCGATTTGTGAATTATAAGGACGGAGACCAAAAAGCGTGGATAGATATAGAATTGTCGGCCGAAGAAATCCTTGACAGGAAGCATGGCGAAGAATGCTGGAAGAGATACTACGGATCCTGTGAAGATGAACTTTCGGGAAGAATGATCTTCATAGAAAACTCAAATGGTGAAAAGGTTGCTACCGCCACGGCTTTTTATGATATTCACGGAAACGCTTTGCCGGGAGAGGGGCAGCTCCACTGGGTGGCGGTTAAAAAAGAAGCTCAGGGGAAGGGACTGTCCAAGCCTTTGATAACATATACGTTAGGTGTTATGCGAAATCTGGGATATAATAGTGCCAAGATTCATACGCAGACAAATACGTGGCTTGCGTGTAAAATATATCATGACCTTGGCTTCCGGCCTGAGGAAGAAAGCCTTGTAAAAGACAGATTCGGATGGAAGATGGTCGGGTTACTGACGAAAGAAGGATTAAATTACTATCATGAGAGCTTATGAGAGACTTTTAAATTATGTTGTGATCCATACAACAAGTGATGAAAATTCAGATACCGTTCCATCGACAAAGAGACAGTTTGATCTGGCAAATCTTCTTGTTAAGGAGATGAAGGAACTGGGTATTGAGGATGCATCCGTAGATGATAATTGTTATGTCATGGGACATGTTCCGGCAACAAAGGGATGTGAGAATGCACCGGGGATCGGGTTTATAGCTCACCTTGATACAGCGCCCGACAGTTCCGGAGAAAACGTTCATCCCGTCGTTCACGAAAACTACGACGGAAAAGATGTAGATCTGGGAAACGGTCGTGTTCTTACTACCGAACTGTTTCCTCATTTAAAGGATCTTAAGGGAAGAACACTTATTACAACTGACGGAACAACTCTTCTCGGTGCGGATGATAAGTCCGGAATCGCTGAGATTATGACCATGGTGGAAGTACTTAAAAAGCAGAATATCCCGCACGGTAAAATATGTATTGCTTTTACTCCGGATGAAGAAATAGGACACGGCGCATCGCTTCTTAATCTTGAAAAGTTTGATGCTGATTTTGGCTATACGATCGATGGCGGTCCCGAAAATGAGATCGAGTATGAGAACTTTAATGCTGCAAAGGCTGTATTTAAGGTAAGAGGAGTAAGCGCGCATCCCGGTGATGCCAAGAATCGAATGATCAACGCGGCACTGGTTGCATGTGAGATTTCTTCAATGCTTCCTTCTGCCGAGACTCCCGCTCATACGGAAGACAGAGAAGGATTCTATCACCTTACGGATATCAAAGGTGATGTCGAAAATGCTGTAATAGAATATATAATACGTGATC
>JAEEGI010021475.1_pt1 | contig 12826 bp, 10 predicted proteins | sample 8958751 | NCBI WGS metagenome assembly JAEEGI01 (sample SAMN16246545, study PRJNA631951) | gut metagenome | biome: gut microbiome; feature: rumen; material: KS-attached | host: Bos | place: Iran: Karaj | collected 2018-10 | reverse complement strand
CACGTTCCCTAGACTTTTCAAGACCTACGATGGATGGGTAAGTGGCCTTGCCCTTTTCGATGTCGGACCCGGCATCCTTGCCCAGCTCTTCGGTCGTAGAGACAATATCCAAAATATCATCCACAATCTGGAACGCAAGCCCGATGGAGCGACCGTAGCTACGGATGATTTCCATGTCACTCTCGCTTGCGTCTGCAAGCATCGCACCGACCAGCAGAGACGCTTCAATCAAAGCTGCTGTCTTGTGGTAGTGAATGTAATCGACAATTTCCAAATCGACCGTCTTGCCTTCGCATTCGATGTCGGTCATTTCGCCACCGATCATGCCGTAAGTGCCGAGCAGGTGCGCGAGGACTTCGATAGCCTTTGCGTTTCCGGTCTTGCCCATCATCTCGAAAGCGTGGATGCAGAGGGCGTCGCCTGCCATCACGGCGGTAGATTCGCCAAACTTCTTGTGGCTCGTGAGCTTGCCACGGCGGTAGTCGTCGTTATCGACGCACGGGAGGTCGTCGTGGATAAGGCTGAACGTGTGGAGCATTTCGAGAGCGCTCGTCGCAAGCCAAATCTTATCCCCTTTGCCGCCGAACATGTCGAACGCCGCTTTGGCAAGTCCAGGACGCAGACGCTTGCCGCCTGCAAACATGGAATAACGCATAGCCTCGTGCAAACGGCACGGACGGTCCTTTACCGGGGGGAGATGTTCATCAAACTTCGCCTCGGCATCTTTTGCGATGCGGGCGAGATATTCCTGAGCAATTTTTGCTTCTGATTCAATAGACTGCATGCCTACAAAGATACTTAATTCAAGGAGCACTTAAAAGGGTTTTATGTCAAAAGTATGGTTTTAAAACTTTCATCACAAATGCAATTTTGCAAGGCTAAAGGCTAAAAACCAATGACTAATGACCATTGACAAACAACCTGCAGTCAATCTTCTAGAAAAGAACGCCATAAAGCGTTATATCGTCTAGATAGAATTCCGTTCCGTTGCGGACGAAGAAGTGCAGCTGGCGCACATCGTCCTTGAGTGTATTCCAGGCGATATAGCAGTTGCTCACATCCTGCGCGGTATAGCACAAGTCGTCGTACTTCACGACGTAACGTGTCCACTTCTGCGAATTCAGATCTTTCCATTCCGAGGCCGCCTTGAGCGAAAGCCCGGCAACTTCTGATTCCTTATCCCAGTTTTCGAGCGACACTCGAATCTGGCCAGAACCCTTCGCATAAAACGAAATGGAGTCGAGCGAAGAGAGATTCCAGGCCTCGTCGCGGAGCATCATGCCGGTCAAGACCCAGGCGTAAATATTATTTGTCCCCACCAAGTTGTACTTCCCGTGGAACACCTTGGACTTGCGTTCGTTATCCGTTTCAAACGACTTGGAGAAAATTCTGGAGCCGACAGAATCCATGCTAAAATACCAATTCGCGGTATCCTTAACATTTTCAAAATTCTGCATAACGACATAAGGATAATCGAAATCAGCCGTTCCCTTCGAGAGTTCTACATTCTTTGTTACATACAACTTTTTCTTTTGACTTACAACGTAAATTTCAAGAGAATCGGCGGACGGGAGCATCGGGAGCGAGAAGGTTCCATCCGCATTCGTCTTCGTCATCACATCAAGGCCATACACGCCCACCCACGCATACTTGTCGCCTGCATGGAGCGTCACACGGCTCATGTAATTTGAAGTTTCCGTAAGCTTGACCGTATCGAGTTTCGCAATCTGCTTTGCCGAAAGCACCTTGGAATAAGCCATGCCCGAATGCAAAACCGTCACGCGGTAATTGCCACTCTTCAAAGAATCAATTGCGAACACGCCGTCCTTGTCGGCATATACATCCGTTTCAACGACTACGTTGTTCACACGCAGTGAATCGATGCGGGCATCGGACTTGCGGATTGCAAGCGAGGCAAACGGAACTACCTTGCCATCGGCAACGGCGACGAACTTTATTTTATTCTTGAGCGTATCCGGTTGCAAGTCGATTATTTCCGCTTCGTTCGGGTTGAGCTTCACCGACAAGTCGTCATAGACCTTGTTGTTGTCACCGCGCAAGAAATAAAGCTGAAGCGAATCGTTCGACGGCAACTGCGTAAGCTGGAAACGGCCCATCGAATCAGAACGCACCAGCACGTCCATACCGCGCACGCCAACCCAGACAAATTCACATTTTTTAGGAACATCGGCAACGCCGCCAAGCGACGCAGTCGGTTCGAGATTGATAGAACCAATACTCGTATCGCCCTTGGTCGTGTAAAGTCCTGTATAGGCCGAACCGCCGTGCACAATCGTCAAGCGGTACTGGCCTTCCGGAGCTTCGAATGCGAAATTTCCAAGAGAGTCCGCATAGAAATCGGCATTGACAAGTTCATTGGTCGCGCTGTCAACAGACGAAACGAAATCAGCGTTTCGAACCGCGACTCTCGCATACGACGCCACACGGCCTTCGCCAACGTAGGCAATGCCATTCGTCGTCTCGCTGCCGGGGCCGCCGGCAACAGGCTCTGAACAGTTCCAGAGCAAAAAAGCTGATAATATGCAGGCTAGCCGTTTCATTTTGACTTCTCCTGCAACTTCTTGGTAAACGCAAGCGGGAACAGCTGCACATTCAGCTGGAACACCGTATCGTCGCCCGTGCCGTCCTGCGACAAGCGCAACAAGTCCGCACGGAACTCCTTGACTTTTTCGCGAAGGAGCTGGATATCGTTCATGTTGAACGTCATGGTCACGGTGCTAATATCGCGGAGAGGCGGCGCATGGCGTTCAAGCGATTCACCCGCGAGGCGAATCGTCTCTTTCTGGAACGTCCGAACAGCCTCGGACCTCCAGTTACCACCAGTACTCACAAACGTATCGTTCACTTTCCAGAACCCGTCCTTCCCCTCAGAAATCATGTTCAGGTCGTGCAGGAGCTTGATGGCATCCTTAGCCTGCTCCACCGTGATGGGAGGAGTGCAGCATTCCGCAAGACCTTCATAATCATCTTTAAAATTACAAATACCAATGACGGAACGAATAGCGTTATAGTACCAATGACGATAAAATTCAAGTTCTTTTTTAGCAAGACGCTTCAAAGGAATACCCTTGAGGGCTTGCATTTTTTCGTAGTGGTTCAAGGCTTCCTGATCGCTCTTGGCGCGACCGAAATAGACGAGTTCCGTCCAGTAGGCGGCTTCCTTTTCGTCGAGCTCGAAGAACTCAGCCATGGGCTTGATGAAGTTTACTGCAAGGTGAATTTTACCTTGGGAAATGCGCAGGAGGTTTCCAGGATCTGCACCGAGCTTCATCGCCATGTATCGCCAGGATATAACGGTCTTACGCTTTTTGAAATCTTCAAAAGCATCCCTAATCCATTCGCGATAATCGGTGTATTCAAAAATCGGTTTCACAGAAATTCCTCAAGTTCGCCGAATCCTTTCACTATCTAAATGATACTTCCCAATCCTCATCCAACTAGACAGTGCGGGCGGTTTGAACCATATATAAAGATATCTTTATATAGCTCAATAGGATAGGGTACATCGCTATCGTTCGTTGTGGAATTTTACAACGGAGGCCGGACCAGCACCGCAGGTCGCCTGCCAAGAGCACTCTTTAAAATCAGAAAAACGCGAATCGCCACAACGTCCATCAAAAACAATCTCTCCGTTTTCACCCAGCCGGTAGAATACTTCATAGGTGATTTCGACGAGCTTGGAAGCTTGGACCACCGGGTCCCGCATGACCTTCGATGTGATTTCAATCACGCAGCTGTCTTTCTGCGCGGCGTTCTCCGCCTCTTCGTCAACGGCGTTCCAGTTGAGCTGGATTTGCTTGAAACCGTCAACCTCAGGCTTTTTTGTACACGACGTAAACAAGATTGCAAAAGCAATAAAACAAGACGCGGCCAAAACAAACGATTTCAAGAAGAAACCCTTGGAAAAAATGTTCATCAAAAATCCCATACGTCAACGGAACGGACACGCATTAATGGTCTTGGCGGGTCGCACGCCTGAACGTCGCAACAGTCACGCGGTTGCGTCCATTTTCCTTGGACGAATAGAGAGCCTTGTCCGCACGGGCAATGAGGGACTTCGGGTCTTCGCCAGGCACCATCTCGGTCACGCCGAAGGAGCATGTCACTTGCTGCTGCGTAATGAGCGTCGCGGTTTCGACCGCCTTGCGCAACTTCTCGGCGAGGAATGCGCCATTCTGGATGCTCGTGTCGTCACTCAATACGACAAATTCTTCGCCGCCCCAACGCACGAGGGAGTCCGTGTTGCGGATCATGCTCTGCACAAGCTTCGCGAGATTCACAAGCACTTCGTCACCGACAAGATGTCCGTAAGTATCGTTGATGTTCTTGAAGTGGTCGATGTCGAAAATCATGAACGACACGGGGCAGCCGGTGCGGTTCAGCTTTTCCTGTTCGCGGAGGAGCACGCTGCTAAAGCCTGCACGGTTGAGGCAGCCGGTCAGCGGGTCTTCCTTGCTGGAACGTTCGTACTCGCTCTTTTCGATTTCCAAAGCACGGAGGTTCTTCTTGAGTTCTTCTTGCTTTTTCTTGTTCGCGGCACGTTCGCGGCTGTAGTCGAAGAACCTGATAATCAAGATGATAAGGAAGGTGACGAACCAGAGAGCGACTAGCGTCGTCACGAGATCGACCTTTGAAATTTTCTTGCCCTTAAAACGGAGCTTGCTGATTTCCATGCCGCCGTAGCCCAGCGGAGCGTTCGTGCCCGTCTGGATTTCAATCAGCGGAATGTTAGAAAGATCGACTCTCGCCTTATGGACGTTGATTTCGTTTTGGGAAACCCACCAGCCAGCCACGCGGAATTCCTGCGGGACGAACACTGCCGGATAAGGTTCCTTGGTCGGAGTAAATTCAATTTCGTTGAACTTGAGGGATGTCTCGTCGTTCTTGCGGTAAAGCAAGCTGTCGTAACCGCGCATGTAAAGGCGGACAGAGCCTTCGTTACGCGGCTTGAGCCACACGAAAAGGCTGTCGTAGTTGGAGAGATCAAGCCCTCTGGACTTACCGTCACCGAGATAAATCTTGATGCCCACATACGGGTAGGCGTAGCCCTCGCGGAGTTCATATTCGATAACGACCGAAGTATCGCTACGCGTCATGGAGATTGCCGAAGTGCCGCCATCAACGGAATCAGCGCTGGCAACCACCTGTGGATACGTCCCTAAATTAATGTCCAGAATATCGTCCAGGAAATGCTGATATGCAAACATGGCTATGACGGTCACCATCAATAGCACTACAATCAGGAAGTTCATCCTGAATAGAGCATAAACATTTCGCATAACCTTTGAAGACATAATCACATATCCACTTGAGACAACTGATATTTTAAATATATAAAAAAGGACATTACATATTTTAAATTATCTCGAAAGCCATCGTCCAAGACGGGCTATTATGGGCCTCAAAGTATTCGCGAGTTCTTCCTGGGAGTGCGTATCGGGGTGTCCATGCAAAGCAACATTCGATGTATAGACGTGTTTGTACTCCAAATCCTTGTGGCCGGCAGCGATTTCGGCATCGTAAATTTCTTTGACAGTCGGGCCAAGGTCGTCGTTGGGCCAGATTTTTGTCGAAAGGAGCAGGAACTTTACGCCCGGATGCGCCTTGCGGAGCTTCACGAGCAAATTGGCGTAGGCTTTCTTGAATTTTCGTTTGTCTGCATACGGAGGGTTCCCCTGGAAGTCGTTGATGCCTACGAAAACGACAATCACTTGCGGGTGGAAATTTTCAAAATTCCAGCGTTCCGGCTTCGGGTATTCGGTCACGGAACCCATGACCGTGTAGTCATAGAGCTTTTCGAGAGTCCATTGGGGCACGATGTTATCGTAATTGCGGACGAGACCGCGACCGCTGAACGCGTTCACCTGATAGTCCGCATTAAAGCCGCTCGCAAGGAGGTAGGCGAAGCCCTTGGAGGCGTTCGTCTTGTCAAATTCGGGAGCGTCCTCGGCGGAGGAGCCTTCGCAGCCGTAGCCTACGGTAAAGGAGTCCCCGATGAACTCGATGCGGCGACTGGACGGCTTGGGGGCATCGCCGAACTCGCCTTCAAGCGTGATGCCGTAGAACTTGATTTCGGGAACGCCGCTTTCGCTAATCTTGATGAACCGGTACTTGTGGAACGAACCGTCGTCATCGACCTTGGTCGTGTGTTCTTCCTTGGCATCGACTTCGAACTGGTCGATTTGCTTGCCGTCACGGTCAAGACGCCAGCGGGAATGGCCTTCGACCGTAAACGTAATCGAGGATGCCTTGGCGTTGAACGTAATGGACGAAGCTGGAGCACTGGCACGACTTACGCCATCGGCGTGGGACCAGCGCCCGTTGAACTGAAGATTTTCCATAGAAGAGGATGCTCCAAAAGAGAACGCGGCAAGCGCACCCAGCAAAAGAAATATGCGGACAAGATTCATTGAAGAAATGATAGTAATTTAGAGGAGAGACAAAATACGACAAAGCCTCCAATTCATAAAAAAGGCCCCGACTTTAACAAATCGGAGCATTCACAATCTAAATAGATTGCAACTTAATTATTTCAGCATAACATTTTTTCCACTAACAGAGCCGTTGTGCTCGATAGTTACCATATAACGGCCACTGAGAACATTCTCCAAATTCCATTTCAGAGAATTATATCCAGATCGAGCGTTTTCATAAACAAACGTTGCAACCACAGAACCATCAGCATTCATAATGGTAATTACAGCATTACCGGCAGATTTCAGTTCAAAACCAACCGACGTTCGACTCAGTTCTTTCAATATCGCCGATACGTTTTTATTTAAATTGGGCCGTTTCACTTTGTGGGCAAACTCGTTCTTTTTTTCGACGTAAACCCCATTTAGCCCCCTAGCAAAAACCGGCGATTCCGACTTTACCAACGTTCCGTTTTGCAACACAGCCACCAGTCGCTTGTCACCTTCAGTCGCACCAGCATAAGTTTCAATCTCCTGAGCATTTAACTCAGACTTATTGCCATACCAAGATTCAATTTGTTCACTATCCAAATCCTTTACCGTAATCTGAGTACGGCGAAGCGTTGTCGAAAGTGTATCACCATTGCTGACGAAAATGATTTCAAGTGGTCTATTTTCCTGTCCACGAAGTTTCGACTTCGACACTTCAATAGACATACCTTTAAGCGATTCTCCATCAACCGCAATGATAATATCTTTTGCTTGTAGCTTTGCCTCTGCAGCGGGTGTGCCGGGGATAACCTCCGCAACTTCAACACCATCTTTTGTTTGACAAATCGAAACACCAATACCACTGAAAGATTCAGAAGCAAAGAGGGATGTCACCGACATCAAGAAACACAAAGGAATTGAATAAAAACAATTTTTCATAAAACCTTCAAAAAAATGTATAAACACCACTTTTAATGAAACTGCACCTTTTCTTAAGCAATAATCTACTCTCTAAGAACAACAGTCTTAACAAAAAAACGCTTTCTTTGTAGCACGAGATATTTTGCAAACAGCATATCGTTCGGAATATCCACTTCAACCTCTGCCATGCAACTGCATGACGTACTAACGTCACCTTTCGTTTTCGCATCCACAAATAACGTATCACCATTCATATCAGAATAAAGTGAAAATTCAATATCTCCACAAGAAACCGGAATTTCAATATTCGCATATACCTGACCATTGGCCCTTTTCTCAAAATACACTGTATCATTCGTCGCGGTCTCTTGAATTTCACTATCACCTTTAGACAACGTTTGTACAGGACGATCCTTACAGCGATCCTTTATGCTAAAATTCAAATTGCCAACATCTTCACTTGCGGAGCACGAACACAGAACCGCTAACGCCGCCATTAGCATAATGAATATGTTTCTTCTTACCATTTTTATAATTCCTCCATGATTTAAGTGAATGCGGAGCATCTATAATTGTAAATACAGATTCCCCATTATCAAGTTCCATAGTTGCAGTATAGGATATACACGGATGCAATTTTATTTTGCCACTATCTTCAACTTCACAATACGCCTCTGCAGCACTATTGGCAACTACAGATTTAACATTTCTTCTTTCATGAGTCTGTCTATTTTCCAAAGAATCAATGGTTGTAGAAACAACCTCACCTAACGCATTTTCATTTTCATCTACGCTTTCTTCTGTTTCAACGTATTCCAACGTTGTTTTCAAATCACTCATCATAATTTCAGCCCATTTGAGCTTACCATCTGAATCTAAAGCAATCGTAAGGTAATCATACGCACTACGAACAATTCTGTTATTATACACTCTTTGATAATTAAAAATGTAGCCTATTTCTTCAGCTTTATCAGAATAAAGATCAAACTGTTGTTCTACATCAAGAGATATAAAATCAAATTGTTTAGCAATAAAATCGGGTAACAGTTTTTTTAGAACTAACTCACTAAACTTCGATTCATTTTTTTTCATCTTATCCATAGCAATACGGAACTTATCATTTTTTATCCGTAACGAATTATCATCATTTTTCAAGACGCTACATTTTCCTTTTAAAGAAAGCATAATCAAAGACTGCATCTTCGACGTTGTATCCACATCTACCACAAACGACTTTCTAGAATCTTTTCGTACTGTTGTAGAAAAACTCATACGGTGACCAGATATCAAATGTCGTTCTTTCAAAAACTTTTTTGCTGATTGATCAAACCTCAAATTTGGTTTTGAATAGGATACGCAAAACATCAACAAAATAGTAACTAAAATTTTCATCATAAGAAACAACCTTCCTCTTACCTTAATAATATTTAGGAGAACCAATAGAAACAGCCTTGAATCTTATCGAATACCCACTAACACTGCCATCACTTACAGGAGCATCATAAGAAAGCGCGTACGATTCTAAGGACATATCCAACGCATTTCCATTTGTTCCCTGTTTATAGAAATAAGCAATAGCAGGTTTATACCCCGTTATACTAGTACTATAACCTAACGCGCTATCATCTTTAAAGTTTTTATAAACTTTTTTCACAGCAGATACATAAGAGTCCCATATTCCACTTCCATCTTTAATAAAGTATTGTGCAAAATAATTAAAGCGATCTTCAGTTCGCCAACGAGCACTACTATACCAATGTTTTTTAATCGTTCCTTGCCACCCATTTGCATAATTACCCAAAATAGCATGAACCCCATTAAACATACTTGCAATTATAGCCATTTTATTATAATCAATATTTTCATTATCACTCAAGCTAGCACTCAACCGCTCACTCTTATTCACATTCAAAAACAGACACGCCTCAAGGAAAACCCAACGAGTTTTCCCACCAAATCTTTTTGTATTGATTCCAAAATTTTGTTGTTTATCATGGAAAAACAGCGTTTGAGGTTCCCCATGCCCAGAAAAGAAAACGATTTCTGAATTATCAGTATAATCCGTCAAAAAGCTATTCGCAGTCGCATTAGCATTTTCCCGATCACGTAAATGTCGAACCGTCGTATTAGGATATTTCGCTTTTATCTGACTAGTCATTTGTTCAACAAATCTATTTTTATCAGCAATTGACCGCGACAAATCACTGCATCGTTCCACCCTTGAATAATCATTAATCGCATACGTAGACATATTCACTTCCGTAGGAGCTCGTAATAAAACACCAGCATATACAGAGTAAGCAGCAAAAAGCATCATTAAAGATAATTTCTTCATTTATTCATTCCTTTATTGTCAACCACAATATATACAAAACAAAAATTTAAAACAAGAAAAAAAAACTTTACTCAAAATTTATTTGTTTATAAACTAAAAAAAAATAACTCATCTAGTCGATAGTATTCTTTTATATAAAAAAGACCCCGCAACGGTGTGCGGGGTGACATTGCAAAAGAGCGGAACGGCAAAACAAGCGCTTACCCTTGCGGGGCGGCGGCTTTCTTGCTCAGGACCTTGATTTCCTGAATAAAGGAGAGGTCGAGCGAGAATTTTTCTTCCTTGCCGTTTTCCTGGATTTCAACCATTGACGGGGATTTTGCCAAATGCAGCGCATGCACGTAGAACATCTTTTCTTCGGGCTTTGCGTTTCGCTTGGTCTTGTCCATGATTTTTGCGGCAAGCGGAGTACCCACGGTCTTTGCGTATCGGAGGACTTTCACCAAGTCGAAGGTGCTCAGTTTCTGATAAACGCTACCGTACTTGGTAGAATCCATCGTCGCCTGGGCAGACGCTTCGTCGGCTTCATCGCGCAAATCGTAGTCAATCTTCTTTGCATCGGGCCATGCAATCGAAAATTCGGCTTTCCATTCGTCAAGTGAAGCCGGAACGCGGTTTTCCGTCGATTCGCCCACATACGGGAAGAATCCATAGTTTTCAAGGATTTCAAACGCACGAGCTTCCCTTTCGGGATTCAAGATAAAGCCGTAGCCCGGAATGAATTCTTCGGTACATTCCATGAACTGCGGGAATCGCGAAAGTTCACCCAGCACATCCGTGCTTTCGACCTTGAGAAGTCGTGCCGTGCGTACCTTAGCACCGTAGAACGAGGCGTTCCATTCGGCAAGCGTAGAAGAAACGTTCTCTGGCGGCTTGAGCCAGTTGCGAAGATTTTCCACTTCGGACTCGGGGAATCCGCACTTGAGGCCCGCCACGTAAGTATCCTTATCGAGCGTGAAGCAGAGGAACGTTTCGTCGTTCTTGACTTTTGCAAGGCATGCGAGGGAATAAAGCACTCGCGGAGCCATGCCCGTCGAAACGACCAAGTCAAAGTTCGGGAGCGCGGTGAGGTTCGCTTCGGGAATCGACGCAATCGATGTCGCAAGCCAATCCTTGCCCGATGAACTCAGAACTACCGCAGTAACCTTCCCTTGCGCCATGCGGAAATCAACAAGGCCCAAAAGCCAAAGCTCGCAAAGTGGACGCGGCAAAAATTCCCAAGGCAAAGCCTTGCACTTTTCCTGAACGCGGTAAGACGGGTCCATCACCCAAAAAAGAAGTGCAGCATCCGTCGCCGAAAGCCCTTCGCCCAAGCGGTTCAGCAAGCGGGCACAAAGATTGCGGTCTCCGTGGAAACGTTCCTTAACCCACCATGAAATCACGTCCTGGTGCAAGCGGAAACCGTTTTTATGAATAAAATCAATCGCCGATGCAGAAGGGAGCAAGAACGTATTTTCACGTTCAAGCCAGCCGTTCTGTACAAGGAAACTGAAGATAAGAGCGATTTCGTGTTCGCACGCCTTTTCGGACACATGACGGGCTGAAACAAACGATTCCGCACAAACTTGACGGCCACGACGATGCAGCGTTCCATTGCTATTGACGCGAAGTTGCTTTTTCTTGGCGTTCGCAAGTACGACGCAAATATGCCAATCCAAGAGGTTCTGGTAGGAAATCAATGGCGACGTCGTATCGATTTCGCCTTCCGGCTTGACCTCAAAACAATCGACGAAATCGCTAAAGCCTATGTAAATGGGTGTTCCGCCCACAAAGGAACGGTAAATGACATATTCGCGGCACATCGAAAGCAAGAACATCTGGAGTTCGCGGTTCTTGCTCACAGGAACCGACAGTCGAAGTTCGTTAAAGGCAAGCCCCCTGGAGCCGCTGTTGTAAATCAAATTCAAGCAGCGACGCTGCCACATTTCCATCTTTGCAAACAAGCCCGTCACGCGATTTTTATCAGAATAAAAAGACTGCGTTTCGGACTGGATGAGAGCGTTATTCAAAAGACCCTTTTTGCCGAACGCCTTGGCATGGGCGTTACGAAGCAAGGGTTTGGACATACCATCAAAAAAAGAACTTAAATCAAACATTATGCACCTTAAAACAGGATGCCAAATATAATAAAAAATAGGCTGTTAGTTAAGGGGCTACACACGCGAACAGGTACGAGATAGACGAAAGAACGCTGCTACGCAGCTACAGACAACAAATGCGTAAGGCGAATGTTGCAGGGTAGCTCGCTGACCTATAACTGAGCCAAGCATTTGGTACTTGTACAAAGACGAGAGAAATGAGTAAAGAAGTGCTAGTCATGAGGTCGGGTTCCGCCCTTTGGGGTCGCTACGCTTTGAGGTATGGGGAAAAAGTCGTCTAGGAAAGTCACTACTGATAGTAATCTTTCGTGGCGGCGGCGATTTCGCAACGGAGAATAGGATATTTTATCTTTCTTGAAATATTAAATGGTCGATCCATCGCCTTACGTGCCGATTTCATATCAAGACAAGGGATATCTATAGTTATGGTTTGGCCCTTTTGTATTTTTGTAATATGGATGCCGCCCACCTCCCGACCAACAATCATTTTGATATTGATGCGATACGCTCACATGCAAACCCATCGAGTATGCATACAAAATTTCACCTTGACATTTACTTTCTGCAAATTAGAATGTTTGAAAACAGAAAATAAATACCACAAAAAATATGAGCGTATTTTTCATATTTCAGATCAGACGCATTTTAAGATTATATAAAAAATTCGTTAAAACATCCAACGGATGCAATGTTCCGGGCGTAGCAAAATTATTGCGATGGACGCCATGTTCCAAAGACAATAAAGTACAAGATAAAGATTTTCAGTTGTTGGATTTGCTAAGGTAAATCGAACAAAGTCAACGGCAAATGCGATTAGTAGCGGAATGAAAGCGATGGGGAATATTTTATTGATTTAAAAAATTCAATAAAAAAATCAAAACGTTTAAACACAACGTATAGCTTGATGGAGAAATATCAAATAAATTAAAACCGCGCAAAAAAAACATAACAAAACTGGCCGCCCCGCGAAGGAGCGACCGTTTTAAAGGTTACAGGTCTTAGGTTGTAGGTTTTAGGGTTTTAATCATTTGCTTAGCAAATCTTTA
>JAEEGI010021473.1_pt1 | contig 12827 bp, 7 predicted proteins | sample 8958751 | NCBI WGS metagenome assembly JAEEGI01 (sample SAMN16246545, study PRJNA631951) | gut metagenome | biome: gut microbiome; feature: rumen; material: KS-attached | host: Bos | place: Iran: Karaj | collected 2018-10 | reverse complement strand
TGCGCTGCGCGTAGTCCAGAGCCTCGATCAGAGGACGGGCAACGGGTGAAGCGACCAGTTTCTGACTCGCCACCCATTCCCCGGCATGGACCACGCCAGCCACCTCGTCGGCACGGCCCTTGCGGGTGAAACCGCCCTCGCCGTAGCCCTGCGCCTGGCTCGCCTGCTGCTGCTTTTTGATGGCGGCCACCTGCATGGCACCTGCGGCCACTGCCATGGCAGCGGCTATAGGGGCGATGATGTAGCCCACCACAGGAATGGCGGCAGCACTGGAGTAGGCGTTCAAGGCAGCAGTCGCCGTCTGAGCCACGGCCTGGGACAATTGTGTTCATTCACTTAATAGGATGCGTATGCCAATATGGTGAATTCGTTCAATTCGTGGACAAGACCAAAGGATTCGGGGGCCATTGTACTTATTGTATTTGTTGTTTTCCTTATTGATTGTTGTTTTTTGGCAAAAAATTTGCAGGGTTGGGGCAAAAACTGTACTTTCGTGACCATTAAAGTGGTAAAAACTACGAATTACACGAATTACGCGTTTATACTAAGTGGCTATTCTTATTAGTTTAATTAGTGAAATTCGTAGTTTCAAATAGAGAATAATTAAGGACAAAAACAATATAAAAAACAAGACTATGAACGACGTGAAATTTTATCTCGACGCAGCCGAGAAAAAGATGCAGGAAGCCGTGGATTTCCTCGATGACACCCTGGCACACATCCGTGCAGGTAAAGCCAACGTGAAGATTTTGGACGGCATCCGTGTGAACTACTATGGCAGCCCCGTGCCCATCGACAATGTAGCCAACGTGAGCACCCCCGACCAGCGTACCATCGCCATCATGCCGTGGGAGCGCAACATGATCGGCACCATTGAGAAGGCCATCATCGACAGCAACGTGGGCATCATGCCCGTGAACAATGGTGAGGTTATCCGCCTGAACATTCCGCCCCTGACCGAGGAGCGCCGCAAACTGCTCGTGAAGGACTCCAAGGCCGAGAGCGAGAAAGCCCGTGTGAGCATCCGCAACGCCCGTCGCGAGGCCATTGAGGGTCTGAAGAAGGCCGTCAAGGAAGGCATGAGCGAGGACATCAGCAAGGATGGCGAGGACAAGGTGCAGAAGATTCATGACAAGTTCATGAAGAAGATTGACGAGATCTTTGCTGCCAAGGAGAAGGAAATCCTGACCGTATAACGATATTCAAGTTCTAAAGTGACGTCATCACTTTAGAACTTGAAGTTTAGAGTTTAGGGTTTAGAGTTTAGAGAGAATTAAAAATGTTTAGAGACGCAAAATTTTGCGTCTCTACTTACAAATCAGGAACTGAAAACTGACAACCATCTGAGTTTGCCAGGGTTTAATCGCTGGCATGATGTGGCCTACTGGGGTCTCATGCTCGTGGCGTGCGCCGTTTTCTACTGGATGAACGTGCTCACGCCCTTCAAGGAGGATGACATGCTGCACTCACTGGTCATCGGTGACTTGACCCACGTCCACTCGCTGGGAGACCTGTTTCGCAGTTATCATAACAAGTTCCTGATTACCAATGGCCGCACCTCAGACATGGTGGCCGAACTCTTTTGCGGCCTGCTAGGCAAACCGTTGTTCAACGTGTGCAATGCGTTGATGTTCGGTCTGCTGGCCCATTTGGTCAGTCTATTGGCAACAGGACGCCGATCGCTGCTAGCCCAAGCGATGCTCTATGCCTGCATCGGCACTTGCTACCCTGTCCCCGGCGAGACGCTGCTATGGTTAGCTGGCAGTTGCAACTACCTGTGGAGCATCACAGGCTCGCTGGCGGTATTGTACTACTTGCTCCATCATCGTTCAGGTTCCTTGACATGGCCACGTGCCGTCCTGCTCCTGTTGGGAGCAATGATGGCAGGTGCCGGCAACGAAGCCATCTCGTTCGGCATGCTGGGCGGACTGTGTCTTTACTACATCGTCAACCGCAAACTAGTGGACCGCAAGGTCGTTGTTGTCATGACGGGCTACCTGCTAGGGGTGCTGCTCATCATGGCATCACCAGCGGCCTGGGAACGGGCGACGGGAGGCGGACTGGCTCTGGACTTGCCACCAATGCAGTTACTGACCAGTCGTCTGCACATCATCTGTGAGAAGTTAGTGCGGTTCATCATGCCGGCAGCGGCAATTGCCGTGGGCATCGGTGCTGTAATTTGGAAAGGCTTCAAGCCCTTAAAGTCCAGTGCCTGGCCCTACATCCTGGTGATGATTATACTGGTACTGACCGTTTTGGGATTACTCCCCAATCGTCCCTATGCCGGCCTCGTCACCATCTCGCTCATCGTTGTCATCCTTGCCGCCGATGTGCTATTGCACTGGCTCCCGCTACGAGCTGTTGCGATTCTCGCATGCCTGTTGCTGAGCGCCTTCACCTATACCCGTGCTGTCAAAATACTCAAAGAATACAAGGTCCATGACGAAATGGTGGTCAATGCCATCCGTCAAGCTCCCACCCAAGCTATTCTTCACCAGTGCCCCTACGACAAATACAACCGTTTCCTGTATCCGTTGCCGATGCAGTCCACCCAGTATTTTACCAACGAATACATCTGGCGGGCCTATTTTGATAAAGAGAATGTGCAGTTTGTCTCGGATTCTGTCTATTGCCGTTTCAACGAGGGGCGACTGCTCGATGGCGCTGTGGAAATGCCTTTCTCCAGTGACCGGCCCAGTCTGACCGGCCCGATGATGGCCTTCCCCGACCAAGACTACATGGTGCTCCCCCTGAACTTAGATACACTACCTACAGCCTATCAGGTAGGCACCGCCTACTGGAGCGACAGCTCGCAGTCCATCTCCGACAAGGAAAGGGAATATCGACGCAGCCATGCCATCAAGACGTCCAGTGACCCGTTTGGCTACTATCCCTTGCGCTACGATGGCAAAGTCGTCATGGTGCTCCCGCTCATGGACAATGACGTATCCAGCATGATGTTGCTGCTGGACTACGCGGGAGAAGAGTTGCTCATGCTATACAGGGAAGCACCCAATCCCTCCAACGTCAAAGTCCTCAAAAAGAAGAAACCCTAACGCCCAACTATCGTGAACAATGGATAACCAGCGCAAATCAATCAATACAAACGCCCCCCGATGGCATGACTTCGTCTACTGGGGACTGCTGTTGGCAGCGTGCATTGTGATGTTTATCATGAACCAGTGGACCTCGTTCAAGGAAGATGATATGGAATTTTCATTGCTCAGGGACGCCGGGTTCATGGAGTTCTGGCGAGCCCAGTTGGATCACTACATGACCTCTAATGGCCGTTGCGCCGATTTCTTTGCGACCATGTTCTGTGCCTACTTGGGGAAGCCGTTGTTCAATATCGTCAATACGCTGATATTTGCAGTGATGGCCCATCTGGTTACCATCTTGAGCGCAGGACGCCGCTCGGTGCTGATTCTGGCGTTGTTCATTGCTTATGTCGCCTTGTGCTTTCCTGTGCCTGGTCAGACGATGCTGTTTGTCGCCGGCAGCTGTAACTACATGTGGGCAATCGTCGCTTCATTGCTGATGATTTTCCTGCTTCGCAAATACAGCAGCCAACCCCAGTTCAGCAAGGGAAGGACCCTGCTGCTCGTGCTGTTGGCGTTTGTCGCCGGAAACTTCAATGAGGCGACCTCGTTCGGCTTCTTCGGCGGTATGGTGCTGTATTATCTGTTCAACCGCAAGGAATTCAACCGCACCGTCGGCCTTACTCTATTGGCCTATCTTGCAGGAATCATTCTCATTATGGGCTCTCCCGGTGCCTGGGACAGGGTGCAGAACGGCGGCATTGCCGTGCACATGAGCCTGCAGGACTTGTTGGTCAGCCGCTCTTACATTTTCAGCAAGAAGATGCTGACCAGCGTCATGCCCATCATCGCTTTCATCGTCGGCGTCATCGTGCTGATAAAGAAAGGGTTCCGCCCCATCAGACACAGCCTGTGGGCCTATATCCTATTCTGCCTTGCATTCGTGATGTTTGTGCTAGGTTATCTGTACGACCGTGCCTATGGCCCGCTTGCCACCGTCGCTTTCATTATTGTGGCCATAGCTGTCGAGAATCTGTTATCAGGAGGTCTCATGGCAAACAGGCTGCGTCTGGCGGCCATTGCCGTATGCATCGTTCTGAGCGGTATCGGTTTTGGCCATGGTCTGAAGGTCTTGGGCGAATTAAAGTCATTTGAAGACCAGATTGAGCATGACATTACCGCCGCTCCCCGACAAGCCATTTTGCACGAGTACCGCTTCAAGGGTGCATTCAGTCGATTTGCCACGCCACTACGCTATGTGTCGGCCGAATTCTTTAACCGTGAATCAACCTATTGCGCTTACTATGACAAGGACAATGTCCAGTTTGTCAACGACTCGGTCTATAACCGATATTACACTGGGCGACTGCTTGACGGTGCCCGTGTCCTGCCACTGATGAGCGACCGTCCAGAAATCGCTGACACCGTGTTGGGCTTTCCCGACCAGCAATACATGATTGTGGTGCTGAACGCCGACACCCTTAAGCCCTCACCACAACTGGCCAATTACTACCATTTCGAACCTGAGAACACCCTCAGCAAAGAGGACAAGGAATACCGCACCAAATTAGGCCTTGAAATGGAGTATATGCCGCTGTCCTACTATCCGTTGTACTATCAGCGTAAGCACCTGCTGCTACTCCCCCTTATCGATTCTGTCACTTCCCACATCGTCCTGCAACTTGACTATGACGGGACACTGGGTTACATGACCTTGAAGCGGCTTCCAACTGTTACCAGCCCATCATACCTATAAACGCTTGACATGGGAAACTATCACCGACAAACCGTTTCTCGCCTGATGCCGGGTCGCTGGCATGATGTCGCCTACTGGGGCCTACTGCTGGTAGCATGCGCAGTGTTCTATTGGATGAACGTGCTGACGCCCTACAAGGAGGACGACATGGGATTCACGCTCATAGACGGAGTGTGGACACGGGTGAACTCGCTTGCCGACGCTTGGCAGTCCTATTGCAACCATCTTGCGAACACTAACCGCCGCCTTGCCGACATCATTCCCACTCTGTTTGCCGGGTTGCTTGGCAAGGGGGCATTCAACGTGTGCAATACATTGGTATTCGGCTTACTGGCACATCTACTGAGCTTGCTGTGCGTCCATCGCCGCTCAGTGACCGTGCTGGCGATGTTCTTTGCCGTCGTGGGCACCTGTTATCCCGTGCCAGGCGAGACGATGTTGTGGATGGCCGGCAGCGCCAACTACATGTGGGCCGTGACCCTCTCACTCGGAATCATCTATTATCTGCGACGGCAGCATAACCAATCATTGGGATTGGGTCAGGGGGCATTGCTATTCCTGGGTGCTGTCGTGGCAGGAGGTTTCAACGAGGCGACTTCATTCGGATTCTTTGCCGGACTGGTGCTCTATTACATCTTCAATCACCGACAGCTGGATCGCAGGGCCGTTGTTGCCCTAGTCGGATATATGATCGGCATCCTGCTCATCGCGTCATCGCCGGCGGCATGGAACCGGGCTGCTGAGGAGGGTATCATCCTTGGTAAATCCATTGACCAGCTGTTCACGAGTCGTTGGCATATCTTTATCGAGAAATCATGGCGTTTTTACCTTCCCATAGGAGCATTGATTGTAGGCATTATCGCCTTAATCGTGAAACGGGGACATAACGTCAGGATGAACGTATGGACCTATGTATTCCTTGGGTTGACACTGGTGATGTTTATGCTGGGCATCCTGCACGAGCGCGCCTATTTCCCTTGGATCACAGTGGCCTTCATCATTCTGGCCATCGGTGTTGACTACATCCTCTCACAAGCGCTGTGGCTCCGTTTGGCAGTCATCCTGCTTTCGGGCGTTTTGGCTGTATTCACCTTCGGGCGCGGCATTAAGGTCCTAGAGGAGTATAAGGCTTTCAATGACCAGACAGTCCGCGAGATTATGGGAGCCCCGCAACAGGCCGTATTGCATGAACGCCAGTTCCAGGGGTATAGCCGCTTCATCAAGCCGATGAACTTCCAGAGCGACAATTTCTTTGCCCACGAGATTGTTTATCGTGCCTATTTTGACAAGAAGAACGTGCAGTTCGTCAGCGATTCGGTCTATGTGCGGTATCATGAGGGACGCCTGCTTGACGGCGCTTCCGCCATTATGCCCCATAGCGACCGGCCTGAACTTGCTGGTCCCGTTTACACCTTTGAAGGCCAGGATTACATGGCTGTCCAGCTCAATAGCACAACCCTGCCGTACACGTTCCAGACGGCTCGAGCCTATTCCTCATCGGCAGAAAACAAAACCGTTGACCAGACTGAGGCAGAAAAACGCGAGAAATACGGCATCCATCTTGACTACATCCCCATCGGATTCTATCCCGTTGAATATCAAGGGCAATGCTACCTCATCTGCCGCAGACCTGACACGTCGGTCCACAAGATGGTCTTTCCCTTGACACTGCCTCCCGATCCTGAAGAAATCACATTTGAGGGCTTCTAGTATTGTAGCAGATACGGTGCTATCACAGCCCATCATGATAATGAAAATCATGCTCACACAATTTAACGGGCAGTCTTTACGTTATTATAGTAAACACGCTGGTGATGGCGACCTACCATTACCGCGATGAGTGTTATCCATGCTTTAAAACAAGAGTTTGACATGACAAAGAAGATATTTTTGCTGGTACTCATGACCTTAATGGGTCTTGGCCGGGTTGTAGCGCAAAATGCTGTTGGCGATTGGCAAATCCACACATCATTTGTGGGTACTGAGGTGCTTTCCGTTGCTGAGAGTAATGATTGGGTATATTACTTGACTGGCGGCACCCCACGCATTATCAATGATAGTGAAGGAGCACACTCGGTTAGAGTATTGGAGGGCAACCTCTTCCGCCTGGACAAGGTCACCGATGAAAACGAATCATTGAGCCTCGTTAACGGCCTGAGCGACATGAGCATCAAGCAGATTTATTACAACAACGACAAGGATTACCTGGTCGTGGTCTATAGCAATTCCAATATTGATATCATCAAGACTGATGGAGCTGTCGTGAATATGCCCGAAATAAAGGATGCCGTGATGACTGCGAGCAAGAGCATCAACGATGTGACCTTTGCCGACGGCTTGATTTATCTGGCAACCGATTTTGGCTACGCGGTAATTGATGACCGCAAGTTTGTCATCAAGGAGTCACACCTGTATGGCAAACCCATCTTGTCGGCAGCACAGCTGGGCGACATGCTGTTACTCTCAACTGCTGATGGCATCTACTATGGCGATGCCGACAAGTACTACGAGCAGTTGTCCTCATTCTCCCTCAATAAGTCAATGGCCAACGGCCGCATCTTCCCATTGAACGATCACACATTCTTCCGTGTGACGAGTAAGACTCGCCTCGCGACGATGACGATTGATGATGAGGGTAAGGTAACGTTCAATGAGCACGACATCATCCAGGCCCAGTCCACAGTGATGCAAAAGACCATCAGTGATGGTTATCTGCTCAATGTCCCCAAGCAGGGCAAATGCTATGTGACCGATGAAGATGGTGATATTGTTGAAGAGTTTGAGACAACTGAGCTGTGCAGCGCACACCCCAACGGCGACGGCAAGCCGTGGGCCGTCGGTCCTAAGGGCCTGCATAAGTTTGGCCAGGAGAACTACTACCTGCCCAATGCCCTCTCGTTCTCATCCCCGCTGTGGATGACCTACAACAAGGGTAAAGACATGTTGTATGTATCCACCCCCACCGCCAACGCCTTCTATAAATCCATGACGATGCAAAGTGAGGTCAATACGTTTGACGGCATCAGGTGGAAGAATGTCACCCCTGAGGGCGCGCCAAAGTCGGGAACCTATTGGCTCGAGTTCCTACCCGATGACGACGACACCTACTTCATGGGCGGCTGGACCACTGGCCTCTACAAGGTGACTAACGACGAAATCGTCATGAAGTACAATGCCGACAATAGCCCACTGGTAAAATACAGTGGTGCCATGCACCCCATCACCAGTATTGACCGTAACGGCAACGTGTGGGTTGTTCAGTCCCTTGAGAACCCTGATCATCCTGTAATGGTACTTCCCGCAGCCAAGGCAAAACTCAACCAGACGACAGCTGCCGACTGGATTCTGCCCGATATTGAGGAAGTCTTCACTGGACACACCCAGCAAGCAAGTTTCCTGTCCACGCGCTACAGCAACTACGACATCAAGATATTTACCGATGGAGACTTCGAGATGCCCATCGTCTTCTGGAACAGCGCTGGAGACCCCAGTCTCCTCAATCCAGAGCGCGTGTCTTACACTAAACTGCTGGACCAGGACGGCCAGTACTTCTCTTGGACCAATATCCTGTGTCTTACCGAGGATCTGAACGGCACTGTCTGGATGGGCACCACCGAGGGCATCGTCTCATTCAACCCGGCTAAAGCGTTCTCGGGCGACTTCAGGGTGAACCACATCAAGGTGCCCCGCAATGACGGCACCGGCATGGCCGACTACCTGCTTGATGGTATCCGAATCAATGGCATCGCTGTCGATGGCGCGAACCGCAAGTGGATTGCCACCCAAAATTCAGGACTGTTCCTCGTCAGTGCCGACGGTACCCAGATTATCAATAAGTTCAATGCCACTAACAGTCCATTGGCATCCAACACGGTCTATAAAGTGTGCTGCAACCCTAACAGCAACTCGGTATATGTAACTACACCTGAGGGACTGTATGAATACTTCAGCGATTCAAGTCCTGCTGAGCCAAATTATAACAACATTTACGCCTATCCCAACCCCGTTCGTCCTGATTTCGGCGGCAACGTGACCATTACCGGCATGATGGACAACTCGCTCATCAAGATTGCCGATGCCAGCGGTGTAGTCATCCGCCAAATGAAATCAACAGGAGGCATGGCGACGTGGGACTGCTGTGACCAGTATGGCGAGCGCGTCAAGACAGGCGTGTATATGGTGCTCTGCTCCCAAGCCAACGGCAGCGGCCAAGCCGTAGTAACCAAAATCGCCGTCATCCGATAAGACACCATAGCAGATTCTGACGTCAAAGTCTGATTAAACAAAAAGGAATCCGCCTTCATCATGATGGAGACGGATTCCATTTTTATCTTAGTACTGCTTGTTGCCTCTATAGATTTTTATTCTTCAGTCGGAGCCTCGTTGTTGATGTCGGGAACCGGTTGGGCGATTTCCATCGCCTCAACAGGCAGGGGCGGCGGCAAGACTTCGGTGACAGGAGCGGGTATGGGAGTACGGTCCTTGGTCAGCCAGCCTATTTTCTTTGCAGCAAGAGCGATGATGATGATGCTCACCACTGTCAAGGGAATGCCTATCGTCAACGGCAACGTGAAGTTTTCATCATACATGGCATCGGGCGAAGCTAAAGCGACGAGGCAGGCAGCCGTGTTGTTCACTACATGGATGAGAACAGTGGGCCAGATGCTGCGCGTGCGGTAATAAACCCAACCCATGAAAATGCCGATGACGGTGGCGGTAAAACCTTGAGCCCAATTGAAATGACTGACAGCGAACAACAGCGCCGAAATCACGATAGCGAACCACGGATTCCAGTGTTTCTGCAGCAACCTGCGCTCAACGGCACCACGAAAGATAGCCTCCTCGGCCAGCGGACCAATCAGGCAGACAGAGAGCAGACCGATGGGGTTCGTCATCATCTGCATGAGCGTTTCCATAATCTCGGGGTCTTCGGGAATGGGGAGATAGAACCCTGCCATGAGATCAAATATCAGCAAGCCGACGGCAGCCACTGCTGCCCACAGGTAGAGTTTTTTGGCCGAGAAATTCTCACCGTAGGTATAGCCAAAGTTGAAACTGAAGTTGGTATATTTCCTCATCCAGAACACTAACAGAACGACCAAATCACACAATAACAATGATACAGCAGTGTACCAGGGATGACCCAACATTTCCTCCAAACCAGGAAATGGATGCCCGATGATGGCACATACCAGATAACCCAACAAAAGGGCCACAAGCCCTACGAAGATATTGATTAGCAGAAAGATAATCAGATATTTAAATGCAGCTTTCATAATGTTATAATTCTAAATGATTTGTCCAATAAAGTCTTTGTTTGCCCATTAGACGCATGAGCAAACTAAAAAACTACACGAAAAACCGTGAAAAAGAAAGTTGTCAAATATCTGGGCGAAAAATCAGTGCGCTTTCATCGTTCATTGAGAAGATGATGAATACTTGATAGTGAAAATTACCTTCTGCGATTCAGCCACCATGTTCTAAACTTAGGCCTGTTTCTTGCCAATTTGGTTAATATGTAGCCGAGCAAGAGAAGTAAAACTACGATGGAAGACCAGAAAAAAATAGATTGCATACTTAACAAGTGATCGGCGGACACAGCAAATACTATAAATTCATCGAATAATACCCACAAAAATATTCCACATATCATCATAATAAAATGACGCCAAAGTGTTCCCCACACCCCAAAACCAAATATCTGCTTATAAGCAACAAAGTAGTATACAGCAAAAAGAACCAGTCCTGATGATGCAATCACATGCTCTGAAGCGCCGCATAATAATCCCAATGAATAAGCGAACAATTCTATCATGATTTCCAATACGGACATGAATACCGCAATAAAGAAGGCCTTAGGTATTGAGAGATACGAGAACTTCGGTGAATGTTGGAATAAAACCCATGTCGGGAGAAGAAAACACAGACTGAGTATTATCCTAGACCAACCGGCATTCTTTTCTTCCCACAATGTGACAGCGCTACTTGTCTCTAAGTGTAAGTTCAGAACATGCTGGAAAAGCCAGTAATAGATAATTGTGTAGAGGATTGCGACTAAAAACAGCATCTTCACGGGTGGGAAACTCACCTGAAACTTGCCTCTGATATATTCTGAGATGAAGTGACCGGGGCGCACTATCAGTTGCCATAAACTATAAATGAGAGAACGATTACTCAACCCCCACATTTCCATCACACCCTTTCGGACACTGTTCCAGCTGATATCCCCTACTCCTGCCCTTTGGGAACAACAGGGACAGAAATTGCCTTTGTAACGATAGCCGCAACAAAGACATTCATGCTCCTCATCGCTTGCGAAATGGAACTCGTAGGATTGGTGCCGCCACTTCTTGAAGTCCTTTAACCGATTTTTCAAATCCATTCAATCCTATACAAATAGTTGTTTTCTTTTCAAGGGCAAAGTTAGCGAAAATTTCTCAATTTCATTATTTTTCCTGTTTCCCGCAGCCTTTGATTCACGAAAAAAGGGGGGACTGATAGTCAACGGCTCAGTTCGTTGGATTTGTAAAATAGCGTGTCCCGTTGTGGAAAGCAGGAAAAAGAGTCTGATCTGATTTCTCTCGATTCACCGAGCAGTTAATATCATGCGGAACTATGCCAAACAGCATATCGGCTTCTTCACAAGAATCATCAGTAGGTGTGAGCACTTTCACTGTCTCACAATACGTAAAAATCAATAAAAAACGTTGGCAGAATCAAGCGAACGCATGCTTGATTCTGCCAACGGTCAATGGTCATAATTAATTCGCCAGAATCAAATCAATCAAAGCAGCAACGTCAGCCACGGTGACCTTGCCGTCGTTGTTCACATCAGCAGCCGAGGCGTTAAACTGCGAAGAAGTGACGCCCAGGAGGTAATTAATCAGCGAAGTCACGTCTGAAATGCTCACATCACCATCGTCGTTCACATCACCCAGGGTGATGGGCATGCTGACAGTGAAGTGGTGGGGGTCCAGTTCGCCGAACACTGGTTGCTGATAGCGGTGTCCTGACTCGTCGGCACCGAAGACATAGTAATCAACCTCTGATGCATTGTGATAGCCCTTGATGTAGCCCACATATTCATCGGGATTGCCGGTGGCAGTCATGTGTGCAGTCTGGTATGGGCCGTTGTCAATGCTGTAGTAAACCAAAAGCGAGTCGGTTTTCAGGGGTTTTCCGCTATAGGCGATGAACTTGCTCGTGACGGCGATGGAATCTCCACACTCCTGCGTGCCGAAGAGCACGTTCCTGTGGTCAACAAACAGCATGTCAAAGTCCATCACTCCGCGGGTACGGCAGTGCAGGGCATCGGTGTTGAGCCACCCAGTGCTGTAGGATGTGTTGGACACGCCTACCACCTCGTAACCGGGCATGGCATCCCTGTAGACCTGGAGTGCGCGGTTATTATATGTGCTGTTGGTGCCCAGGGGCACGTAGACGGTCTTGTTGAGGATAAGGCTGTTGGTATAGGGAGCAACAACGTCGCCACCAGGTTCTTCGACACGGTACACCTTGTAGGGATAGCCCCAGCAGCAGTTGGTTGTGGCAAAATAGTTGGCCACGGACTCATAGTCCTCATATCTGCTGTCGGACTGCGGCAGTTTCGCAATCAGGATTTTATCCGGAGCGAGGTATTTTCCCCAGCAGTCGACATGTGCAATGTAGTCGTTCTGCGGATCGATGGTGATATGGTAATTGTCGATGCCGAGGTAGTCAAGCATCTTCTTGCGCACGTCGGCCTCGTCATTATTATTCTCGTTAAGGACCAAAACGTCGCTAACGGCGTGTCCGCGTCCGTCCTCCATCATGTTGCCACCAGTGTGCTTCAGGTTCATACCGTACATGGGAATACCCCAGAATGTGGAAAAATACGAGGGTATCGCGTCGTCGTTCTGACGGGGACGATTGTACACGTTGTCAACGATAGCAGGATTCTTGCCGGCAAAGATATACCAGGGGCCGTAGTCGCGCACCCAGTAGGAATCTGAGTTAGCGATCACAAATGTGGCCGCCGGCATAGCCGGCGCCTT
>JAEEGI010021472.1_pt1 | contig 12827 bp, 5 predicted proteins | sample 8958751 | NCBI WGS metagenome assembly JAEEGI01 (sample SAMN16246545, study PRJNA631951) | gut metagenome | biome: gut microbiome; feature: rumen; material: KS-attached | host: Bos | place: Iran: Karaj | collected 2018-10 | reverse complement strand
ATGTGCAGAACTCGTTCCGTATGGCAGAGCTGCTGCCTAAGGACGCCGTAAAGGTGAGCGAGAGCGGAATATCAAATCCAGACACGGTACGCCAACTGCGCGAGGCTGGTTTCCGCGGATTCCTGATAGGCGAGAACTTTATGAAGACTGCCGACCCAGGACAGGCTCTAGGTGAGTTCATTCAATCAATTGTGAAATAGTAAATGGTCCAATAGTAAAATGATAAAGGTTTGTGGCATGCGCGAGGCCAATAACATCCGCGAAATAGAGGCATTGGGCATCGACATGATTGGACTGATATTCTGGCCCAAGTCGAGCAGATACGTAAGCGAGAAGCCTGACTATCTGCCCATATACTGCAAGCGCGTGGGGGTGTTTGTAGACGAGGACATAGAACAGGTGAAGCGCACTGCTGATGAGTATCAGCTGGACATGATACAGCTGCACGGGCACGAGCGCCCCGATTACATCAGACAGTTGAGCGGATGGAAGGTGATAAAGGCATTCAACATAGCCACAGCAGCCGACTTTGCACTGACTGAAGCCTACGAGGGCGTAGCCGACACATTCCTGTTTGACACCAAAGGCAAGAGCGTTGGCGGCAATGGCGAGAAGTTTGACTGGAGTGTGCTGAGCGCATACCAAGGCGAAACGCCATTCCTGCTGAGTGGAGGCATCGGGCCCAACGACGTAGCGCGCGTAAGAGCTTTCCATCACCCCAAGTGCATCGGTATCGACCTCAATTCCCGCTTCGAGCTCTCCCCAGGACTTAAAGACATTAACAAGTTACAAGAATTTATTATAGCATTAAACATATGAACAAGATCAATCAACTTTTCGCAAACAGCAAGGACAAGAAGCTCCTGAGTCTGTACTTCTGCGCAGGTTGCCCCACACTGAAGGGCACTGGCGACGTGATACTGGCAATGCAGCGCCGCGGTATAGCCATGATTGAGGTAGGAATACCATTCAGCGATCCTTTAGCAGATGGTCCTGTGATACAGAGTGCCGCTACACAGGCTCTGAAAAACGGCATGAACCTGAAGACTCTATTCGGACAGTTGAAGGACATCAAGGACCAGGTGGAGATACCACTGGTACTGATGGGATATCTGAACCCTATACTTCACTACGGCATAGAGGAGTTCTGCAAGAGTTGTGTGGAGAGCGGAGTGAGCGGTGCTATCATACCCGACCTGCCATTCAAGGACTATCAGGAGATAGTAAAGCCTATAGCCGACAAGTACGACCTGCGCATCATCATGCTGATAACACCCGAGACCAGCGAGGAACGCATAAGATTTATCGACTACAATACCGACGGATTTGTATATATGGTATCGAGTGCGGCCATCACTGGTGCACAGAAGAGTTTCGACGACGCCAAGCAGGAGTACTTCCGTCGTATCAACGCCATGAATCTGCGTAACCCACGTATGATAGGTTTCGGCATCAGTAACAAACAAACCCTCGAAGCTGCCCAGCAGAATGCTGCCGGAGCTATCATCGGTTCGAAGTTCGTCACACTGCTGAACGAGAGCAAGAACGCCGACGAGGCACTCGACAAACTCTTTGAGGCGTTACAAAGATAACGTTTACGTTGTTTTTCTACTCTATTTAGTTCGTAGTTTCACCTATTTTGCTTAACTTTGCCAGCAAAATGAACTATGAACTAAATATTTTTATAAGATTTATGAAGAAATTGTATTCCTTGCTGATGCTCTGTCTGTTTCTTCCTACGATGGCCTTTGCCCATTGGGACGAGGCCCAGTACCGACAGATAGAACAAAGCATCCGTGTACCGCAGTTTGCTGAGAAGAGCTACGACATCACCAAGTACGGCGCAAAGACCGATGCCACAGCAGCTAAGAACCAGAAGGCCATTCAAAAGGCCATCGACCTGTGCTCGAAGAAAGGTGGCGGAAAGGTGATTGTCCCCGCTGGAAAGAAGTTCCTGACGGCTGCCATTCAGTTGAAGAGTGGGGTAAATCTGCATATTGAAGAAGGTGCCGTACTGGAGTTTGCCTTCGAGCCCGAGCTCTACCCCATCGTTGAAACCTCGTGGGAAGGACTGGAATGTTTCAATCTCTCTCCCTGCGTTTATGCCTTCAAGGCCAAGGATATTGCTATTACAGGTAAGGGAACCATCGATGGCGGTGGGTCGAACGACACTTGGTGGCCCTGGTGCGGTAACGGCCGTTTCGGTGCCAAGGAAGGAGGAATCGCCCAGAACAAGGGTGGTCGGGCCCGTCTGCTGAAGAATGGAGAAGATGGTGTTCCGATGTACGATGAGAAAGGTCAGCGTACCCCCGAACGTGTCTTCGGCATTCAGGATGGTCTTCGTCCCCAGCTCGTGAACTTCAACAAATGCGAGGGTATCCTCATGGAAGATATCACACTGTTGCGCTCGCCGTTCTGGGTCATCCATCCCCTACATTCTACTGATATCACCGTACGTCGTGTAAAGATGATTAACGACGGACCTAATGGCGACGGCTGCGACCCCGAATGTTGTGACCGCGTACTCATTGAAGACTGTTTCTTCAATACCGGTGACGACTGTATCGCCATCAAGAGCGGACGCAATCGCGACGGGCGTGAGCGCAACATGCCATCGAAAAATATCATCATCCGCAACTGTGAGATGAAGAACGGACACGGTGGAGTCGTTGTCGGCTCTGAGATCTCTGGAGGTTGTCAGAATGTCTATGCACACGACTGTGTGATGGACTCTCCGAATCTCGACCGTGTACTGCGTATCAAGACGAACTCTTGTCGTGGTGGTATCATCGAGAACATCAACGTCCGCAACATCACCGTAGGTCAGTGTGGCGAGGCTGTGTTGAAAATCAACACCGACTATGAGCCGAAGGAGGTCTGTTGCAGAGGTTTCTATCCTATCGTCCGCAATGTCACGATGGAGAACGTCACCTGTCAGAAGTCAAAGTATGGTGTAATGATCGTCGGCTACGAAGCTGACTCACTGTCATACACCGTGAATAACATCACTGTTCGCAATTGTAAGTTTGATGGCGTCTACAGCAAGCCCATCCATCAGATTGGTAAAGCGGAGAATGTCACTTACGACAACCTGATGATCAATGGTTCACTGGTGCTGCAGGAGAAGCCCTACAAGCACTACAGCGAGTGGCTCACCTATTCTGAGATGAAACGTGTGCCGAAGAGTTATCTGCTCGATTTCTCTGAAAAGCCCAAGTGGAGCTATGTGATGGGTATCGAACTCGAAGGCATGCTCGACACCTATCTCAAATATGGTGGTGAGGAGATACGTCAGTATTGTCAGGAATATACCGACACGATGATTAACACCAATGGTGATATCCGAGGCTATGATATTCTCGATTACAATCTCGACAATATCCGTACCGGTCATTTCGTCACCAGAATGTATCAGCTCTACCCAGAGGCCAAGAATCTCAAGGCCATGCAGACCATGATGAAGCAACTGCAGAACCAGCCACGCACCATTGCCGATAAAGTATTCTGGCACAAGGCCATCTATGCCTATCAGGTTTGGCTCGACGGTATCTTCATGGGACTGCCTTTCCGTTGTCTGACAGCTCCCATTACTTCTAAACCGAAGGAGGTCACCAAAATCTACGACGATGCAGTCAATCAGCTGAAAATCACCTACGAGCGTACCCTCGACCCCAAGACAGGTCTCAACCGTCATGCCTACGACGAGACGCGTAACACTTTCTGGGCAGACAAGGAAACAGGACTCTCCCAGCACTGTTGGGGACGTGCTCAAGGCTGGTATTCGATGGCACTTATCGAGGTGCTTGATGCCCTGCCCGAGAACTATGCCCGTCGTCAGGAAGTCATCGACCTTCTCCAGAAAGACCTCGACGCCGTCATCAAGTGGCAGGATAAGAAGACTGGTGTCTGGTATCAGGTGATGGATGCTCCCGGTCGCGAGGGTAACTATCTCGAATCCACTTGCTCATCGATGTTTGCATACGTCTTGTTGAAGGCTTACAACAAAGGCTATCTCGGTACGAAATACCGTGATGCGGGCATCAAAGCGTACAAAGGCATCATCAACAACTTTATCCGTGTGAATGCCGGCAAGACCATCTCCCTGACCAACTGTTGCTCTGTGGCCGGACTTGGTCCTGCTGCCACACCCGAAGTGGAGGCTGCCATGAAGAAAGTCAATCCGAAGGGCAGCGTCAAGGAGAATAAACGACGTGACGGAGGTTATGACTACTATCTCTCCGAACCCATCCGCGACAATGACGCCAAAGGCGTAGGGCCGTTTATATGGGCCTCGCTGGAAATGGAATTGTTAGGCTACGATACAGACAACACGACGGCTGCCATTGATAGGCAAGCCGTCGTTTCTCGTCATAATCCTGTTATTACCGAGGCTGACCCCTTGGCCTCACTCTCCGTCGGCAATGGACATTTTGTCACTACCGTCGACATCACCGGTCTGCAGAGCTACCCTTTTGAGTATGGGGCAGGTGTGCCCCTGACAGCCATGTCCGACTGGGGATGGCATAAGTTCGAAAACACCAACGACCTGCAGCCTTCAGAGTCGGAGAAGACCTTCGACCTCGGTCACGGCCACCCTGAGGTCTATGCCGTTGAGTATAAAGCATCGAAAGGTGACGCCCCCCGGAATGTGGCTGCAACAGAGTTCTTTCGCGTTAATCCTCACCGTCTGAATCTCGGCACTGTCGGCCTCAGTCTCAAAGATGTCCAAGGCGAAGCCATTCCCCTGACCGCACTGAAACAGATAAAACAGACTCTCTCGCTCTGGGATGGTGAGATAGAATCGTCCTTCATGGCGGATGGTGAGACCGTTGAGGTTACTACAGGCGTCCATCCTCAGAGAGACGCACTCTACGCCCGTATCAAGAGCCATCTGCTGACAGACCAGCGCGCTGCTATCTCCTTGCGTTTTTCCTACCCTACTGGCAAACATGCCGATGATGCCAACGATTGGACAAAGCCAGAGAAGCACCTGTCAAAGATCATCGCCCAAAACGACAACTCGACCATCATTGAACGCACGCTCGATGCGACAAAATACTACGTCAGACTCAGCTGGGCAGGCAATGCCACCCTCCAAGAATGCGACCGTCACCATTTCGAGCTTTCCACCACCGAAGATCATCTTGCATTCTACGTAGAGTATCTCCCAGAACTCACGGGGACAGATTCCACAGGTTCTTTCGATTACTCTAGTTATCACAAGGCCACGCAGAAATATTGGCATGATTTCTGGCAGTCTGGTGCTATCGTTGATTTCTCGCAGTGTACCGACCCACGAGCTCCGGAGTTGGAGCGACGTGTGGTCTTGTCGCAATATCTCACCCAAATCAACTGTGCTAACAACATGCCCCCTCAGGAGACTGGTCTGACCTATAATTCCTGGTTCGGTCGTCCGCATCTCGAAATGGCATGGTGGCATTTGGTAGACTTCGCCCTTTGGAATCGTCCTGAGACCATCGCACAGATATTGAATTGGTACAACGAGACCGCCTATCCTGTGGCCCGCAAGATTGCAGAGCGTCAGGGGTTCAAGGGTGTGCGCTGGATGAAAATGACCGACCCCTGGGCAGGTGAAGCGCCTTCGAACACCGGTTCATTCCTCATCTGGCAACAACCCCACTACATCTATCTGGCTGAAGAGATGTATCGTGTAAATCCGTCGGAAGAGACCCTGAAGAAATACGGCGAACAAGTTGAGGCCACCGCTGAGTTCATGGCCGACTTCGTCACTTACGATGCCAAACAGAAATCCTATATCCTTAAGGGAGCCACCGCCATGCAGGAGTGCATGACCAAGGACATTTCCTTCAATCATCCTTTCGAACTCGCTTATTGGCAGTATGGTCTTGAGGTGGCTAACCGTTGGCGTGAGCGTCAGGGGAAAGCCCGTAATGCCCAGTGGGATGACATTATCGCCCACCTCACCAAGCTTCCAGAATCCGACGGTATCTACACTGCCGGCCTTCCCATGGGGAATACCAAAAACCTGAAAAGCTTCGACCCCTTCGAATCCGTATCCACTAAGACCGAGTCCTTTGCTGAGAAATGCCGCAACGACCATCCTGCCGTCTTGGGTGCCTGCGGATTACTGCCTTTTACATTATTATATAATAAAGACAAGATGAAGCAGACTCTCGACTGGGTGATGCAGAATTGGAACAGGCAGACCACCTGGGGTTGGGACTATGGCATGATTGCAATGACGGCAGCCCGATTAGGCGAGCCAGAGACAGCCCTAAAGGCCCTGCTCATTGACACTCAGAAGAATACCTATCTCAAAAACGGCCATAATTTCCAGACGTCCGATCGGCTGCGCATCTATCTGCCAGGCAACGGTGCCCTGCTCACCGCCATTGCCATGATGTGTGCCGGTTGGGATGGGTGCGACACGCCACACAACCCGGGATTTCCCAAAGATGGCAAGTGGAATGTCCGTTGGGAAGGACTACAACGTATGCAGTAATAACACGAAAACGTTTACGTGGAAGATGTAATAAGATTTATTTGTCGTTATAAAGATTTATTATACCTTTGCAGCGGCTATCTATCAAACGTATCTTAAAAATATATTAATAAATAACTAATTGTATAACTAATTTAAACGTGTATGAATTTACAAATTAAGAAAGTCACCATGGCTTTACTTCTGTCTGTGTTCTGCTTCACGGCCTATGCCCAGAAGTCTGTCACAGGTACAGTGAAGGATGCATCTGGTGAGCCTCTGATTGGCGTAAGTGTTACCTATGGTAACGGCCAAGGTACTGTTACCGATATTGATGGTAAGTTCACTATCAATGCAGCTGAAGGTTCAACGGTCAAAGTGTCGTATGTCGGCTTTAAGCCCCAAACCCTCAAAGCTTCTGCCAACATGAGCATCACCCTCCAGGAGGACAACACCACCCTTGAGGATGTTGTAGTGATTGGTTACGGAACGATGAAGCGTAAGGACCTGACTGGTGCTGTCGCCTCTGTTTCCGGCGACAAGCTGGCAGCCAACCCAGTATCAAACGTTGCACAGGCTCTGCAAGGTCAGCTGCCTGGTGTAAGCGTTGTTTCTCAGGACGGACGTCCTGGCGGTACAATGGCCATCCGTGTACGTGGCGGTGGTTCTATCACTCAGTCAAATGATCCCCTTTATATTGTCGACGGTGTTCAGGTCAGCGATATCAGCGATATTCCTGCTGACAACATCGAGAGCATCGATGTCCTGAAGGACGGTGCTTCCACAGCTATCTATGGTGCCCGTGGTGCCAACGGTGTTATCCTGGTAACCACCAAAGGTTCTAAGGGCGACGGCAAGGCCAAGGTGAAGTACAACATGTACTATCAGATTAAGAAGGCCCCTACGCCTCTGGACGTTCAGAGCGCATATGGCTATGTATTGCACAACTGGAGCTATGCCACCTTCTACGGTATGAACGAGGCTGATGGTATTGCCGAGTACTTCGGACTTGGATCACAGTTCGGCAATCACCTCAATGAGTATAAGAACGTCAGTGCACACAACTACGTCAACGACGTGATGCGTACAGCAGGTACCTGGAACCATGACCTGTCTCTCTCAGGTGGTAATCAGAACACCAAGTACTACGCAACAGTTAACTACACCAAGGACGACGGTGTCCGCATCAAGTCGGGTATGAGTCGTTGGAGCGGTAACTTCAAGATCTCTCAGAAGATCACGAAGAACCTGAACTTCGATGCCGACCTCCGTTACAACGAGATGAAGTTTGAGGGCACCAACTTCGACTACGCTGCCGGTAACTCCGTCTATGGCTATCGTCCTATCGACAACCCACTGGGAACCGACAACTCTTCACTGCTCTCTATGGGTAGTTCAAGCGTTGAGGAAGAGTTTAATCCCACAGCCATTATTGACAACTATACCAATATTACCAAGCGTCAGCGCATTCGTGGTATGGGCGGTTTGACATGGAATGTCATCAAGGGCCTCACGGCAAAGAGTGAGCTCGCTTTAAGCCGTAACTGGAGCGAGACCAAATACTGGGATGGCGGTAAGTCTACCAACCCCTACAACCAGGCACAGCTCACCAAAGGCGATGGTTATGGTCTGCGTTGGGCCACCACTCTGAACTACGAGGTTCAGGGTCTTGGCGAGGATCACAGTCTGACCCTGCTCGCTGGTAACGAGGTACTGGCCAGCAAGTCGAACAGCAGCAAGATCACTGGTGCCGGTTTCCCCACAGAGTTCGATATGGATCGTGCCTTTGGTCTGATCAACATGTACAACATGAAGGAAGACTACTATGAGCAGACTAAGAAAGTCTCCGACTTCACGAGCACCATTGGCGAGCCTAAGCACACGCTCTCATGGTTTGGTCGTGTGAATTACGACTACCTGGGTCGCTACCTCTTTACCGCAACATTCCGTGCCGATGGTAGCTCCAACTTTGCCCCCAACAACCACTGGGGTTACTTCCCGTCAGCCGCTTTAGGATGGCGCATCAGCGACGAGCCGTTCATGGAGGGTACACGCAGTTGGCTCGACAATCTGAAACTCCGTCTCTCATACGGTACATCAGGTAATGACGATATCAGTGCTTCTCTGTGGAAAGAATACTGGGAGCCCAAGGTGACTTGGAATGGTGACAAGCGCACCGTGACATTCTCGCCAGGCGAGATCCTTGCCAATCCTGATCTGAAGTGGGAGACCACAATCAGCCGTAACCTCGGTATTGACTACAGTTTCTGGAATGGAAAGCTCCGCGGTAGCATCGAGGCCTACTGGAACACGACGAAGGACATCCTGATGAAGGTGCCTGTAGCCGAGACAACCGGTCACAGCTATCAGTTCCAGAACGTTGGTGAGACCAGCAACAAGGGTCTTGAGCTCTCTATCTTCTACGAAATCATCCGTTCTAAGGATTTCAATCTGAGTGTCAACGCTACCTACAACTACAACAAGAACAATGTAGAGAAGGTGGTTGAAGGCGTCAATGCCGACACCCATACCAACTGGGGTTCTTCCATGAAGCGTCCTTATAACGACTACATCATCCGTGAGGGTGAGCCTGTAGGAACGATCTTCGGTTACAAGTCAGCCGGATTCTACACCGTCGACGACTTCGACGTCAACAATGGCGTATGGACTTTGAAGAGCGGTGTGGCCGATCACAGCGGTACCGTCAACTACACAGGTGTAGGCAACAAGACCTACAACACACCAGAGGGTCAGGTGGCCTTCCCAGGTATGATGAAGTTTGAGGATACCAATGGCGACGGCACGATTACCGAGGACGACGCTACCGTCATCGGTCACACGATGGCCGAGCACACTGGTGGTCTCAATATCAATGCCAACTATAAGGGCTTCGACTTCTCAGCAGGCTTCACCTATCAGATTGGCGGCAAGGTCTACAATGCCAACGCCATGCACTCTATGATGGGTAACAAGAACACCAGCTACGGCTGGAACCGTCTGGCCTTCATCGATGACTGCTGGAAGATGTACGATGTCGACGGCAGCGGCAACCTCGTAGCCGTTACTGATCCTAGCGCACTGGCTGCACTGAATGCCAATGCCAAGTATGCACTGCCTTACTGTGAGTATGGTATGGTACTGTCTGAGTTCGTAGAGGATGCCTCTTATCTGCGTCTGAACACACTGACGCTTGGCTACACCCTGCCCAAGACACTCACCAAGAAGATTGGCATCAGCAATCTCCGAGTATACTTCACCGGTGGTAACCTCTTCTGTCTCAGCGGCTATGACGGCTACGACCCCGACGTAAACACGCGTCCTGGCGGTCAGGATGGATTCCCTGTTCCCAACTACGACTGGAACTCCTACCCCCGTGCCCGTACCTATACATTCGGTCTTAATGTTGCATTTTAATTGATGGAGGAAAAGATATGAAAAAGATATTATATTCTACATTATGCGCAGCTGGAGCGCTCGCACTGACTACATCTTGTAGCGATTATCTGGAGACCGATTCTCCGTCAAAGACTGACGCCGGATTCGTATTCTCTACCAGCGAAACGGCTCGTGCCGCCCTCGAGGGAGCATACGCCGACTGGCTGACAGCAGCCAATTCAAAAGTATTTGGCGACGGCCTGTTCTATGCTGCCGATGTCGCCGGTTCAGACATTGAGCGTCATCCTGAAGGCTTCACCGCACAGCCCGGACGTCATTATCCTGAGTGCTTCTACCAGAACGGTAAGTATGCTGGCGACTATACCCTGCTGAGCTATCAGAAAGAGAACGACACCTATGCCTCACTCTATGCTGTAATCAACAAAGCCAATATCGTGATTCAGGCAACGCGCGAAGTTGAAGGTTTCGACCAAATCCTGGCTGCAGGCGTTCCCTGTATGACCGGTCAGCTCTATGGTGAGGCTGTAGCACTGAAGGCCACAGCTTATCGTGAGTTGCTGAAGTACTTTGGCGATGTGCCCTATCTGAGTGGCAAGGTTACCGACAGCGGCAACCTGTGTGGCCGCGACTCTATCTACGACGTGATCATCGCAGAACTGATCGAGGCTGCACCCAACATGTACCGTGTAGGTTCTATCCCCGGCATTACGGGCAAGAACTATTTCTCTCGCACATACGTCGAGGGTCTGATTGGTCGTCTGGCACTTGAGGCCGGCGGTTACCAGACACGTCGTGGCGACATCTCTCCACGTACCGACGGTAAGGGTCAGTCCCTGACCTTCGAGACCATGGGTAAGGAGAACAACGGTGCTACATACGGCCGTCGCTCAGACTGGAAGAACCTGTACAACACCGCTAAGACCTACTTCAAGGCTGTTATCGACAACCCTGGCACCGCCAAGTTCATCACCACCGATCCTCGTAAGGATGAGAACGGACGTACTTATGGCAACCCCTATCAGTACTTCTTCCAGCAGATGCACATGGACGACGACGGCTATGCCGATGAGTCGATCTACGAGTACAACATCGCCCAGGGTGGTGGCAACGATGCACGTCCCTACTCTTTCGGACGTCCTGCTACAGGTGGTTCAAAGAACAACTACCCCTGTAAGAACTACGGTCAGGGCCGTATCAATCCCGCCTTCTATTATGGTATGTTCGACCCGAAGGATATGCGTCGTGATGTCAGCTGTACTGTGACTGCTTCTGATGGTGGTAAGGGTACTGAGATCCTGCTTCCCTTCAATCCGGGTTCACAAGGCAAGGGCGGCGGTATCGCCTACAACAAATGGGATGAGAACCGTCAGACAAAGGTTTGGGTAGCCAACCAGCGTAAGTCTGGTATCAACGGTCCGTATATGCGTATGTCAGAAATCTATCTGGGTTACGCCGAGGCTTGTGCCGCCACTGGCGATGACGCCTCAGCTAAGCAGTATCTGACCATCATCCGCGACCGTGCCTTCGGAGGCGCCGGCAAGGGTAATGTTGATGCTTTCATTGCCAAGGAAGGTTCACTGCTCGAAGCCGTTATTGACGAGCGCGGATTTGAGTTCGCAGGCGAGGGCGACCGTCGTACTGTCCTGATCCGTACCGGACTGATCGGCAAGAAGATCAAGGCCATCAAGGAACTGACGAAGAAGATGATGGACGGTCTGGCAGCCGACGGATACTATGAGTTTGAGAATGGCAACGTCATTTCTTCACAGGTATACACGAAGAATGTCGACGGTAAGGCCGTCATCAAGCACCGTCTCACTGCTCAGTGTCCTGCCGGTCAGGAAAACGATCCCCTGCTGTATCCCTCATGGCGTGGTGTCAACGACGACTGGGCTTCATACGGTCTGAAGGTCGATGACAGCTATGCACCCAATCTGGCTATCCAGGGTCTGTTCAAGCCCGTATCCAAAGAAGAAGCCGATGCGCTTATTGCCGATGGTTACAAGGCTGTAGACTGGGGTTCAACGCTGTTGAAGAACCGTGATGAGTACGAGAAGAACCTCTTCCTGGACTACGACTACGAGAGTGCTCCTATTCACTACTGGCCGTTCACACCGAACATTCTGAGCAATGGCGGATTCAAGAACGGTTACGGTTTCAAGAACGAATAAGAGACCTGACAACAACAAAAATAAGGATGTGCTTCGGTACATCCTTATTTTTTTCCGTAAACGTTTACTCTGTCTTTTAGGGGCTGATATGATACAATTTACAATAATAATGTGTAAATTTGCAGCCAAAAGGAAACAAACAACAAAAGATGAAGAATAAACTACTTACACTAATCCTGCTGCTGACGACAATGGTTGCCACAGCGCAGACAGGGGCACCAGCCTTCCCTGGTGCCGAGGGTCACGGACGCTACGTCACTGGAGGACGTAAAGCCGATGGTACGACGAAGGTCTATCACGTAACAAACCTCAATGATAGCGGTAGTGGGTCACTGCGCTGGGCCCTGAATCAGTCAGGTCCGCGTACCATCGTCTTCGACGTAGCTGGTGTCATCGAATTAGCCAGCAACCTGAAGATTCCCGCCAATACCACTATCGCCGGACAGACGGCCCCCTACCCCGGTATCACCCTGCGTTACTATACGGTAACGAACATCGGCAACAACGTCATCATCCGCTTTATCCGCGTCAGAAGAGGACAGGAGAAGGACGTCAACGACGGTGCCGACGCCATCTGGCAGCGCCAATCAACAGGAATCATCCTCGACCACTGCTCATTCTCGTGGAGCATCGATGAGGTAGCCTCGTTCTACGACAACCGCAATTTCACCATGCAGTGGTGTACCATCGCCGAGGCCCTGACGAATGCAGGCCACGACAAGGGTGCTCACGGCTACGGCGGCATCTGGGGAGGTAAGTGTGCCTCGTTCCACCATAATCTCATCGCACATGTGCAG
>JAEEGI010021471.1_pt1 | contig 12828 bp, 13 predicted proteins | sample 8958751 | NCBI WGS metagenome assembly JAEEGI01 (sample SAMN16246545, study PRJNA631951) | gut metagenome | biome: gut microbiome; feature: rumen; material: KS-attached | host: Bos | place: Iran: Karaj | collected 2018-10 | reverse complement strand
CTTCACCGTATTTCTGATTCATGATATTGTCGGTATCGCCATTTAGCAGGATGAGTTCTGCCTTGGGAGCCATGCCGCCGAGGGGCTTGCCGGTGAGGCCGGTTATACTTGCTATATGGCTGCCGGCAGCGCAGGCAGCACAGTGGGTACCGTGCATACCGCTATCCGTCAGCAGCAGCGTGTCGAGGATCATTTCCGGCTTGTCGAAGAGCGACCCCTCTGCCTCCTTGCCGTCGATAGTGGACTTGTTGCTGCCTTTGACAGTCGCGCCAGGATAGTAGACGGACTTGATGCGAAGGTTGTTGTTGTCATCCTTGAATGCTGGGTGGGTGAAATCATAGCCTCTGTCAATCAAGGCAATGATGACGCCCTCGCCCGTATAGGCCTGTGGCAGGTTGGCACCGCTGCCGTCGAGCACCTCGTCGACATGTGAGGCAGCACGGGAGTGATCGGTACGATTGGTCGGCTTTGACATTCTCTCCACAAGGTCTACGCCCTCTACGGCGGCCACCTGCTCAAGGATGTCGCCTGTGAGGGCTACGGTCATCTGGTTGCCCAGCGTCACTTTCACTTCTGCTCCCAGGGCCTCTATGCGGCTGGCCACGTCGGAGGGCTGTGCGCCCGGCTTCAGTCGCAGGGTCACGATGGTTTGCCGGGCAGCCTCGGCACTACGGGTCTTCGCAGCAGTCTTGTAACTCTCAATATAGGCGTTCACCTCTGGTGAGAGATTCGCCTGTGCCTGTGCGCTCATGAAGGCACAGGCGGTAAAAATAGTAGCAATGATTTTCTTCATCTTTTTATATATCTTTTGAGAATAATGTAAGTTATTGGATATTAGTATGTTATAACGTTATAATATATTTTCCATACGTTGGAGGTTACATGGTTACAGTTGTAACCGTAACCGTTTTCTATCGGATATAAGGCTCTACAAGTGGCAGCATAAAGGGGAGAAAAGCCGTATTAAATCATCGTTTGCCTATACCCAAACGATTGTTCGCCTATACGCAAACGACCGTTCGCCTATACCCGATTTCAAACGCTATATTTCCGTATAGATATGTTCCTTACCATGTGGCGTCTTCAGCAGTTTGGGGTTGTCGCCCTTGGTCCACTCGTTCAGTTGTTTGCGGGCAGAATAGAGCGTCAGCCCTGAAGCGCGTGAGAACATGCCAGCGGTAATGTAACCGTGATGCTGCTGCAAGCATTCCCTCATCACTTGCTCCAACTTCTCCTTGTCAGCCATAATCGCCTGTGTATCAGGATTATCGTAGCGTCGGAACCCATCGAGCCACTTGTCGATAGCCTTGTCCCATATTTTGCCTGGGTTATACTCCACACCTTCGAGCCTCACGTCGCGGTCTTTCACCCGGTCAGCATCCGTCACCTGCTTGGCCAGCGACAACTTGGGCGCAAACGAACCCATGGGCGTGTCAATGCGATAGCCCTGGGCCAGGAACTCACTTGCCGCCCGTATAAACACATCGAAGGCACGGCTCAGCTCGCCATAACGCAATGCGTAGTTGCGTTCGCAGTAGCCCTCCAGCTGCGCCATCGTCAGCTTCTGTCCGCTCTTCGGACGGACATACACCAGGTTCTTCCCGTCCTCGCCCTTCACTGGCGTCGGGTGAACCTCGTACCACATTCCATGATTCTTTCTTGGCATAACTATTCTTTTTTTCTTGACTACAAAGATACATATTTTTAGGCAAAAAACAAAAAAAGTTTCCCTATTTTTTGATTTTTTTCTCGAATGTGTCTATATTATGCACATAACGATTTAAAATTCAAAAGATATGGCTACAACAATCAAAACCAGTTCCAAGAACTACTTCAACAAAATCCAGGAGTACCTCCACAACAAAAGAGTATTCTTCACCCCATCACTCAACCTTGGGGTCTATGCCCTCACGATCTTCGACCTCAATCAGGATCAAACCGACTCTCTCATCACTAAAATGACCAAGCACTTCCATCTCACTAAGCAGCAGGAGCCTTGGGCTCTTGCTGCGTAATATGAATATGAATTATGACCTTTATTGAGACTGTTATCTACATTGTGGGTTGGAGTACCATGATTGGTATCTTCAATTACCTTGAAAGCGAATAAAAACCAAATAATTCACGGAATTGTTTTGTGAAATGGCTCTTTTTCATTATCTTTGCACACAAGCTGAAACTAAAAACAATTAAAGAGAAAATCTCGACTCGATTCTTAGACAACTATGGCAAGTTCACAATATGATACTCAGTACGAGAACATCGTATTCTCATTTACCATTTCCAATTGCAATTGTGCAGAAGTGTTTCATTGGGGAGATGATTGGGCTATGCTACCCTTTCACCATGACTTGTTCAAGGTCAATATCAAAGTGACAGACACCAACACCAATTGGTATCATCACAACAGGTTTTATGTCTCTGCTCCCGACTGGGTATCGCGTCGCGAACAGAGAGAGTATATTTACCAAGTTATCATGACTCAGGTGAAGTTTTGCGACCACATCGACGGTGATGGCGAAACCCAGGAGATGAGCGACAGCATTCATGAAATCTCGAGGAAAACAGGTGAATACATGGTAGATTGGTATAAGCGGAATCACAAATATGAATAAAGAAGGTGGGTGGATATAATAAAGATAGGTGTCTTCAATTATCTTGAAAGCGAATAAAAACCGAATAATTCACGTAATTGTTTTGTGAAATGGTTCTTTTTCATTATCTTTGCCATGAAGATGGCGAAGTTCTTGGAAAAACCAAGCGAGCAAGCTCGGATTCTCTGTCTTGGCAAAAAAATGAATGAATTCTTTTGTTTTGCTCTCGACTTTTCGTATATTTGCACTCAATGTGAAACCTAAAACTAATAAATACCAAATCAAAACCTCGCGATGTACAGGGAATCGTAGATGGATTATGGATAAAATTACATATCCGACAAAGAATCTTTTAGAAGATTTTCTTAAGAATGTATACAATAATAAAAGCTTGTCGATTCGAACGAACAAATTAGGTACATCAACGGATAACTATGACTCCAAACAACCTGGTATGTTTGAAACTCTTACTGCTAAAGTCACACCCATAACAGGAATTGATGTGCCCATTTTAGTTAAAAACGATGACAAAAACAAGCCTGTCGTCGCAATAATTGCACAAGATCCTTTACGCAATGCCAATGACAAAATGCTAAAAGATTTGCCCTTTAGTAATCCAATTGTAGGCACGCCCTTTGCCATACATTACAAGCAAGACGTTTACAGTCAAACAAAAGTTTACCGACTTATCATAAATGAAATCCTAAACAAAGGGTTTGATGTTTATATTACTGATGCTCATAAAATTTATCCTTCTAAAAATATCCCAAAGCAGTGTAAGAAAAGTGAGCGCGATTTGTTGATTGAAGAATTAAAGGTCATCAAACCTGATTATATTATTTCCTTTGGATCTGATGCAAAAGATTATATCCATGATTATATCACCAATACATATCAAGAGAAGGCTCTTGAACTATTGCATCCCAGCCAAACAAACTGGGATCATTGGAAGCAATGGATCTTTGAACAAGCCTTTTCTGGAGGGAAAACCTACAATGTCGATTGGACGAAATATGCATCGCAGATAGGTTGTCGAAGTGATATGTTTCAAAACAAAAATGTCGATATGCCAAAAATAATTTCAAATATTGTAATAGAGATGTTTAATTCCCTTTAGCGTAAACTCAAGTTAAAACTATAAAACGACACAACTATGTTAGTATTATCAAAAGATGGCGCCAAAAGTGTTCCTTCATTGAAATCCCATATTGGAAAGGATTTAGATACCGTCATCAAAGAAATGGAAGCTACAGGCTTCTACAAGAAATTCTATAGTCGGGAAGGTGTCAATGGATATCAGAACGTAACTATGGTGAAGTATGGGGCTCGCATAGAGATAGTAGCTGAGCCAGTATCTGAAGACAGCTGGAAGGTATTGGATGTCTTTGTCTATAATGTAGCAGAAAAAACAAGCAAGTGGTGAAAACGTTGCATAGATTTTTGAATTTTCTTCCCCATGTTACTATATTAGTTGCAGACTAATTATTTACAAGGAATATGGGAAAAGAAAAAGAAGATTTCAAAAGGTGTCTGATGAAAAATCTCTATGCGCCAATAAGTGGTGATGAGAAAGTGGAACTGGTCAGGGTTCTTCAGAAGAAAGGACCTTACTGCGATGAAATGAAGAAACTGTTTAAGAAATAAAAAGTCATGTTCAAAATCTTAAGAAACGTATAATGCAAGACTGTATGAAGAAAGTAATTACTATCCTATTACTAATGGTGACGCTGGCGGCTCAGGCACAGCGACAGCAGATATCGTATATCGAGGAGACGAAGAACTGGTACTACGTCTATGACGAGCAGGGCAAGAAGATTGGCGGTTTGTCGCGTAGTAGCGTAGGCGAACTGAAAGGGTGGGGTAGCGACTTCTTTGTGTCGAAGCGTTATTCCTATTATTACATCTGCGATGCCAAAGGCAAGACGCTGAAAACAATGAGCGTTTCGAACGTTGGTGAGATCGTTGGTGTCTCCAATAGCACCATCACCAGCCGCAAAGGCAGTTGGATATTCACATGGAACAAGGAGGGAAAGAAAATCAGTGCAAGAAGTGCCAATTGAGAAAAATGAAGAAACGAGTATTTATTGACATGGACAATGTACTGGTGGACTTCCAGTCGGGACTCGACCAGGTGAGTGAAGAAGTGAAGGCAGAATATGATGGACAGTTGGATGAGATTCCGGGGTTGTTCGACAAGATGAAGCCGATGGAGGGGGCCATTGAGGCTGTGCATGAGTTGCAGAAGCATTACGACCTGTTCATCCTCTCTACGGCGCCGTGGAATAATCCGTCGGCGTGGTCGGACAAGGTGGAGTGGGTGACGAAGTATCTTGATGACGTGTTCCACAAGCGGCTCATCATCTCGCACCGCAAAGACCTCTGCCAGGGTGACTATCTGATTGACGACCGTGGGAAGAACGGCACCTGCGAGTTTGCCGGCGAATGGATTGAGTTTGGCTCTGAACAATTCCCCGATTGGGAGAGTGTGCTGAAATATTTGTACAGCGAAAGATTAGATGAATATCTTGTGGAGATTAGCCGCGATCATTTGCTGGGCTCGGATGAAGAGGTGGAATTGGCTAAGGCCATCCAGCAGAAGGGACCAGACTGCGAAGAGAAGGAGCGGTTGGTAAAGTGCAATAGGCGATTTGTCGTCGCCGTGGCCAACCAGTATAAGAAGCGCGGACTGACACTCGAAGAACTGATAGAGGTTGGAAACGAGGGGTTGGTAAAGGCTGCTGAGAAATATGTCCCCAATGCCGAGAGCAAGTTCATCTCATACGCCGTCTGGTGGATTCGACAATCGATTTTACAGGCAATTGAAGAAAAGAATAATGAATAGTTTTAAAAAAGATCAGTTATGCATATCAATGAAGTAGAAAGAATCCTTAGGATTCTATTGTAGGAAAAGAAAAACAATATGAGGTTAAGAGATATTGTGACCACGTCTGTTGCGAGTCTGATTTCGTGTTGCTTTCTGATGGTATGGAATTTGCCTATATCAAATTTGACGATAAAAGTAACATGAAAAAGAAGCAAATGAATATCCATGAAGAGAAAATGGGTACAGCTTCTTTCTATATTGTCGTCAAAGATACTGACGAGTTTATTCCTATTGACCTGCCTTGTAAGGTATATCCAAGGAATAATATGAATTCTGTCTTTGAATGTACGACAGACAACTTGTTGCAAAAATTATGTGATTATCACTCAACCCCATACACCCCATTGAATTTAGAAAAGGTTGCCGAGTTTTTCGAAAAAAACTATTCTTCCTTGATAAGAGGAAGAATGCAGGCGTTTATTTCTAAAATAAGAGAAGAAACAAATCTCACGGATGTCATTGAGGACCATGGTACTTATTTTATGCTTAGTCCAAAATACGAACGTCTGTTCTTTTGCTCACTTCTTGGCAGTACATCCGGAACGCCTAAAAGAGTGTGCAGATATACTAGCTTGTCATCGTTATTCCGTATGCTCTCGGAAACAAGACAGAGTATGTGTAGCACCATATGCATGAATGATAAAACCGAAAATGACTATTCTATCAAGTATATAAGCAATGCCGAACCAAAGTCGAATGTAATTCAAAGAATGGAGGCCAGAACGCTTAAGACAGATGCTCAATCCATGAGCTTTATTCTTTCTGGTAGCAGGATGGGGAAAAAAGATGACCTTAACATGTGGAGACTTTATGGCGATGACTCTAAAGGTGTTTGTCTTTGGTATGAAATCGAAGACATGCCCGATAATTTTTTCCTGTCAAGAGTAAGTTACGCAAAGAATGAAACTCATGCAGAGTTAGCCTATCTTGCCAGCAAGATGGATAAGGCGGTTAGGGGCAGGAATTTCGAGGTTCGTAATCTGAATAGTTGGCTACACTTCTTCAAACCTGCAGAATACGCGATAGAAGAGGAAATACGATTGTTATATGAGATGCCCGATGTGGACATGTTGGAGTCACTTCATGGCAAGTGGATATTGAATTCAGAGAATGGAATTATCGCCCCTGTCGTAAGTTTCTCTGTTGATAAAAAGAACTGTCAATTCCCGTTGGTATTAAGCCGAATTGTATTAGGTCCAAATCTGCAAGAACGTAACATAAACAAAGAGCAACTGCGCTTAATGATAAAAAACAAGCAGATTAGAGTGACAGATGATTTTGAAATTGCGTTTTCCACTATAGAGAGTTATCGGAAATAATACCAAAACAATTTGATTCAGCATTAAAAACATATTATGAGCGAAAGTCATGGAACATCCCTAAGATTGAAACGTCATGAGGATTTAGCAAAAGTAGCAGCCTACGTAAAGCAGCAGGTGCGCGAAAAGAGTATAGAACAGGTAGGTGAAGACCTGTCTGAAGACGGAGACCTTGTAGGCCTTCATATTGATGAGGAGAAGAACTATATTATCTGGCACGACTATGGGCACCACGGAGACCATCTTGAATTTACTCCCATTGCAGAAAGTGTCATCAAGGAGTTTCCTGATGTTGAGATGGAGCGACAAGACTGGTGGGGACAAGAAGTGTGGAACTATATCATCGCCGATGGCAAATGGCAGGAATATACGCTTTGGAAGTTTGTCGCTTATATCGACGGAAAGGGTGAAGAGGTTCAGTTGGAGTACAAGGAACCGAAAGATGGACGGACCGAGGAAGAAAGGCATGAAGAACGCAACAACATGTGCAAGAAAATGGCAGAGCGCCTCAGCCGATTACATCCTGGCGTGGAGATTGCTGTATATGCTTATGATTGGTATATGATTTACACGATTGTCGAGGAGTTCTATAGGGCCAAGGACGGTTGCGCCGTTAAAGAATGGGTGGATTGCGGATTGTCGGGAATAATGCCCGACTTCGACGTGATGGAGTGGGTAGAGTGCATAGGTCAAGTGCTTCTTCATCCTATGGAATTTGCTGCAGAAGTCATCAAACGGGCGCGTGAAGGCGAAGACTATTGTCCAGCAATCGCTGCCGAAATGATATTGGATGGTGACACCGCTAAATATTTCAGCTTGATAGAACCCGCAGACAAGAAATGGTTGATGAAGCGGGCTGAGGAGCATGAAGATATCGGCGCCATCTATTGCCTGCTCCACGGAATGCACCGCAAGTATGAATTCTGGAACGAGACGTTTGTCGATGAAGATACCAATGAAGAAGTGGAATGCCTTCGTTATGACATTGTTGAGGGTTCCACTTTCGAGAAGAATGAAGGCGAGGAAGAACGTCTGATTCAAATGGTCATGGAACAGAAGCATCGCTTCAGCGCCGAAGAACTGACGAAACTCTGTTTTGAAATAGACGACAACAAGGAACTGCTGCTGGAGCGAATTAAAAAAGGCGACGAAGAGGCGGCAATCTTTATCGACGACCCTGCCATCCTGCAGGAGCTATGCAACAAAGGCAACAAGACGGCCGCCGAGCACATGGGTTACAAATATGCCTATGGCGACGAGACCAACGGCATCTTCATCGACTACGACAAAGCTGCGGATTATTTGAAACTGGCAGGTGAGGAATTTGACGCAAACGACTATCAGGAAAAGGCTGACCCTCATGATTTCGAATATTCCTTAAGGGGCGATGCAGGAACACTCGGCGCCATCCGCACGACGATTGACAATCTATGTCAGCGCTTTGGTACGCCTGGCAATGAGCTTGGCATGTTTGTGCCACTCGGTCCTGTGATGCAAAAACTCGTTGGTTCACCACATTATGAAGGTAACATCCTTAGCATGGAGCAACCTAACCCAGACTGTCTCATCCTTAAAACAGAAGCCAATAGTGGCGCCCCGCTCCTCTATGCCCTCCGCCAAGCATTTGCGAACCTGGATGTTGAGGTAAAGGAAACGAAATGGTGAATGAAGAATTATGACGACATTTAACGACTTCTGGAAAGAGAAGGCGCAGAAACGACGCAAGTCGTGGGCGGCAAAGGCCAAACGTTTTGCTGAACAGCACACACAGTTGGAGGACATCCGTAAAGAGGTGTATCTTCCACTGGATTTTGGTGCAAATTTCAGTTTTGAGGACTATAAGCCTGAGCATTTCATCAAGCTAAATCCTATTACCTCTTGGCAGGATAAGAATTTCTGTTTCTCAGAAGAAGGGCTACGTGCTGCTCTCGAAGCTGAAGGTGCAGATATGAATAGCTTCAGGATGTCAGTGAGCCACCAACCAATCAAAGGTTTAGAGGCGCCACGGCCTGAGAACGAATGGGAGGCGTATCGGTTTATGAAACCAAATAAGGTTTATGACTACGATAAAATGTATCGTTTTTGGCTACAAAGGATTTATGAGATTTGCACCGATGTGGAAACTGTAAGTTTGAGTTATCGGCAAATCACGATGATCATCAAGCGCTACAGCACAGAAGGAATGCCTTTTGGCTATTACGAACTGAACCCCTGTGAACAATTAACTAAATCGGCTATGCTCATGCAGGAGACGGACTTCTATACGCTGAACGTAGCGACTCTGCTGATGGAGGCTGCAGCGGAATGGGAACTGAGGCAAGAGGAACTTAACTACTATGCCAAGAAACTTAAGATCCGTACTATGGAGGCTGCGATGGCAGACCGTATTGAGTTCGAACTTTGGGACGATAAAAAGATCCAAAAGAAACTGAAGGAGTATGCCGTAAAGGAATATTCATTAGACCAGGTGTTAGGTCAGGTGCTTAGTCCATGGAAAAAAGCAGTGGGCGATTATCTGAAAGCAGTAACAGAGCGTGACATCAAAGATAACTCTCAGGTTCTTAATGCCCGCAATTGTTTCTATAATCAAGATTTTGCTCTGAGATTTGTGAACAAACTACGTTCGTATCTTGATAGTCATGGATTAAAAGAGGTGAGAGCGTTTGTCCCTGCACATAGTTATGAGCAAGTAGTTATCGAACATAAAGGGTATCGAGTTTTGATTAAGCGTTATTGGCCGGATCGATTTGCTATATATCCTTATGCTTTTGATGATAAGCTCTTGGAAACTGATGAGAATCGATTGCATTTGGAAATGCCCAAGTTAACTTTAAGTGCTATCGCAGAATACCTCAAACAGATGCCGGCCATCAATGAAAGAATTGGTAAGGTCATTGAGAAGATTGAAAACACCTATAGTGAACTACAGAATAAAACCGAGTAAACAATATGGCAATAGCAATTAACAGCAAAGAACTGCTGACACTTTTGGAGGTGACACCCTCGTGGCAGAACATCATGTTGACAGGCCGACATGGTATCGGAAAGTCGCAGATTCTGACAAACTATTTTGAGTCGAAGGGCATGCGCGTCGTAGCCTTGTTCCTCGGGCAGATGAGCGACCCCGGCGACCTGTTGGGTTTGCCCAACAAAGATGAGGCAACGGGGAAGACGACCTTTATGCCCCCTTATTGGTTCCCGGTAGATGGACAACCAATCGTGCTGTTCTTGGATGAGCTGAACCGCGCACGTCCAGAAATCCTACAGACGGTGATGGACCTCGTGCTCAACCGCAAGCTGGCAGGGCGCATGCTGCCAGAGGGCAGTCGCATCATCTCGGCCTGCAATGACGGTGACGAATACCAGTTGACCGACCTTGATCCAGCCCTCGTTTCACGTTTCAACATCTACACCTTCCGCCCATCAGTTGAGGAATGGCTGCTGTGGGCAACACGCAAAGGACTGGACGAGCGTGTCATCAACTTCATCCAAGCCAATCCCGAACTGCTGGATCGAAGTGGTGATACCAAGGAGGAACAGGGGCTGGAGAAAGACCCAGACCGCCGTGCCTGGGAGAAGGTGGCGCGACTGCTGGAGAATGTGCCAAATCCGTTGCCTGTGCATCAGAAGGTTGTCGCAGGCATTGTTGGCATTCAGGCTGCTGCGCAATTGTTCCTCTCTTTCCGTAAGGAGGACCTTACACCCATCGATTTGCTGACAGGCTTCAAGAAGGCTAAGAAGCAACTCGATAAGTATGAACTGCATCAGCTTTCGCTGCTCAACGATGCACTGGCACGTTTCTTCGAGACAGATAAAGCCGATACGCTGGAGCGTAAAACGGTGTGCGAGAATCTGAAAGCCTATCATGACTATCTGCTGAAAACAAACCGTGAGGCTTACGCCCACTTCGTATCACTCATCGACGGTACCGGCTACAAGCAGATGCTGCTCCTGATTAATAAGGAAATGCCAGAGACCTATAAGCAAATCGTGGAATTCATCCAGACATTATGACAGCCCGAGAGCGTATACAACAGGAAGCGGAACAGTGGTTCTTGACAGAACCCGTGTTCTTTGCCGTCTATTGCAGTCATCGCCTGACGATGAATGCCAATATGCTGTGTCCGCTGCGAACGGGAAAAGGCCGCATTGAATACAATCCAACTGTCATTGATGCCCTGCAAGATAATCAGTTGAAGGACTTGCTGAAGGTGGAGATGATTCGCATCCTGCTCCAGCATCCCTATGCTCGTCAGCCGCTGGGATGCCTACCCATGATGCTTCAAACTGCCAGCGATATGGTTATCTCGCCAGCCTATAGGTTCTCGTGGGTTGATTTTGCAAAGCCTGAAGATTATAGTTTGCCAAAAGGACAGCATTATGAATGGTATGCCAACAGGTTGAACGAGAAAAGCAGACCCACCCCCTTGCCCCTCCCTTGTATGGAGGGGAGTGATTACCAACAAGACCTTCAGGACTCTGAAGGCCAAGAACAAGGACAAGATTTTCAAGGAACTGAAGATTCTGCTCCCTCTCTACAAGGGAGGGCGGGGGGAGAGTCCGATGAGGCTTCATCTTACACCTCCCTTTGGGCAGAAGACCAGTTTCAAGCCCGTCAGATTACAGACCTCGTTCAGAGTACGACACAATGGGGAAGTTTGCCTGGTGATATGGTGGAACTCATCAAGAAGGCTGCTGAGGGAAAGATTGACTATCGCGGAGCCCTGCGAACTTTCCGCTCAAGTATTCTTTCGCAGAAACGTCGCCTGACTCGTATGCGTCCCAGTCGTCGCTTTGGATTCGAACAGATGGGCAGTCACTATGATTTCACCACCCGTCTGCTGATAGCTATTGATACTAGCGGCTCCGTTGGTTCAGAAGAACTGGGTCGTTATTTCCGCATCATCACTACCTTCTTTAAATATGGTATTCAGGAAATAGATGTGCTGATGTTCGACGAAGAAGTACAGGGAGAACCTATTACTTTTACTGAGGCTAAGAAGAATAAACAAGAGTTCAAGGTTCATGGACGAGGAGGTACCAATTTCCAGGCTCCCGTCAATTATGTGAAGGAGCATCCGAACTATGACGGTCTCATCATCATTACCGATGGTTATGCTCCCACTCCAGAAGTGCCACCATTTTTGCGTGCCAAACTTCTTTGGGTCATCGACAACGAACCATCCTACAAGAAACATTACGAATCTCTGCGCAAGACAGGCCGTGTCTGTCTGATGCAGTTATAAAGCAATATAATTATGACTAGTTTCAACGATTACTGGAAAAAGAAAGCAGCCAAGCGCAAGAAAGGCTGGGCTGCCAAAAACGAGCGTTTCGCTAATGAGCATTTCTCAATTGAAGAGATTAGAGATAAGGTTTTTATGCCTATTGACTATAACAAAAGTGGATATGATGCGGATGCTTTTATTATCACGTATTTCAAAGCAACAAATCCCCTTGTTGTGTGGAATCGAGGTGTTTTTAGATTTTCAGAATCCGACTTGCGCAAAGCTATGGAAGATGAAGGCGCAGATATGCAAAGATTCAAGATGGAGGTAAATAAGACTGCCATTCATGGCAAGGAAGCTCCTGAGCCAAAGATAACTGATTATGGGAAATACGAGTGGGGAACCAGTTGCTCTAATAAGGTGTGGAACTTCGAGTATAAATATCATGCATGGGTAAAGCAGGTATATAAGGTTTGTACGAATATGGAGTCTGTTACGTTAAACTATCGTGAGGTAACCATGACCATCAAGCGTTATACGATGCCAGATATGGCTTTTGCCTATTATGAGGTAAATCCATGTACACAATTGATGAAATCGACGCTTTTGATGGAAGAAACCGGATTCTCTGTCTTTAATATTGCATTCCTGCTTATGGATATGGCTGCCGAATGGGAACTGCGAAACGAGGAATTAAATTATTATGCCAAGAATCTGAAGATTCGCAAGATGGAATCTGTTACGACAGATAGCATTGATCTTGAGTTATGGAAAGGACTTCCGTGGAAAGAAAGAATAAAAAC
>JAEEGI010021467.1_pt1 | contig 12830 bp, 11 predicted proteins | sample 8958751 | NCBI WGS metagenome assembly JAEEGI01 (sample SAMN16246545, study PRJNA631951) | gut metagenome | biome: gut microbiome; feature: rumen; material: KS-attached | host: Bos | place: Iran: Karaj | collected 2018-10 | reverse complement strand
ACCATGCTTTGCTTTTGATAGCGCTCTAGGAGCATGTGAAATAATTAATAATAAGAAAAATGGTTTATTAATAAGAGATAGAGATATTGAAAAGATGGCTAATTGTATTGTTGATTATTTTGAAAAGAAAACTAAATATAATACAATTAATACTGCTAAAAAGTATTATGTTAATAATGTAGAAAAAGAATGGGGTAAGTTCATTAATAGTATTAAATAAATGGGATGTGTTATAAATGAGAAAGGTTTTATTTATTGCTAGTACTGGTGGTCATTTAAGTGAAATACTTAAACTAGATAAAGTTATGAAAAAATATAAATCATATTTAGTAACTGAAAAAACTGATACTACAAAAGAATTATCTGTTAAGTATATTAAGAGAATAGATTATTTATTATATTGCAATAAATCTCATTTAAGTTATATATATAAAGCCCCATTTAATTTGATTAAAAGTTTAATAATATTTTTAAAAATAAAACCAGATGTTATTATAACAACTGGTGCTCATACTGGAGTAGGTATGTGTTATATAGGAAAACTATTTAGAAAGAAAATTATATACATTGAAACTCTTGCTAATATAGAAACTAAAACATTATCTGGTAAACTTGTTTATCCGATTGCAGATTTGTTTATAGTACAATGGGAATCAATGTTAAAACTATATCCTAAAGCTGTGTTAGGGGGGTGGTTATACTAATGATATTAGTTACTCTTGGTACACAAGATAGAAGTTTTATTAGATTATTAAAAGAAATAGATGAACAAATAAAAAAGAAACATATAAAAGATAAAGTTGTTGCTCAAATAGGTTTTACTGAATTTAAAAGTAAGAGAATGGAAATACATGATTATTTCACTATGGAAGAGTTTAATAAATATATGAAAGAAGCTGATGTTGTTATTACACATGGTGGAGTAGGATCAGTTTTAGGAGCACTTGATAAAAATAAAAAAGTAATTGCTTTTCCAAGGCTTGCTAAATATAAAGAACATGTTAATGATCATCAAATACAAATGGTTAATACTCTTGCTAAAAATGGTTATATATTAACAGGACGTGTATCAGAACTTGGTAAATTGTTAAAGAGTGTTGAAGATTTTAAACCAAAGAAGTATAAATCTAATAATGAAAAGTTTAATGATTTAATAATCGATTATATTGAGAATAATAAAAAGTAAGATTTAAATATCTTATTTTTTTTGTTATAATATTTTCGGTGACTTATATGAAAAATTATGAAAAGATTTTTTTAATACTTGGTCTAATTATTGGAACATTATTTGTATTTATAATTCCACCATTTCAAGGGCCAGATGAAGATGCACATTTTAAAAAAGCATATGTTCTTGGTAAACTTGATGTTTTTACTAAGACTGATGGTAATATAACAGGTTATTATTTACCTGATGATATGGTTGAATATATTGATACTAAATATGATAGAAATCATTTAGAAGATAGACAAGATTTTAAATATAGTTTTAAAGAAATGTATTTAGAAACATATACACCAGCTGATTATAGTAAAAAGAGTTTATATCCTGTATTAGGATCTAGACCTTATGTTCATGCAATTCCAGCAATTGGAGTTATGTTTGGTAATATATGTGCTAAGTTTGTAGTGCGTAGTCATCCATCAAGTGTATTCTTGTTATATTTTGCAAGAATGGCTTGTTTAATATCTTATTTAATATTAGGATACATACTTATCAAAGTATTGCCTAAATATAAAAAGAGTGCTCTTGCTATATTATTGAATCCATTATCATTATTTATGGGTAGTATAGTTAATTACGATAGTTATATTATTCCATGTTCTTTACTTGTTGTAGCTTTAATGTTAAGAATTAAATATGATGATAAATGCAAATTTGAATTTAAACATGTTATTATATTCTCTATATTAGGATATATAATGTTAACTACTAAAGTTGTTTATTTTCCATCATTATTAACATTATTCTTAATACCTAAAGATAAATTTAAATTTAAAAATAATAAAAAGAATAACAAATTCTTTGCAGCATCTATGGTTATTGGATTAATACTAGCTATGTATATTCTTTCTAAATTATTTAGTTTATTTAATCAAGTTGGAGTAGGTAGTGGAGTGTCATTAATGTCACAACAATTAAGTTATATAAAAGGACATCCATTTATTTATGTAGGTATTCTTATTAAGAATGTATTATCTTCTTATAAGATTCAAATAATGAGAATGATTGGTACTTTAGGATTATTAGATACAAGAATGCCAGCATTAGCAGTTATTTTCTCATTATTTAATATGATTTATATATTTGTTGTAGATGCTTGTACTTCAAATTTAGATATTAAATGGAAAGATAGATTAGTTTATATAGTATGTATTTTACTTGCAGTAGTAGGTATTTATACTTCACAATATCTTATGTGGACTCCGATTAAATATGGAATTGGTGGTAACTACATAGATGGTGTTCAAGGACGTTATTTTATACCACTTCTATTATTCGCTCCATTATTAGTAACTAATAAATGGATTAAGAATAAAAAAGTATTAAACTTCTTTGAAGAATCATTTGATATTAATTTATGTATAATATTTATTAATTTATTAGTAGCATTATTTACATGTTTAGTTAGATATTGGATATAATATCTAACTTTTTTTTACAATATATGTTATAATCAAACTTACGGTGAAATAAGTGAAGAAAGCATCAGTAAGTAAAAATTATTTATTTAACTTAGCTTATCATTTGATAAGTATTTTTGCACCTCTTATTGTAGTACCATATGTATCAAGAATACTTGGTGCTTCAGGAATAGGTGTTTTTGGTTATACAATTTCTATTGTTACTTATTTTGTATTGTTTGGATCACTTGGATTATCATTATATGGTCAAAGAGAAATTGCTTTTGTTCAAAATGATAAAGAAAAGAGAAGTAAAGTATTCTTTGAATTAATGATTATAAAATGTATATCTATTCCAATAGTAGGATTAATATTCTATTTTGTTTTTTGTAGAACTGGAGAATATGCATTATATTATAGAATACTATTACTTGAGTTAGTTGGTAATTTAGTAGATATAAGTTGGTTATATCAAGGATTAGAAGATTTTAAAAAAGTATTTGTTAGAAATATAATTATTAAACTTTTATATGTTGTTTGTTCTTTTATATTTGTTAAGACTAAAGATGATATAGGTATTTATTTACTTATTTATTCATTAAGTACATTATTAGGTAGTTTAACTTTATTTATTAATTTAAATAAAATAATAGAGAAACCTAATAAAATTGAATTAAAGAAACATATAAAACCATTATTAAAATTATTCATTCCTCAAATAGCAATACAAGTTTATGTTGTTTTAGATAAAACTATGATAGGTTTTATATTAAAAGATATGAGTGAAGTAGGTTATTATGAACAAGCACAAAAGATTATTAAAGTTGTACTTTCTTTAGTAACAGCTATTAGTACAGTAATGATGCCTAGAATAGCAGCTTGTTATGCAGAGAATGATAAAGAAAAGATTAAAGAATATTTATTTAAAACATTTAATTATGCATTTATTATTTCTATACCTATGGTATTTGGAATACTTGCTATATCTAGTAAGTTTGTTCCATCATTCTTTGGAGAAGGATATTGGCAAACAGTAGATATTATGAATATAATGAGTATTATTATTGTATTTATTAGTTTAAGTAATATAATTGGAGTTCAATACTTATTACCAACTAAGAGAGAAAAGGGATATACTACATCTGTTGTAATAGGAGCAATTGTTAATGTAATATTAAACTTCTTATTAATTAGTAAATTTAAATCTTATGGAGCAGCTGTATCTACAGTAATAGCAGAACTATCAGTAACATGTGTTCAATTCTATTTCATTAGAAAAGATTTCAATATTAAAGATATATTAAAATTATCTAAGAATTATATATTTGCAGGATTTATTATGTTTATAATATGTTTCTTCTTTAATAAAGCGGAATTTGTAAGAAGAACATTTATCATAATATTAGAAATAATAATTGGAGTAGTTAGTTATTTTAGTATATTGTTATTAATGAAAGATAAGTTCTTGTTAGATATATATAATACTAAGTTTAAGAAATATTTAAGAGTGTTAAAAAAAGTTAAATAGATTATTAAATATAGAAAATTATTAACAAATGTGATAATCTTTAATATAGATAGTAGGTGGTTTTATGGGATGCTTAACATGTAGTGAAAAAGCTAGTATGGTTGCTGATGCTCAAGCAAAAGTAACAGAAGCACAAAATACAGTCAATGAATATCAGCAAGCACTAAGTGATTTAAATAGAGAACAATCATTAACTAATGAATGTAAGAGCGATAATCAAAGAGCTAGTACTGCGATTAAAGAAACTGGTACCATAGCAGGGTCATCATTAGACCCTAATGGACTATTGGATGCTGATGCTCAATGTTTAGAAGAATATTCAGATGCTTTATCACAAAGCATTAGTCAATGTGAAACTGGTTTATCACAAGCTCAGCAACAACTACAAAGTGCACAACAGGAATTAGAACGTGTTAATTCTTTAAGTTGTAGTGATACTTGTGATGCGGAGGACTTATGAGTGATGAATTTAATGTAGATGTAGAAAAAATGGTTAATGCTATGGCTCAAGTTGCATCATATGGTGATACTGTTGCATCTGCTTCAGGTATACTTGGCCAAAGTTCATTTGGTGGAAGAGTTAAAAATATTGGAGCAGACAACCTATCTAGTAAAGCAAAATGTATTACAGGTAGTGTGCTTGGATTAGGTGGGACAAGTAATGCTGCTAACTTAGCTAAACATTTAGAAGATTTAAAACAATTAATAATTAAAAATGATAAAGCTGCTGCTACTAAATTTATGATGGCAGAAGGAAACATGGATCCTATACTTGCAGATAGATTATCTAAGATGAGAAATTCATTAGATGAGTTTAGTGAAAATCCAGCAACTGGATTTGAATTATGGTTATCACAAAATTCATATTCTAAAGATGATTTTTTTACAGATATGGCAAAAGAATGGGGATGCAAGAATGCTGATGAAGCATATCAAATGTTTGTTGCTGTTATAATAGCAGAATGTAATAAATCAAAAGATGATGCGTTATCTTGCGTTTCAGTTGCACTAAATAGATGTGAAAGAAATAACTGGTCTAGTCAACACGGAACTAATCCATTTGATCAGATGTTTTATGGACATGGCAATCAATATGAAGTAATAGGCAACGGTAAATATTTACAATACTTACCATCTGCAGTAGGAATGGATAAAGTAAATGAAAACCTAGCAGCATATGGAACAGATTATGAAACTTTATATAATGTTGTTACTACTGCTGTAGAAGGTGGACTTAGAAATAATGATTACACTGGATTTAGAGCACCAAGTTTAGGTGGAGAAAGCCTAGCACCATATCAAAGTGATTTTAGATATGAAAATCCTGGAATAGATCAACAAGAAGCTGAAGCAGCAAAAGCTGCAAGAAAGGGTACTATTTATGATCTAAGTGGAGATAATAAGAAAAATCTTACTACAGGATCACAAACTACAGGTAGTTGGCAAAATGGACAATATATTGCTCAAAGTGCTACAGGTAATCAAACTACTACTACACCAGCAACTTCTAATACACCTACAGGAACAACATCAACTGGCCAAACTACATTAGCTGGTCAAACTACAACAGGAACAACTAGCCAACAAGGAACAACAAGCTCTGGAACAGGTAGTCAAGGAACTTATAATCCAAGCAGTAGTGGTGGATACTCTGGTGGAGGAAGCGGTTACTCAGGAGGTGGAAGTACTGGTGGAGGTGGCAGCATAAAAACTCAAACTCAACCACAACAACAGCCAACTCAACCTCAACAACAACCAACACAACCTCAACAACCAACTCAGCCACAACAGCCAACTCAACCACAACAACCTGGACAAAATGTTCCAACTCAACCACAACAACCAGCACCAGCTAGTCCTCAACAACAAGTAAACAATTATTACCCTGGAGGATCTAGTGGAGGATACTCTGGCGGTGGTGGAGGTTCTTATGCTCCAGTTGGTCCACAAGAACCACCACAACCATTACCTGAAGTACCAACTGATCAAATGCAAGAAATGACATCAGTGGAAACTAACGAAAATGTTGATTACTCAACACTTGGATTTGAAGAACCAGCAGTTGTTATTGAAGAACAATCAACTGATGTAATGGAAACTCCAATAGTTGAACAAGTTGCAGTTGTAGAACCTGTAGTTGAAACAAGAAAAACAAATACTGGTGCTATCGTTGGCGGCTTAGCTGCATTAGGAGCAGCAGGAGCAGTAGCTCTTGGAGTACATGCATATAACAGTAGCAAAAATGATAGCGAAGACGATGAAGAAGATTTAAATGATTCAACAGAGCAATATACATTAAATGATTCAGAAAGTGGATATTATTAATAATAATGAAAAAAATAATATTATGGATACTTGTTATACTATGGATGGGAATTATATTCTACTTTAGTAGTTTTAGTGGGGATGACTCAGGCAATCAAAGTAGAGGTTTAATTAGTACTACTATTAGAAAAATTGTATTAGTATTTGATAAAGATATTAGTGAAGAAGATTTAACTAAAATAGTAGATAAACTTGATCATCCAATTAGAAAATGTGCTCATATGAGCGAATATTTAATACTATGTATATTATTGTGTTTATTAGTTAGTTGTTATAATTTTGAATATAAAAGAATATTATTATTAGCGTTCATAACATGTGTATTATATTCGATAAGTGATGAAGTTCATCAACTATTTGTATTTGAAAGAAGTGGGCAAGTAACAGACGTTTTAATAGATAGTATTGGCTCTGGAATTGGACTATTTATATATAATTTATTTAATAAAAATAAAAAATGAAATTTTACTATTTCATTTTTTTAATATTTAGTGTATACTTTTTATAGTAGGGATATTAGGTGAACAATATGTTAGAAAATAAAGTGTTAGTTAATTTATATGTTTTATCTATTGGAAAGAACTTTGAGATATTTATTCCTGTTAATGAAAAGGTAGGAAATATCACAAAACTTTTAAATGCAAACCTATTTAATGCAGTTCAATCTGGAAAGAATTGTGTGCTTATGAATACTGAAGAAGGTATTTGTTATGAGAATAATCAAATAATAAGAGACACAAGTATAAAGAATGGAACGAGATTGATATTAATATAAAAAAGGGAAAAAGAAAAAGGAAAGGGTTGTCTATATATGAACATTTATTTATTTGATGAAGATAAAACTATTACATTTTCTTTACCTTTAAAGAAAATTGGAGACTTCTGGATGACAGATTCAGATGGCAAAAATATAGTTAATATCAGTGGGCAAAATGATAATTGGGTTCTTAGTGGAAGCGATGGTACTAGTGTATCTGGTTATACAGAAGGTACTAATGTTTTATTAAGAAATAAAAATTATTATGTAATAGAGAAAAAAGGTAAAAAATATATTTTATATACAGATGATTTAGCTGATTATACATATAAAGCTTATAGTGTACCAGATGGTTCAAATGTTAAAGTTGGTAAAAACCCAGGTTGTAACATTTCAGCATATTCTCCATATTTGTTGGATGTACACATTGCTTTAATATTCCAAGGTGGAAAATGGATTATCCAAAAAGGTGATAAGACAGTTGTATATGTAAATAATTTAGCTATAGAGGGGACAAATATCCAAGTACATAATGGAGATGTAGTTGGTCTATTTGGTTTGAATTTAGTTCTTGCACAAGGAGTTATATTTGTTAATAATCCGTTAAATAACACAAGATGTACTTTAGAGAACTTATTCATTAAAGTAGATGATCCAATTACACCAGAAGAATTACCTGATGATAACATGTATTCTGATGATGATTACTTCTTAAGAAGTCCTCGTATGCAAAAGTTTACTGAGCAATATCAATTAAAGATAGATACTCCACCAGCTAAAGAAAATATGCAAGAAACTCCAATTTGGGTTACTTTAGCTCCAATGCTTACAATGGCAGCAAGTACAATGGTTACATTAACTACTGCACTTCAAAATATAATAAATGGAGAAAAGACTTTTGGGCAATTATTACCAACAATCATTATTAGTGTTGCTATGATTTCTTCTGTATTTGTTTGGCCATTTGTTACTAAGAATTTTGAAAAGAAACAAAAACTTATAAGAGAAGAAGAAAGAATTCAAAAATATAGAGCTTATTTAGAATTTAAGAAAAGAGAATTGTTTAAAGAATTTGATTCTCAAAAGAAAAATATTGTTGATTCATTAACTGCAACTAATGTATGTTATGATGCTATTCTAAATAAGAGACGTACATTATGGGAAAGAAAATTAGATCAAATAGATTTCTTAACTGCAAGAATTGGTGTTGGAGAAGCTCCATTCAACGCAGCAATGAATTATGCTAGTGAAGGATTTACATTAGATGATGATAACTTAAGAAAAATGTGTGATACATTAATACATAGTTTTGATACTATTACTGATGTACCAATTGGTTATTCATTTGCTGATAGTAGACTTACAGCTATTAATGGTGTATATCCAAAATATGTTAATTTAATGCATAACATATTATTACAATTTATGGCTTTCCATAGTTATACAGATTTAAAAATAGTAGTATTTACAAGTAATAAGAATATGAATAGATGGAACTATTTAAAAGATGCTCCATATTGCTTTACAAATGGTAAAGAGGTTAGATTTTTTGCAACTACTACTGAAGAGATGCAAGAAATATCCGATTATTTAAAGAAAATATATGATAATAGAGATGTATTAACAAAAAATGGTAATAATGATGAGAAAGCAAGAGGATATGCAGACTTTGATTCATATTACTTATTGTTAATTGATAATATCGATGTTGCTAGAAAAATTAGCATTGTAGATAGTGTATTAAAAGGTAAGAAACATTTAGGATTTAGTATAATTGTTTTAGAAGAAAGATTATCTAAAGTACCTAGTGAAGTTACTAACTTTATTACAATAGGTGAATCTCAATCAGTTATTCTTAGAAATGGTGTTAATACTCCTCAAAGATTTACTGATGAAATTAGAAGCGACTATGATATGGAAAAATGTGTTTCTATATTAGCAAACCTTCCACTATATTTAGATCGTGGTGGTTCAGGAGATATGAAGAACACTATTACATTCCTAGAACTATTTGGTGTAGGTCAAATTGAACAATTAAATGTTATGAATAGATGGAAAGAAAAAGATCCAACTAAGTCATTAAAAACTGAAATTGGTGTTAATGAAAATAATGATCCATTTATATTAGACTTACATGAAAAGCAACATGGACCTCATGGTTTAGTTGCAGGTATGACTGGTTCTGGTAAATCAGAGTTCTTAATTACATATATACTTTCAATGGCTATTAACTATAGTCCAGAAGAAGTTGCATTTGTACTTATCGACTACAAAGGTGGTGGACTTGCAGGTGCTTTTGAAAATGAAGAAACTGGTGCTAAACTTCCACATGTTGTAGGTACAATCACAAACTTAGATAAAGCTGAAATCAACAGAGCTTTATCAAGTATTCAGTCAGAGTTAAGAAGAAGACAATTAAAGTTTAATGAAGTCAGAGATAAATTTGGTGAAAGTTCTGTAGATATTTATAAATATCAAAAGTTATATAGAGATGGTGCTATTGATGAACCAATTCCACATCTAATTATCGTATCAGATGAGTTCGCCGAATTAAAAGATCAACAACCAGACTTTATGGAAGACTTAGTAAGTACTGCTCGTATCGGACGTTCTTTAGGAGTTCACTTGATACTAGCAACTCAAAAACCAAGTGGTGTTGTTGATTCACAAATCTGGTCAAACTCTAAATTTAAGATTTGTTTAAAAGTTCAAGATAAAGCTGACTCAATGGAAATGATTAAAAATGATTTAGCTGCTGAACTTAAGAATGTTGGTAGATTCTACTTACAAGTAGGTTATAATGAATACTTTGCTATGGGACAATCAGCATGGGCTGGAGCTCAATACTATCCAAGTAAAGAATATAAGCGTCAAGTAGATAAAAACTTATATTTCATAGATAATGTAGGTTATATTAAAAAATCTATCAATAATGCTTTTGCTAAACGTAAAGTTCAAGCAGAAGGTGAAGAAGTTACATCTATCGTTAAATATTTAACTAATATTTGTTCTGATGGAGAATATAAGATTAGAAAACTATGGTTAGATAAAATACCAGCTATAATATTAGTTGATGATTTATATAAGAAATATAACTTTAAAAAGAATGATTTCGATATTAATCCAGTCTATGGTGAATTTGATGATCCAACTAATCAATTACAAGGTGTGTTAACATTACCAATCACTAGAGAAGGCAACGTAGTAGTTTACGGTGTTGCTGATGCTGGTAAAGATGAATTCTTATCTACAGTTGTATATTCTATTATTAAGACATATACTTCAGAAGAAATATTTATGTATTTACTTGATTTTGGTGCAGAAACTTTAATGAACTTTAGAGATGCTCCTCAAGTAGGTAATGTTGTATTAAATGGCTATGATGAAGAATTAAATAACTTAATTAAATATCTAAATAGTGAAATGAATAAGAGAAAGAAATTATTCTTAGCTTATAATGGTAATTATATAGATTATATTAAGAATAGCGGTAGTAAGTTACCAACTTTATTAGTAGCTATTAACTCAATAGAGGTATTAACTGAAGTATATCAAGATTATGCTGATAAACTTACTCCTCTAATTAGAGAAGGTAGTAAATATGGTATTAACTTCATAATTACAACAACAAGTCAAAATACAGTTAAGTTTAAAATAGCACAAAGCTGTAAGCAACAAATTTGTTTACAATTGAAAGCTGTTACAGATTATAGAGATATCTTAGGTAAGACAGAAGGCGTAATACCTAGTTCAATATTAGGTAGAGGTGTTCTAAGACTTGAAAAGGTTTGTGAATTCCAAACTGCTATGATAGCAGAAGAAAATTCATTCCAGAAAGTTAGTGATCTTGTTAAAGAAGTTCAAAGCAAGAATATGCCTAAAGCAAGACCAATACCTGTTATGCCAGAGACTGTATCTGTTACAGGATTTATGCATAAATATACTGGACTTGATAGTGTTCCATTTGGACTTGGAAAAGAGTCATTAACAGCTTATACATTTGACTTTACTAAGTCAGTAGCAAGTGTTATATCTGCTAACGATATGGATACTATGATTAACTTTACTCACAATTTAATGAGAGTATTTGAAATGAATTCTTCATTTAATAAAGTAGTTATAGATGCAGATAATATGTTTGAAACATGTAACTATAAGATTAATTTAATTAATAGCAACTTTGATGCTGCTGTTGATTCATTAAAAGTAGTTGATGATAAGATTCAAAGTATTTTACAAGAAAATAATATGAATACTAGAAGTCTTAAAGAATTACCTAATAATTTCTGTATTATTATAGGAGTAGGTAAATTCTTAAATAAATTAGATGAAGATCATAAGAATGCATTTATACAAATATTATTAAATCAAAGAGATGCATTAAAGATGAATTTCTTATTTATAGATGTTCCATCTGCATTTAAGAAATATGAATATGATGAATGGTATAAGACATGTATTAACCTTAATGAAGGCTTATGGATTGGTAAAGGTGTTACTCAACAATACTTACTTAAAACACTTATTCAACCTTCAGGAATCTCTAATATTGAGAAAGATTATGGTGTAGTTATCAGAAATGGTATGCCAACTATAATTAAGTTAATCAATGAGGTAAAAGTTACTGTCAAGTAGATTGAAAATAAAATAACATTGTGATAAATTGATATTGTAAACAATGTTGTTACATAAAATAAGGAGTAGCAATACTCCTTATTTTTATTAATAAAAGAGGATAGATATGATAAATGTAGTTTTATTTGAACCAGAAATACCTGCTAATACAGGTAACATTATGAGAACTTGTGTAGCAACAAATACCAAGTTACATTTAATTAAACCACTAGGTTTTAGTTTAGAAGATAAATATATTAAAAGAAGTGGTGTTAATTATATTGATAAATGTGATTATACTGTATATGAAAATATCGAAGAATTTTTCAAAAAGAATAAAGGAGAATATTATTTCTTAACTAGATATGGTCATAAACCACATACTAGTTTTGATTATAGTGATCAAAGTAAAAATCTATATTTCTTTTTTGGAAAAGAATCTACAGGTATACCACCAAAAATATTAAAACCATATATAGATAGATGTATGAGAATGCCTATGACAGATAATGTTAGAGCTTTAAATCTTTCAAATACAGTTGCTATTATGGTATATGAAGCTTTAAGACAACAAAATTATAGAGATTTACTATTTGAAGAACCTCATAAAAGTAAAAATTTTATAGAAGAAAGTTAGTTGTCAATAATTTGTCTAAACGATTGTAAAGAAACAAATAATAAGATATAGTTATAATAGAGGAGATGGTTAAAGTGATATATCCTTCAATTGATAAATTACTAAATATAGTAGACTCTAAGTATAAGTTAGTTCATATAGCTGCTGATAGAGCAAAAGTTATGAAAGAGCATAAACATTATCAAATGAATGAAGAAGAATATGTTTCAAAAAAAGAAATAGGTAGGGCTTTGGAAGAAATTGATAAAGGATTAATTACAATGAAAGAAAATTAATTCTTTTTTACTGGAAGTATAAATCCCTTAAAATAGGGAAAAAACATAAATTAACATAAATGTTTTTTA